>ENA-OPYU01000336-OPYU01000336.1-human-gut-metagenome-genome-assembly--contig:-NODE-336-length-18852-cov-2.945901_pt1 | contig 18852 bp, 24 predicted proteins | sample MGYA00242637_ERZ504482 | MGnify/ENA primary metagenome ERZ504482 (study PRJEB26092, sample SAMD00036237) | human gut metagenome | host: Homo sapiens | study: EMG produced TPA metagenomics assembly of... | reverse complement strand
GAATTTCCGGGAACATGGCAAGCGCCTTTTTCATTGTGGGATCCTGAAGCGCTGACTCACTCTGCACCACAAAGATAATACCAGAGCAGATTTTCCGGAAAGCTTCCGGCTGTTCCTCATTTCATTGAGAATATGTTCTGTAGGCTCTCTGCTTTCTTCCAGGAACATAAGAATATGCTTTCCTTCCGTCAGTAAGCTCAGACGCCTTTACTTTTCTGTGCCGGCTTCATCCTTACGCAGTTCAAATTCATGGAAGTTCAATATTTTCAAGCATATCCTCCAGATCTGCCTGTCTGAGGACAAGTGAAATTTCTTTCTTTTCTCCTGCTGCCATTGAAAAATAATATACATAAGCAAACATATTTCCGTTTGGCAGACGATTGGAGGTAATGATTCTGTACTCTCCCGGCTCCAGCTGTGCATTCAGAAGATCATCCTGCCATGTAAGACCTCCCAGACGAAGGGAAACATATTTTCCATTTTCCAGTCTGGCCATTGTCCAGTTCTGGAAATATTTCCATACAGTTCCATCCCCTGACTTCAGTACAAGGCTGCAGCTCTTTTCTGCCTCCGGAAGGACAGGAACAAATCTTCCGTCTTTTCTGTATTCCATGGAACGGTCTTCCGGATTCAGTCTTGCCGGAATACCCAGGGTTCTTGCAATGGCAACAAAAAGAATTTTCTTTGAGAGAGTACTTCCCACTCCCATTTTCAGGCATCCGGAAGGTGTGGTGATCACACTTGCTCTTTCCTTATCCGGAAGAGAAATGATCTTTTTGTCAACAGCGGTCCAGATTGCTGCAGGATCTTCCCGGAAACCGGCTTTTTCTTCCTCAGAAAACTCTGCTTCCACAGCGGCTCTGTATTTCATCAGAACCTCATCATCCACTCTTGGATTCAGAACATACTTTACAAAAACAGAATGTTCCATATTTTCCTCATAAGGCGCCGCGTAAGCAAGATGCTCTTCCAGAACCTCTGCCACACAGTCTGTTCTGTCCTTTTTCTGTAAGTGTTTCAAGAAGCTCTGCTCTCAGAGTACTTTCCTCGCAGTCTGACTCAGACACATTCTGAAGGAATTTTTCACATTCAGGATTTACCCGGTTTTCTGTCTTTGCTATTCTCTTTGCAGACGCTTTTTCCAGTCGGATATTTCCCTCTGCCGTCTGTTCCGGCGTAGACATATCTGTATTTACCGGAGTATCCACCGGAGCGATCATGTCAATTTCTTTCCAGATGTTTTCCTGTCTGGAATTTTCTCCAAGAGTAACTTTGATTTCTTTTGTTCTCTTGTATCAGCAAATACACATTCACAGAATTCCCCACAGGAAACCTGTACGGCCAGACTTCCCAGACCGGTTGTGAACCTGCATTTTCCGGCTTTGTCAGTAACTCCCTCTGCAACAGGAGATAATTCCGCATAGTTCAGAACCTGGAAGGATATCTCTGCGCCCTGAACCGGTTCGCCGTCTTTATCGCATACTTCCACTGTAAATTCTGTGACCTCTGCATACCGTGAAAGCTCATTGAGCATTGTCACCATTCCGTCTTTTCCAATGGTTTCCTCATCAGAAGAAGCCGGATCAAACCAGCGGGAATGAACCATCATTGCTCTTGAAGAGGCATTTGTAAACCATCCCTTATTCAGGATCGGAAGAGGTTCACAGGCTCCCAGAAAATACCACTTTCCATCATTCCAGATTTCTACCCAGGCATGATTGTCATCGCAGTGCGACCACTTTGGCGCATATACCTGGCGTGCCGGAATCCCCACACTCCTCATGGCATTTACCGTAAATACAGATTCCTCTCCACAGCGGCCGTTTCCTCTTCTGTAAACAGTAAGAGCAGAAAGTGTTCTGTCGTCTGTACAATGATAAGTAGCCTCCTGCGCGCACCAGTAATTTACCTCAATGGCAAAATCTTTTCTGCTGCATCCGTCCATAAGAGAAAGCTTTTCGTTCTCTTCCATAAAGCTTCTGATCTCGTTATGGAATAATTCTCTGCAGGGCGCGATCTCTTCTTCATTCACTCTGTGATACAGCACGTAATTCAGAAAAATATCTTCCGGAAGAGATCTGACACCTTCCGCTTCTTTCCACAGCCTTACGCTGTTCTCTGCATAATCAAGAAATACCTTAAAAGAATAATTCCCTATATCGCTGCAGGGCATTGTCATATAAAGATATTTCAAAGCAAGAGCCGTTTCCGGCTCCTGCTTTTCTATTTGTTTATCTGTCTCCTCAAATACACCGGGAAACTGTTCTTTTATTTTTTATAACCTTCCAGAATTCTCTCCCGGTTTTCTTTCAGAAATTCACTCATATTGTCCCTTTCCTGTCCGGTATCTCACAGACATACAGGTATATTTCAATTTCTGCCGCAGAATCCGTCAAGCACCTGTCTTGCTCTGCGTACAGCCTCTTCATCAGTTCTCCAGATCTCATACTCGCTGAGAGACGGAAGCCCCATATTCACTCCTTCTCTGCGGTATTCCATTTCACTGTCCATAGTAACCTTGCCGGACATATGGAACGCTGTGGCTCCTGTTTTTGGCTGAAGCTCACGGATCACATCTGCATTCACTCCGCTTCCAACCTGGATCGTGATTCTTCCGGCGCTCTTTTCTACAAGATCTTTAAGAAGGTCTGCTCCGGCAGTACAGATATTTTTCTGTCCTGATGTAAGAATTGTATCAATTCCAAGGGAAATTGCCTGTTCCATTGTTTCATAAGGATCTGCGCACACATCAAACGCTCTGTGAAGAGTGACAGACATTCCCTCTGCATCTTCCATCAGACGCTTCATCTGTTCCATATTCAGAGTTCCATCAGGCTTCAGGATTCCAATAACAACGCCTTCTGCTCCAAGTCTGCGAAATTCTTTCACCGCCTCGCGGATCAAGATAAATTCTTCATCTGTGTAGCAGAAATCACCAAATCTCGGACGGACCAGAGCATGGATCCTGATATCTGTATGCTTCCGGATTTCCTGAAACAGCCACGGATTAGGAGTTGTTCCTCCGATGACCAGACTGCCGCACAGCTCCAGCCGGTCTGCGCCGCCTTTTGCTGCTGCCAGTGCAGACTCCACTGAATCCACACATGCTTCTAAAATAAAATCAGCCATATATCCTCCTTATTGCCCGTTTTTGCAGGCATCCAGATAAAGATTCTTTATTTTGCAGCATTTATACCAGCCTGACCCCGGATGCCTCCAGCGTCCTCACGATCGTACTGTCCGGATACTCGTCTGTTACGATTCCGTTTATATCGTCAAAATGCGCAAATTTATATGAATCATTAAAATAAAATTTTTCTTTTTCCATTACAACGTACTTATGTCTGCTGCTGTTGATCACAGCTTTTTTTAGGTCAGCCCGTCCTCCACTCCCAGAGTAGTGACCGTACAGTCAACCATATCCACACCGCAGCTTCCCAGAAAGGCTCTGTCAAAGCTGTACTGCTTCAATACCTCTATGGTTGCCGCTCCCATAAAACCGTTTACCCCCTGATACATGGTTCCTCCTGTACCAATGACAGTTATCATGGGATTCTGCACAAGAATCTGCAGAATATCAATCATATTGCTTACAACAACAACCTTTATCCTGGAGGCAGCAAGAAGTTTGGCAAGCTCAATATTGGTTGTGGAAATATCCAGAAAAACGGTCTCGTTGCTTTTGATAAGTCCAAAAGCCTTTTCTGCTATAATCTTCTTTTTGTCCAGATGATAATTTCGTCTGTCAATAACGTCTCTCTGGAGGGGGTAATCCTGAGACATGATCGCCCCTCCATAGGTTCTTTTCAGTTTTCCGGAATTTTCCAGGGTCTTCAGGTCTTTTCGGATACAGTCCTCTGATACATGAAATTTTTTCACTGAGGGACTTTACCTTTACCTTACCCTTTTCCTGAAGACATTGTATAATAGCCGCCTGTCTTTCTTCTGTAAACATGAAATACCTCCTTTCCGTTAAGAGGGTTTTTATGCTGTTACTCTTCTGTCAATATTACGTCAAGAACTGTATCTGTCTGATCCGGCAGAACAGGATCCAGACCCAGATCTGCAAATACAATATCCGGATAGTCGCTATGTACCCAGCTTGTTGATACAGGCACCTCAGCGCCTGTTGCAAGATAACGGATTCCCTTCAGACGGTCTTTCGGCACTCCCAGAAGCGGAACCGGTCCGATAGTATTTTCAAAAAGATGGAAATAAACGTGATTGCCCTTAGCTGTAACACGTCCGTAATCCGGTTTTGCAATCTGGCTCTTTCCGCAGCCGTAAATACTCTCTCCGTTTTTCTTCATCCATTTACCGATCTCCTGAAGGATCTTCATGGATTCCTCAGGAATATTGCCCTTCACATCAGGACCTACGTTAAGAATGAGATTTCCTCCTTTGGAAACACATTCTACCAGCTTCTTGATCAGCATCGGAGCCGGTTTATAAAAATGATCGGTAGCACAATAGCCCCAGTGATTGTTCATAGTCACACAGGCTTCCCAGGCAATATCATTGCCCTCCACGTCCTGAATTCCATTTGGCGGAATCATCTGTTCAGGGCTTACAAAATCGCCGTGGTACGGGGTAGGCTTACATGCAGCCAGAGAACCGTAACCCTCGCCGCTGCACTCCAGACGGTTGTCGATGATCACTTCCGGCTGAAGACTTCTCACCATATCCATAAGCTCTGTTGCTCTCCATGCCTCTCCTCTGAGATCATCATAGGAAAAGTCAAACCACAGAATATCAATTTTTCCGTAGTTGGTGCAGATTTCACGGATCTGGTTATGCATATAGGTCAGATAATTGTCAAAGTTACGTCCGTCGTTTTTGTATGCCGGATTATTTCTCATGGGATGCTGTCTGTCTCCGTAATGAGGATAATCGTCATGATACCAGTCAATAATCGTAAAGTAAATTCCTACCTTCAGACCTTCTGCGCGAACAGCCTCCACATATTCTTTGATCAGGTCACGTCCGCATTTGTGTTTGTGGATTTGAAATCTGTGTACTGGCTGTCATAAAGGCAGAATCCGTCATGATGCTTTGCTGTAAGTACCACATATTTCATACCTGCTTCTTTTGCAGTCCCGTGCCCATGCTCTCGGATCGTAATCAACAGGATCAAATTCCTCAAAATACTTCATATAGTCTTCTTTCGGAATTTCCTCTTCACTTCTTACCCATTCTCCTCTTGCCGGAATAGAATAAAGTCCCCAGTGGATAAACATACCGAATCTCGCATCCAGGTACCATTCCATTCTCTTGTTATACTCTTCTCTGTTAAATGTGTACATGACCTTCCTCCTGTGCAGGTTTATTTTGTTGTTTCTTGCAGATCCGGATAATGACATTTTACAATATGTCCCGGTGCTACCTCTACCGGAGTAGGACGCTCTGTTTTACATTTTTCCGTACAGTGCGGGCAGCGTGTATGGAACAGACATCCGCTTGGTGGATTACTTGGACTTGGAAGATCCCCCTGCAGAATAATACGTTTGGACTTCTTGTCAGGATCCGGGATCGGAACTGCTGAAAGAAGCGCTCTTGTATATGGATGTCTCGGATTTGCGTAAAGCTCATTTTTTTCGGCGCTGTCTCAACGATTGTTCCAAGATACATAACGCCGATTCTGTCTGAAATCATCTCCACAACGCTGAGGTCGTGAGAAATAAACAGATATGTAAGGTTATATTCCTTCTGAAGGTTCTGAAGGAGGTTCAGCACCTGCGCCTGGATGGAAACGTCAAGAGCAGATACCGGCTCATCGGCAATGATCAGTTTCGGCTGCACAGTAAGCGCTCTGGCAATACCGATACGCTGACGCTGTCCGCCGGAAAATTCATGAGGATAACGCTCTCCGTGAGATGGGCTTAAGCCTACAACCCCAAGAAGCTCATGAACCTTTTTCAGTCTCTCGCCTGCTGTCATATTGGTATGGATCAGAAGAGGCTCTCCGATCAAATCCTGAACCTTCATTCGCGGATTCAGAGAACCGTAGGGATCCTGGAATACCATCTGAATGTCAGATCTTAAAGGGCGCATCTCATTGTCAGAGATTTTGAAATATCTTTTCCTTCAAACCAGATCTCACCTGTATCCGGTGTGATCAGATGATCGATCAGTTTACCTGTTGTGGATTTACCGCAGCCGGACTCTCCTACCAGAGCAAAAAGTCTCTCCCGGCATAATGTCAAAGGAAACGTCGTTTACTGCGTGAACGAACTTTTTTCTTTCCAAACATACCCCTTATTAGCAGAAAATGATTTTTGATATGATTTTTTACAGATACTAATGCTTCGCTCATGATCAATTACGCCTCCTTTCCAAGATCATTCATATGGTGGCATCTGCATTTATGAATACCTTCCACTGTCATAAGCTCCGGTTCTTTTTCTCTGCAGATATCTGTTGCGTACTTACATCTCGGTGCAAATTTGCAGCCCTTTGGCATTACGGAAAGATCCGGTACGCTTCCCGGAATAGACGGAAGTGATTCCACTCCGCTTCCCAGCTTCGGCACAGAAGCGATCAGCCCCTGTGTATACGGATGTTTTGGTGCAGAGAACAGTTCTTTTACAGGAGCTTCCTCTACAATACGTCCTGCATACATAACAACTACGCGGCTGCACATTTCGGCTACAACACCAAGGTCATGTGTGATCATCAGGATTCCTGTATTTTTCTTTTCACGGATTTCTTCCATAAGCTCAAGGATCTGCGCCTGAATGGTAACGTCAAGAGCAGTTGTGGGCTCGTCTGCGATCAGCAGCTCCGGCTCACAGGACATGGCCATTGCGATCATTACACGCTGGCACATACCGCCGGAAAGCTGATGGGGATAGCTCTTCAGAGTCATATCCGGCTCAGGAATACCTACGGATTTCAGTACATCATATGCTCTCTGATGAGCCTGTTCTTTGGTAAAATCATTATGAAGCAGAATTGCCTCTGTAAGCTGCTTCTCTATTTTCATACATGGGTTCAGAGAGTTCATCGGCTCCTGGAAGATCATTGCAACTTCTCTTCCGCGGATATTTCTCATACCCTTTTTTATCTTCTTTCAGAAGGTCTGTTCCGTTCAGAATAACCTCACCGTTGGAAATCTTACTGTTTCTTGCAAGAAGACGCATAACTGACAGGGAGGTTACTGATTTACCGCAGCCGGATTCTCCTACCAGACCAAGGATTTCTCCTCTTTCAATAGAAAAAGAAACATTATTTACGGCTGTTACCCATGTTTTGTCCCGCTTAAATTCTGTGCGGAGATTTTTTGACTTCCAATAATTTTTCTGCCATGGTTTTTACCTCCTAGTTCATCTTCGGATCCAGAGTATCCCTGAAACCGTCTCCAAGCAGGTTGAATGCAAGAACAGTAAGGAAGATCAGGATACCAGGAAACAGTACCATATGCGGAGCTGTGTTCAGATAGTTACGTCCAAGTGAAAGCATTGCGCCCCAGTCAGGCTCTGTAACATTTGCTCCGAATCCCAGGAAACTCAGGGATGATGCAGCAAGGATTGCTGTACCGATACGCATGGTAAAGTTTACGATCATAGACTGAATAGTTCCAGGGAATACATGGACAAACAAAATTCTGCTGTTCTTACATCCCAGTGAACGGGCAACCTCAACATAAAGAGACTGCTTTACGGAAATTGTTGCGCTTCGTATGATACGGGCAAAGGATGGAACCGTAAACACCGCAACAGCGATCATAACGTTTACCATACCTGGTCCGATAATAGCAACAACTGCGATTGCAAGCAGGATGTCCGGAAATGCAAAAAGCACATCACAGCATCTCATGATCAGGGAATCAACAAAACCGCCGTAGAAACCAGCGATCAGTCCCAGAATAACGCCGCCGGCTGTTCCGATAACTGTAGCGATCAGAGCGCAGGAAAGGGACAGTCTGGAACCTACCATCAGACGGCTGAATACATCCTGGCCAAACTCATCTGTACCCCAGATATGAGCAGAGCTTGGTCCCTGAAGAAGGGCTGTGTAATCCGGCTGATCCGGTGCGTAAGGAACAACAAACGGTGCAATAATTGCCATTAAACAATAACAGAATAAAACAAGAGAAACAACTGCTGGTTTTTCGCTTCATAAACCTTTTTGGTAAATTCGTTTTACCTTACTCTGCGCCTTAGGAAGCTCTTCAGCAGCAGCAAATTTGTTCTGATCTAAATTGTATTTGTCTGTGCCATCTTTTTCCTCCTAATTATAACGAATTTTCGGGTTGATGACTCCGTAAAGAACATCCACGATCAGGTTGATGACAATATACTCTGCTGCAAAGAACAGAAGCAGAGCCTGTACTACCTTGTAATCTCGGAAGTTAATAGAGTCTACCAGCAGACGGCCAAGTCCCGGAATAGAGAATACAGTTTCTGCCATAACAGAACCTGAAAGAAGACCGCCGATCTGAAGTCCGGCAACTGTAATAATCTCAATAAGAGAGTTTTTAAATGCATGACGCATAACAACAAGAGTTTCCTTTAAGCCTTTTGCACGGGCTGTTCGAACATAATCCTCACGCATGGTCTCCAGCATGGTAGATCTGGTAAATCGTCCCAAAACCGCCATGATTCCGGCGCCCATGGTAAGTGACGGAAGGATGTAGCTCTGCCAGGAATCCAGTCCTCCGGTAGGAAGCCACTGAAGAGCAACAGAAAAGCCCTGGATCAGCTCAAGTCCCAGCCAGAAGCTTGGCACCGATATACCCGATATGGCAATGATCATTCCGATATAATCAAGAGTTCTTCCATGAAATACTGCTGATATGATACCAAGCGCAATACCGATAATAGTCGCCCAGATCATTGCAGATACTGTAAGCATGATTGTTGGTTTCATTCTGGGAGCGATTGTCTCAACAACAGTTTTTTGCGGTTTTTGATGGAATCGCCAAGGTCTCCGGTAAAAAGACCTTTCATATATTTTCCATACTGTACAAGCAGAGGATCATTCAGTCCCAGCTGCTCTCTTACAACTTCTACGTCTTCCTTAGTTGCATCCTGTCCTGCGATCATTCTGGCCGGATCACCGGGAATCATATGTATAAACATAAATATTACAAATGAAATCACAAGAAGGAGAGGGATTGCGCTTGCAACACGCTTACAAAAATATTTACCCATTCTTTTGCCTCCAGTCTGAGTTATAAAAAATTAATCACTGTCCATAGTCACAAAAAACTGCCGTCCCCACATCTGTGAATGGTCACAGACAGTTGAACGGCAGTTTTCTGCTAAGAACCTTTATGTTCTGTTACATACTTCTGCGGCGCCTGTCGCCCCAGTTAAATATTTACTTTTTAAATATTCTTTTACTGAGCAAGCACTGCGTTAGTGAAGTTAAATGCTCCGTCCGGAGATACATATGCGCCGGAGAGATAAGATTTGGATGCATAGAGGATCTGATCGTTTCCAAGGAACAGCCACGGAGCAGCTTCCCATGCGATTGTCTGAGCCTCGCCATAAATCTCAGCCTGTTTGTCCGGATCAGCAGTTGCAAGACCTTCATCTAACAGTTTGTCAAAGTCTTCGTTTACGAAATATGCTGTGTTTGCACTTGTAGGAGGTACCATGTCGCTGTGAAGCAGGGAACGAACAGAACCATCCATAGTGAAATCAGATGCGGACCAGTTTACATACCACATATTAACTTCTGCTTCTTCCTGATCTACATAGATCTTGTCATTCAGTGTTGCAGGCTCCATAGGAAGAACCTCAACGTCAATGTTGATCTGAGCAAGCATCTGTTTGATAAATGTCATACCTTTTACTTCCTGAGTGGAGTTGTCTCCCCAGAGTGTAAGCTTGAAGCCATCCTCATATCCGGCTTCTTTCATAAGCTCTTTTGCTTTTTCAAGGTCATAAGTATAAGGAGTCTGCTCCTTGTATCCTCCGATAATAGAAGGAACGATAGAAGTTGCAGGTTTTGCATATCCGGAATACATAAGCTGAACATATGCGTCTTTATCAATAGCGTAGTTCATAGCCTGACGTACTTTTTCATCTTTCAGCTCCGGAACGTTCATGTTCAGAGTTACATATCTCATGATGTTGGAGTCTGCTGCCAGTACGTTTACATCATCGTTTCCTTTGATTGCTTCGATCTGGTCGTCATGGCATCGGATAAACGAGATCAGCCTCGCCTGTCTGAAGCATAGCGGTACGGGAACCTGCCTCCGGAACCTCTTTAATAGTAACAGTATCTACAGAAGCCTTTTTCGCCCCAGTAATCTTCATTGCGCTCGAAAGTTGTATGATCTCCCTCTTCCCACTCTGTGCAGATGAACGGGCCGGTTCCTACCGGATGGTTCATAATATCATTGCCGTACTCTTCAAGAGCAGCCGGGCTGATCATACAGATCTGTGTCATACGGTTGATAAACGGTGCCCATGGCTCAGTAAGCTTGAATACTACAGTGTAGTCATCCGGAGTCTCAATGCTTTCCACACGGTATGTCTCTGATCCGTCCTCTCCTGTTACAACAAAGGTTCTTCTCTGACGGAGATTGTTCTCTTTATCAATGATACGATCATAGTTTGCCTTTACTGCTGCCGCATTAAAGTCTGTTCCATCTGTAACTACACCTCACGAGATGAATGTATAGGTGAGGGAATCCTCGGAAACCTCATAGGACTCTGCAAGCTGTCCCTGAATTTCCTGGTTTTCATCAAAAGCTACTAACATTTCATAGCATCCGCGGGTTGCAGAGATTGCATTGGTATCCGGAATATTTGCCGGGTCCATGGAACTTACGCTTCCCTCGATTGCGATCACCAGATCATTGTCCGGGGATTTTGCTTCTGTGTTGGTTGCCTTCAGTGCGTATCCGTCTTCTGCTGCTGCGAATACTGTTGTGCCCATGGACAGTGTCATTACACCTGCCAGAAGGGCTGCGAGAACATTTTTTTACGATTCTTCATAAATCTTTCTCCTTTTTGATTTTTTATTTGTTAATAAGTTACAATTTCGTTATGAAATATGGGTACCAAAAAAAGCATCTCTTAATTTTTTGCGTCTTTGCAATGTTCTCATTATCTGATCTGATTCAACAATTTGCCCCTTTGCATACTCATAAAAAATACTTTACCTTAATTCGATGTCCACAGTATAACAATTTTCTACATATTTGTCAATGATTTTTTATTATTTTTTATTGATTATTCTTACTCTTTCTTGTTTTTATCTGGTAAATAAGTATAAACAATTCAGAACAGGACGAATCAAACATTTTTCTTTTATCAGAAATTATATACTATGGTTTTCCCTCCGCAACAGAAAAAAGGACAGGCAGGAAAGTTGTCTATTCCTGCCTGTCCCCATATCATCGTTTCTTAATCATTTTATCTCTGGAGTCCTTTATTCCGTCTTTCCCTGCTCTGCCTTTAAACCTTAAACCGGTAGCCTACTCCCCATATGGTTTCAATATACTGAGGTTTGGCTGTATTAAACTCGATCTTCTCACGGATCTTTTTTAATATGAACTGTAACCGTAGCAATATCTCCCACAGATTCCATTGCCCATATTTCCCGGAACAGTTCATCCTTTGTAAAGACACGGTTTGGATTTTCTGCCAGAAATGTAAGAAGATCAAACTCTTTTGTAGTAAAGGTTGTCTCCTCTCCGTTTACCCACACACGTCTTGCAGTTTTATCAATCTTGATTCCCCTGATCTCGATCACATCAATTTTTTACCGCTCCGGATCCTACCAGACGATTATATCTTTCCATGTGGGCCTTTACTCTGGCAACCAGCTCACTTGGGCTGAATGGCTTCGTCATATAATCGTCTGCCCCAGACCCAGGCCCCGGATCTTGTCAATATCGTCATTTTTTGGCAGATACCATAATGATCGGCGTGGTTTTTTTCCTGACGCACCTGTTTACAGATATCAAATCCGTCCACCTCCGGAAGCATAAGATCCAGAATGATCAGGTCATATTCCTCTGTCATTGCTTTCTGTAGTCCTGTATCGCCTCTGTTGGCAATCTCCACTTCAAAACCGGAAAGTTCCAGGTAGTCCTTTTCCAGATCTGCAATAGCCTCTTCATCTTCAATGATCAGTATTTTACTCATTTCATTGGTACCTCCTGATATTTTCTTAAAACAAAATACATAATGGTTCCGATTCCCTCACGGCTGGTAGCCCACACCTTTCCTCCATGGTCCTCCATGATCTTTTTTTACAATAGAAAGTCCGATTCCGCTTCCTCCCTTGGAAGAATTTCTCGAAACATCTGTCCTGTAAAAACGGTCAAAAATATAAGCCAGATCCTTGGAGGCGATTCCTTTTCCATTGTCCTCGATCTCTACCTGAACGAAATCCCCACATCCTTTACCCGGATCTGGATCACGCCCTTTGCCTTGTCCATATATTTGATCGCATTTCCGATAATGTTATGGATCACCCGCCGGATCTGCTCTCCGTCTGCAATCACCTGCACGCTTCTGTCAACATAATTGGCATAGCAGAGCTGTATTCCTCTTGTTTCCAGCTCCAGACCGATCTCCTCTGCGCAGTCAGAAAAATTAATCCTCCACGTTCAGTTTACTGAACGTATACGGGATCCTGTTGGTGTCAATCTTGGAATAAAACTGTAAGCTCATTGATCAGATGATCCATTTCATTGTTTTATTATAAATGGTTCTTACATAACGGTCCATTTTTTGCAGGAGTATCCGCAACTCCGTCCATAATCCCTTCCACATATCCCTTTACTGCTGTGATAGGTGTTTTAAGATCATGGGAAATATTACTGATCAGCTCCTTGTTTTCCTTATCCAGAATGATCTTTTCCTCAGCGGATTCCTTCAGACGCCGCCGCATTTCTTCAAAATCCCGGCACAGCTCGGAAAATTCATCTGTCCCTTCCACATCCAGCACAAAATCCAGATTCCCATCTTTAATATTCCTGGTGGCTTTGCGCAGCTTTACAAGAGGTGTTGCAATACTCCTGTAAATCCACAGCCCTACAGATAAACTGGTAAATACAAGTATCACCAGTGCAGAAACAAACAGATCCTTGGTCATGATCTGAATTCCATCCTGCCCTGTCTCAGAATCAGCAATGGTGATCCCATAGCCATAATCATGCTCTGCCGACACTGTTTCTGCTGTTTCTGCCTTTTTTTCCTCCCTGATCTGTGCTTCCCGCATTCCGTGAAGTGTGGCGGCAAACAAAAGAAGCGGTACCAGAATGATCATAAAAAAAGCCAACCATAATTCTTGTCTGTAATTTCATGAAGCCTCCCTGTTCCGCCCAGTCCGAATAATCTGCATCTCCCGGTCTCCGCACTGCCAGAACAATCTGTAGTCCTGATTTTCTATGGAATATAAAAACGCACGGGCAGTAAAATCGCATTACCGCCTGTGCGTTCATTATATCACATTGCCAGATTTCTATGTCTAAATTTTCTATAAAATCATTTTAGGCAAGATATTTTTTCAGATCATCCACTTTATCCAGTTTCTCCCATGGAAGCTCTACATCTGTACGTCCAAAGTGTCCGTAAGCTGCTGTCTGTTTGTAGATCGGTCTTCTTAAATCCAGCATACGGATGATTCCTGCCGGACGAAGATCAAAGTTTTCACGAATGATCTCAACAAGCTTTGTATCAGAAAGTTTTCCTGTACCGAAGGTTTCCACGTTAATGGAAGTAGGCTGTGCCACACCGATAGCGTAGGGAAAAGCTGGATTTCACATTTATCTGCCAGACCTGCCGCTACAATATTTTTCGCAACATAACGTGCTGCGTATGCCGCAGAACGGTCTACCTTTGTACAGTCTTTTCCGGAAAAAGCGCCGCCGCCGTGACGTCCGTATCCGCCGTAGCTGTCAACGATGATCTTACGTCCTGTAAGCCCGCTGTCTCCGTGAGGTCCGCCGATCACAAAACGTCCTGTAGGATTGATGAAATATTTTGTGTTTTCATCAACCATATCTGCCGGAATAATAGCGTCAAATACGTATTTTTTGATATCCTCATGAATCTGCTCCTGAGTAACCTCCGGATCATGCTGAGTAGAGCATACAACTGCGTCAATACGTACCGGCTTGCCTTCCTCGTTATACTCCACAGTAACCTGTGTTTTTCCGTCAGGTCTTAAATAGCTCAGGGTTCCGTCCTTACGGATCTTGGTAAGCTGACGTGCAAGCTTGTGAGCCATATTGATGGCATACGGCATATATTCCTCAGTTTCATTGGAAGCATATCCGAACTGGATACCCTGATCCCCTGCACCAATGGCATCGATCTCATCCTCGCCCATTTTTGCTTCCAGAGCCTTGTCAACGCCAAGGGCAATATCTGCAGACTGCTCGTCAATAGCAGTGATAACTGCGCAGGTATCTGCGTCAAATCCATATTTGCCGCGGGTATATCCAATCTCTCTTACAGTATCTCTTACGATCTTCTGAATATCAACATATCCGTTTGTTGTGATCTCTCCCATAACAAGAACAAGGCCTGTTGTAGTCGCTGTTTCGCAGGCAACACGACTCATTGGATCCTGCTCGATCAGAGCGTCAAGAATGGCATCGGAAATAGCGTCACACATTTTGTCCGGATGGCCTTCAGTAACAGATTCGGAAGTAAATAAAATTTTTTCCATTGTGTTTTTCCTTTCTTCATAACGACCCGAAAACTTATTGTTACGGGTATTGGTAAACAAAAGAGACAGCCCGAATAATCGGACTGTCTGAATTTATCTTTCAATCCTCTTATTGTTCGATCACTCGCTCAGGCTGGCACCTTCCTCAATAGAGGGGTTGCCGTGGCTTCATAGATCCTATGTATCTCCACCACTCTGAATAAAAGGCCGTTCTCTATTTGATTTGTAACAATCATACAATATACTCATTTTTTCCGTTTGTCAAGGAAAAAATATATGAGATTTCCGGATTATCCTACACGAAGACGGAATTTCTGGATTTCCTTTTCACTGGAAACTCTCTCGATCTCTGCGCCAAGGCTTCTCAGCTTCTCTTCAAAATTCTCATAGCCTCTCTGGATATAAACGATATCATCTACAACCGTTACGCCGTCTGCTGCCAGACCTGCAATTACAAGAGCTGCTCCTGCTCGGAGATCCGGTGCGCTGACTCTTGCACCTGTAAGCTTACGTACTCCATCAATGATCGCAGAATTTCCTTCTACCTTGATGTTTGCTCCCATTCTGGAAAGCTCGTCCGCATATTTGAACCGGTTTTCAAAAATACTCTCTGTAACAATACTTGTTCCCTCTGCAAGAGCCAGGGTTACCGCAATCTGCGGCTGCATATCAGTAGGATATCCCGGATAGGGAAGTGTTTTTACATGAGTTCTGTGCAGTCTCCTTCCTGCACGGACGCGAACTGCATCGTCAAATTCCTCCACTTCACAGCCAATCTCTTCCAGCTTTGCAGTGGTTGCTTCCAGATGCTTGGGAATTACATTTTTTACTGTAATGTCTCCGCCTGTAGCAGCCGCCGCAAACATAAAGGTTCCTGCCTCGATCTGATCAGGAATAATCGAATATTCTGTGCGGTGAAGCTTCTCCACACCTTTTATGCGGATAACGTCTGTTCCTGCTCCCTTAATGTTGGCTCCCATGCTGTTCAGGAAGTTAGCTACATCAACTACATGAGGCTCTCTGGCCGCATTTTCGATAATCGTGCGTCCCGGAGCCATAGATGCTGCCATCATAATGTTGATGGTTGCGCCAACAGACACAACATCCAGGAAAATATGGCTTCCGTGAAGATTTTCCGCACTTGCCATAATCGCCCCATGAAGAATCTTTACATCTGCTCCCAGAGCCCGGAAGCCCTTCAGATGCTGGTCAATGGGACGGCTTCCGATATTGCATCCGCCCGGAAGCGGCACCTCCGCATGTTTATATTTTCCAAGCAGCGCGCCCAGAAGATAATAGGATGCGCGGATTTTTTTAATGTATTCATAATCAACGCTGATATCGGCAATGGTAGAACCATTAATCTTTACTGTAGATCTGTTAATTCGTTCTACCTGGGCTCCGATCCCGGCAATTGCTTCCAGCAAAACATTGATGTCTCTTACGTCAGGCAGATTTTCGATTAATATGGTTTCATCCGTCATGATTGCAGCAGAAAGTATTGCAAGGGCTGCGTTTTTGGCTCCGCCGATCTCAACTTCACCTACTAACGGATTGCCTCCTTTGATTACATACTGTTCCATAAAACACCTCTATGAATTATTTTCACTCCGTAAGCCGAAGCAAACACCAGAAATGTTACTGTTCACTTTGTTCACAGTAACCCAGAAATGACTTATCATATCCGAAAAATGTTAATATATTAAAATGTTCAATATCGTATTATAACATATTTTTAACATTTGTAAATAAAAAGTTAAGTATCTGTGCCTGCTTCTGCTCTTTCCTCTGCTTCAACAGTTACTTTTTTTGCTTTTCCAGTGTTTCCAAAACTGCCTGCAGACATGTTTCCAGATCCTGTCCTTCCTGATCGATCACAATATCCGCATATTTTTCGTACAGAGGTGTGCGTTCTCTGTACAGATCTGCCAGCGTCTGTCCTTCCTTCAGGACAACTCCTCTTCCCTTAAGGTTCCCAAGCCGCTTTGACAGTTCGTTCAGCGACAGTTTCAGATAGACTACTGTTCCAACAGACTTCAGATGCTCCATTGCCTCCTGGCAGTAAACCACGCTTCCCCCTGTGGCGATCACCGTCTCCTCCGCCTCAATAGAAGCATTGACACGATTTTCTATTGCCTGAAATCCATCATTTCCCTCCTGAGCTATGATCTGATGGAGCTTCCTTTTTTCCTGCTTCTGTATCAGAAGATCAGAGTCAAGGAACTGATAGCCCAATACCTTTGCAAGAACAACACCGATGGTGCTCTTCCCCACTCCCGGCATTCCTATCAATGTAATGTTATTCATATATCCTCCAGACATCTCTGTCTATCTTATTATCTGCAAATAACCAGATTTTATTTTACCATAAAAAGCCCTTTTCTGCAATCCCCCGGAAAATCTGCACTTTTTTTCCATTTTTCAGCGTTTTTTAGCCTGTTTTTTGCTTTTTTCACACTGTAACCAAAAGTTCCCAGTTTCTTTCCTGTTCCCAGATACTCCCCATGTGAATACACAATAGGTCTGGCTCTGTTTAAATCAAACCGGTTCTTCTCATCCATATATTTTTCATCTGCGTGAACTGCTGCAACCTGGGCGATAAACATGTGATGAGATCCAAGTTCCCGGATTTCTTTTTACCTTGCATTCAATAGAAACAGGGGCTTCTGCTATCATCGGCGCTTTTACCTTTTCTGCCTTTTCCCTTGTCAGTCCTGTCTCCTTAAATTTATCAACATCTCTTCCGGATTTTACTCCGCAGTAATCTGTGGCAAATGCCAGCTCCTCAGTAGTCAGATTAATCACAAACTCTCCTGTTTCACGGATCATGTGATAAGAGTAACGCTCCGGACGAATGGATATGGATACCATGGGAGGATTGGTACACACAGTTCCGGCCCATGCCACTGTTATAATATCATCTCTGCCCTCTTTATCTGCTGCGCTTACCATTACAACAGGAAGAGGGTAAAGCATATTTCCCGGCTTCCAGCTCTGTTTCGACATAAAAATCCCTCCTGAACTTATGCGTACTCGTTCTGCATCTGCGCAGCTTCCATTAATGCAGGAATAAGCTGTTTCTTTCTGGAAACCACACCTTTCAGATACAGAGAACCATTGTCCGCCTCCATGCTAAAAGCGCTCTCCGCCATCTCTTTACTGCCTTCGCCATAAAACAGAAGCTCTGTAGAACGGTTCATAATACTTGTAAGCATAAAGTAGACCCTGGAAACTCCATGACGGCCGCATTCACTTACCATAAACGGTTCCAGACGTTCTTTTATCACCTTAAGCTCGTCCTCGTCCATAGAACTGATCTGGCCCACGCCAAAGGTAACGTCACCCTCTGCAATAAATTTCTTATAATCCTGATAAAAGATTTCTTCCGGCGACTTGTCCTTCAGATTGCTTCCTGCCTTAAACATTTCCTTTGCAAATTCCTCTATGGAAATATCTGCGATCAGCGCAAGAGCTCCTGCTGCCATTTTATCCTGAAGAGTACAGGTAGGAGAACGGAACATCAGAGTGTCAGAAATAATGGCCGCGCAGAGAAGTCCTGCGATTTTAGGCGGAATCTCCAGTTTCTGTTCTCCATAGATCTGATACATAATCGTTCCCGTACATCCTACCGGCTGATTCCGGAAGCTGACCGGCTGCATTGTCTGAAGCGTACCCAGCTTATGATGATCGATAATTTCAAGGATCTCCGCTTTTTCAATATTATCAACAGCCTGATCCTTTTCATTATGATCGACCAGAACCACCTTTTTCTTATGCATATCAAGAAAATTTACGGCGAGAGATCGTACCCACACATTTTCCCTTTTTGTCAATTACCGGGAATGCCCGGTGACGATGCTTGATCATCACATCCTGAATATCATCTGTAAAATCCTCTGTGTGGAAGGTTACCAGATTTTCTGTTTTCATGATATATCTCACAGGAATACTTTGATTGATCAGTCTTGATATTGTAAACGTATCATATGGGGAAGAGATCACCACAATATCCTTTTCATGAGCAAGCTTCAGGACGTTTTGCTGTTACCTGGATATCCATTCCCACAATAATACAGCTCACATTCATTTCAATGGCCTGCAGATGATCCTCTTCTCTGTTTCCGAGAATGATCATATCATTCTCCCGCACGTACTCTCTCAGCTTGTCCGGGTCAGCAGTTCCCACCATAACCTTTCCTTCTGTAAAATATC
>ENA-OPYU01000335-OPYU01000335.1-human-gut-metagenome-genome-assembly--contig:-NODE-335-length-18861-cov-4.241059_pt1 | contig 18861 bp, 24 predicted proteins | sample MGYA00242637_ERZ504482 | MGnify/ENA primary metagenome ERZ504482 (study PRJEB26092, sample SAMD00036237) | human gut metagenome | host: Homo sapiens | study: EMG produced TPA metagenomics assembly of... | reverse complement strand
CTCTTTTTGTTTATAAATTCAGTTCTTTGCCGGAATCATAAAGCTCTTATTTTCCGCCGGGTCCCAATAAAGCAGTTCCACCCTGCCGCCCTGTGCCAGCAGTTTTTCCTTCGGCTCCTGCTTTTGCCAGCAGCGTTCCAGCAGCTTTTCCATGTCGGCATCAGCAGACACCTTCTCCGGGCAGAGAGCGCTGCCCTGCCACCTGCCGTCGGCATACAGGCTCAGCGCACCGGCATTGCCCGCCAGAATGGCTGCAATGTCCTTCTTCATGCGGTCGTAGTCGTACTCCACGGCCTTGTACTGCCCATGCCACAGGCCGAAGAAGAGCGAGAACTCGCCGCCCAGTTCAATGAGCAAATTCTCATCATTGTGCGGGTTCTTGACCACAAAAGCCACATCCCCGTTTTCCATGTAGTCGAAATCCGGCTCCTCATTCGTGTGCACGGTCACATGCTGGCTGCTCAGCGCCGCAAGCAGATCCTCCTGCACGGCACTGGTATCCGGGATCTCATCATAATTGATATTTGCGTTCATGGGATGCTCCTTTTCTCTGTGCTATTTGTGTTGTTATTTTTCACCAGACCGCACAGGCCTACTTATTTTCCTTCATATTGCCGGATTATTTTTATACGCTGTGTAACAGAATCCATAAAACGGTTCACCCTACTTCACATTAGATCAATGCTTTTTGAATCTAACCATCGAACACACGACCTCAACACGATCCTGATTGTCCAAACTCAATTCAAGGTCATGGTCGATGATGGGCAGCTTGAACCGGACGGACTTCAGCCACTGTCCATTAGGCTGGCGTTCCGGGTAGATCTGCACCTCATCGATCAAAATCTCCACTAGTCTGCGGCGTTCCGCCTCGGTCATGGTGGCATAAAGCTTGTCAAAGCAAATCAGGATCTTATAGATGTTGTCGCCTGTGATTTTGTCAGCTTCAATGGTCTGCTTCTTTGCCCGGGCATCCATCAGTCCATTTTCCACCTCTTCGATTTTATCGTACATCTTATAAAGGCGGTCGTCAAGGTCGGATTTTCGGGCGATAAAGTGCCGGTCGTCCGGGTCAAGGCTGTCGATTTCCTCCATAAGCCGGGATTTTGTGGAGTAGTGCTGCCGCAGCTGCTTCTCATAGGCGGCGATCTCCTGCTCAATGGCAGTGGTATCTACCTTCATGTGTAGACCTTGGTCTTTTCTGCTGCCATTTCCAGCACCTCCCGTTCGTACCGTCTTGTTCGGAATAGACTATGCAAGCAAAGTCGTGTGCCAAAGGGCGCTGCTCTCGCCTGTCGGCTCGGTCAAGCGCTTCAAAATGCAACGCATTTTGAGGTTGCCACTGGCGACCCGCGCCCCTTTGGATTCTCCGTTCACATTGTCCTACGGACGATGTGATTTTATTGTTGTAGCGATTCGCTTCATCCCGGTTTCGTCCCGGTTTGCAGAATGCCCTTGCAATCCGAAAGGAGCCGTGCTATAATGCCGCTGTAATTGAATCAGAAATCTTCAGGGCAGGGTGCGATTCCCTACCGGTGGTACAGCCCACGAGCCGTAAGGCATGATTCGGTGAAACTCCGAAGCCGACAGTACAGTCTGGATGAAAGAAGATACCAAGCGCAGAGCCCGCACGGTTCTGCGCTTGTGGAGGCTGCTCTGGGATGCGTTTGCATTCTGGAGCTTTCTTTTTGCATAAGGGTTCCTTGTGTCTTTTCGGCTTGCCCTGAACGTTTTTGTTCAGGGCTTTTTCTTTTGGAGGCGACACGATGAACGACAAAGAGTATATGCGTCTGGCTTTGCAGCTTGCAAAAAAGGGTTGCGGATGGACATCTCCCAACCCGATGGTGGGTGCCGTGGTCGTAAAAGAGGGCAGGATCATCGGACAGGGCTGGCACCAGAGATACGGTCAGGCTCATGCGGAGCGCAATGCGCTGGCATCCTGCACCGAAGATCCGCAGGGAGCGACCCTGTATGTGACATTGGAGCCGTGCTGCCATTACGGAAAGCAGCCGCCCTGCGTGGATGCGATTCTGGACGCGGGCATTCACCGGGTGGTCGTGGGTTCTGCTGACCCGAATCCGCTGGTGGCTGGAAAAGGAATTGCAATCCTGCGCGCACACGGCATAGATGTGACCGAAAATGTTCTGCAAGAGGAATGCGATGCGCTGAACAAGGTGTTCTTCCACTATATCACCACAAAACGCCCCTTCGTTTCCATGAAATACGCCATGACGATGGACGGAAAAATCGCCACATACACAGGCGCTTCCAAATGGATCACCGGGGAAATTGCCCGGAATCATGTTCAACGGCAGCGACACCGATTCCGCGGCATTATGGTGGGAGTCGGAACCATCCTAGCAGATAACCCGCTGCTGACCTGCCGGATAGAGGGTGGCCGTGATCCCGTCCGGATCATCTGTGATACACATTTGCGGACACCGCTGCAATCCCAGGTGGTCATGACCGCCAAACAGGTTCCGACCATTCTTGCGACCTGCTGCGGCGACCCGGAGAAGCAGGCGGCATATCAACAGGCCGGGTGCCGGGTCCTTTGTCTGGAAGCGCATTGCGGTCATGTGAATCTTCTGCAACTGATGGAACAGCTGGGGCAGGAGCAGATCGACAGCATTCTGCTGGAAGGCGGCGGAACCTTGAACTGGTCTGCACTGGAAAGCGGCATCGTGCAGCAGGTACAGGCTTACATTGCCCCGAAGCTGTTCGGAGGAAGGGATGCCAAAGCACCCATTGAGGGTGCAGGTGTCCCGCTTCCGGATGCTGCATTCCGCCTGAAGAACAGCCGATTGGAACAGCTTGGCAAAGATTTCCTGATCGAAAGTGAGGTGGAGTACCCGTGTTTACCGGAATCGTGGAAGAAGTCGGAACAATAAAATCCATCAATCGGGGACAGCATTCCGCCGTACTGACTGTTCGTGCAAAAACGGTTCTGGAAGGAACCAGGATCGGCGACAGCATCGCCGTCAACGGCATCTGCCTGACCGTCAGGCAGCTCTTCCCGGATAGCTTTGCTGCGGATGTCATGCACGAGACCTTGAACCGCTCTGCACTTGCACAGCTCACCGTTGGAAGTGCTGTCAATCTGGAACGTGCCATGCCGGCCAACGGACGTTTTGGCGGACACATCGTAGCAGGCCATGTGGATGGCGTCGGACGCATTGCTAATATCCGAAAAGACGATACGGCTATCTGGTACACCATTCATGCAGATTCTGCGATCCTTCGCTATGTCGTTGAAAAAGGGCTCTATCGCAATAGACGGTATCAGCCTGACCGTGGCTGCGGTGGAACCTACGGGCTTTTCCGTGTCCACGATACCGCACACCGTCCGTCAGACGAACCTGAACCAACGGCACAAAGGGGATTTTGTCAATTTGGAAACCGATGTTGTTGGAAAATATATCGAGAGGCTGCTTCCATCAGAAACACCGAAGCAAAACACGCTCACAAAAGAAATGCTGCTGCGCTGCGGCTTTTAAGGAGAGTTTACGATGAACTTCAATACCATTCCCGAAGCTTTGCAAGACCTGAAGCAAGGAAAAATCATTCTGGTAACGGATGACCCCGACCGTGAAAACGAGGGGGACTTCATCTGTGCTGCCGAATTTGCCACCACCGAAAACATCAACTTTATGGCGACCCACGGCAAAGGTCTGATCTGTATGCCGATGTCCGAGGCTTTCGTCCAGAAGCTGCAATTTCCGCAGATGGTGCAGTATAACACCGACAACCATGAAACGGCATTTACGGTGTCCATCGACCACGTTTCTACTTCTACGGGCATTTCTGCCGCAGAGCGTTCCATTACGGCGATGGCTTGTGTGGACGACCACGCAAAAGCAGAAGATTTCCGCAGACCGGGCCATATGTTCCCCCTTCTGGCAAAAAATGAACGGTGTACTGGAGCGCAACGGTCACACGGAAGCAACCGTTGACCTGTGCCGTCTGGCAGGGCTGAAAGAATGCGGCTTGTGCTGCGAAATCATGCGGGAGGATGGCACGATGATGCGCACCGCTGAACTGGCAAAGCTGGCAGAGCGTTTCCAGATCAAATTCATCACTATCCGTGATTTACAGGAGTACCGCAAGTGTCACGATAAACTGGTCGATCAGGTGACGGCAGTGAGCCTGCCCACCAACTATGGCACCTTCAGAGCTTATGGTTTTGTGAGCCGCCTGAACGGAGAGCATCACATTGCACTGGTAAAAGGTGACATTGGCGATGGAAAGGATATTCTGTGCCGCGTCCACTCGGAATGCCTGACAGGAGATACATTTGGCTCTTTGCGTTGTGACTGCGGCCAGCAGCTGGCCGCTGCCATGACGCAGATCGAAAAAGAAGGCCGTGGTATCCTGCTCTATATGCGGCAGGAAGGTCGGGGCATCGGTCTGATCAACAAACTGCGCGCCTATGAACTTCAGGAGCAGGGCATGGATACGCTGGAAGCCAATCTCGCTCTGGGGTTCCATGGAGATGAACGGGAGTATTATCTCGGCGCGCAGATCCTCCGGGAACTTGGCGTAAAAAGCCTGCGCCTGCTTACCAATAACCCGGACAAAGTATATCAGCTCTCCGAGTTTGGGCTGGAGATCTCCGAGCGCGTACCCATTCAGATGACGGCGACCCCGTATGACCTGTTTTACCTGAAAACGAAGCAGGCACGGATGGGGCATCTTCTGGAATATTAACAACGAAAGAGGTATTTAAAAATGAAAACATTTGAAGGTAAGCTGGTTTCTCAGAATATCAAGGTCGGTATCGTAGCTGCCCGATTCAACGAATTTATCACGTCCAAACTTCTGAGCGGAGCAATGGATGGTCTGCTCCGGCACGATGTGCAGGACGCTGATGTTCATGTTGCATGGGTTCCGGGTGCTTTTGAAATCCCACTGGTTGCCTCTAAAATGGCAAAAAGCGGAAAGTATGATGCTGTGATCTGCCTTGGTGCCGTGATTCGCGGTTCTACCAGCCATTACGACTATGTGTGCAATGAGGTTTCCAAAGGCATTGCCTCGGTCTCGCTGGAAAGTGGGGTTCCCGTCCTCTTTGGTGTTCTGACCACCGAAAACATCGAACAGGCCATCGAGCGGGCAGGCACCAAAGCAGGTAATAAAGGCTATGACTGTGCAGTCAGTGCCATCGAGATGGTAAACCTGCTCCGGGAAATGGATACCGCCGCAGAGTAAAATACACGCAGGAGTTTGCCATGATCGTTATAAAGACCCGACAGCCTGACCCGGAATTGGAGCAGAAGATCCGGATGCTTCTGGAACGAGAGCACATCGAGGCAGAGCAAATATCCATTGATTCATGGGAGAAGTTGGTTCTTCCGGGGCTTACACTGGACGGAATGGCCCACGAAGTGTCGTGCAACGGCAGAAAAGTCTCCCTTACACGACTGGAGTTCGATTTGCTGCTGATGCTTGCCTCCCACGAAGGACAAATCTTCTCAAAAGAAGAGCTTTTCCGTGCTGTGTGGGGACAAAACTGTGACGACACCTTAAAGGTCGTGGCAAATACCGTTTCCAATCTGCGAAAGAAGCTGGCCGGCTGCGGTAGCTTTATCCGCACTACCCACGGCGGCTATGCTTTTGTAAGCCAAAAGGAGAACGACCCGGCATGACCAGGATCTTATTTATTTGTCTCGGAAATATCTGCCGAAGCCCGATGGCGGAGTATGTGATGAAAGACCTTACGTCCAAGGCAGGACTATCCGAGCAATTTGAAATCGCATCAGTCGCCACCAGTGCATGGGAAATCGGAAATCCGGTCTATCCTCCTGCACGGCAGAAGCTGGCAGAACATGGCATCGACTGCAACGGCAAGACCGCCCGGCAGATGACCCGGCTGGATTATGCACGGTATGATTATCTGATTGGCATGGACGAAAGTAATCTGTGCGACATCCTGCGGCTTGTCGGCGGAGACCCACAGCATAAAGTCTCGCTGCTGATGGCGCATACGGATCATCCCCGTGAAGTGGCAGACCCATGGTTCACGGGAGATTTTGAAGCCACATGGCAGGATATACTGGAAGGATGCACGGCATTGCTTGAGGAACTGCGATCATAACAGATTATCATAAAAACGGACGGATGTCTGCCAGTTGACAGACATCCGTCTATTTTTTTATTTCAAATCATCTTAAAATACTTCAGCGCCTCCCGGATGGCTCTTTTCTTCTCCGCCGGGCACTTGAGCCGCTTGGGGTTCTCAGCCTTAGGCTTGTTGTAGTTCTGCCGCTCCTTGATGCCGCATTTCTGCTTGACCTGTGCAATATAGAGGTCGCTCACGTTCAGACCGGTGTGTTCCTTGACGTACTCCCGGATCTCTTCATAGGTAGCCTTGGTCTCTGCAGCAGTCACATCCAGTTCATCCATTTTCAGATTCACCGTAATCTTCTGGTAGACATCTAGTTTGGACAATGCACATACCGTCTCGATATGTGTCGTCGCTAGAATCGGAACACATGGATTCAGCCTCGTTAGAAGCATGGGAACACAAAACAGCAGGGGAGTGGTTCTCCTTGCTATTCTTGCGAAGCGGCTTGAAATTCTTGCCGTCCACGCTGTTCTTGAACCCGGTCTTGTAGACAAAGACAATCATGTAGGGGTCTTTGTTCCCATCACTATCATAACCGCCCACGATTACTTTTTCAACTATACTTTCAAAAATATGTCGGTCAAAGGTGTCCAGAACCTCATTCTGTTCAAGTGTCTGTCGGAACATGGCGACACGCTTGCGCATGGTAGTTTCGGTTTCGGCTGCATCTTGCAGGCTTTCACACTCTTTCTGCAACTGCTCAATCTGGCTGGACAGGTCTAAATACTTTCGGTCGTAGGTCTCCTTGTCAATGGTATCTTCAAGACGCATATCAACCAGCTTGTTTTTCTTGACTTCCAGAGCGTGAATGTCCTTTTCAGCTTTTGCAAGACGCTTGCCCGCGTTGCTTTCGGAAAGGGCTTCTTCCGTCCGTTTCATAAACTCGTCCAGAACATCCTTGTTGTTCTGGCACAAGAGGCGATAGGATTCTACAAAAGCCCGTTCAATCGTTCTTTCGTCAACACCCTTGCTCTCCGGGCAGAACTTTTTCCTTTTTTGGTGGAAACGACACATTGCCAGATTGCTTTATTATATTGTGAACTGCTATGCCAACTCCTCCTTGTCAGGGTGCCACCACAGAAACCACATTCTATCATGCAGCTAAAAGCGTATTTCCGGCTGAACTTTTCACGTTTGCCGTCTACATTAAGGCTGCGGGGCTTTGCACGCCGCCGCAAAATTTCTTGGGCGGCTTCAAAGACTTCTTCCGAAATAATGGGCTCGTGGTGCTCACGAATATAAAATTGATCTTCCTCGCCGAAGTTGTACAGACGCCGTTTTGAAATAGGGTCAACGGTGAATGTCTTTCCTAACAAAATGTCGCCTTTGTATTTTTTCCGTTTTTGATAATGCCGATTACGGTACTGTCTGCCCATTTGGGACTGCCGCGTTTGGTTTTATAACCTAAGTTTTCAAGTTCTTTGGCAATAACCGAACCACCGGCACCCTCCGTGTATCGCTGAAAAATGTAACGGACAACAGCCGCTTCTTCTTCGTTGACGGTGAGGGTTTTGTCCTCTGGATTGTAGTCATAGCCTAAACAGCCCTGAAACCCGACCAGCTCACCGCGCTGCATTTTCATCTTCAAGCCCTTTTTGACATTCGCAGAAATATTTTCGACTTCCTGCTGTGCAACAGAACTTAAAATCACAAGGAGCAGTTCGCCGTCCATAGTAAGGGTGTTGATGTTTTCTTCTTCAAAAAAATCACAGCCACACCTTTATCTTTGAGCATCCGAACATATTTCAGAGTGTCAAGCGTGTTTCGTGCAAACCGCGAAATGGATTTGGTAATCACCATGTCCACGTCACCGTTCATACAGTCGTTGATTAACCGCTGGAAATCCTCGCGCTTTTTCACCTGCGTACCTGTGATAGCTTCATCAGCATAGATGCCTGCCAAAGACCATTCCGGCTTACTTTTTTATAAGTTCGGTATAGTATTCGACCTGCGACTTGTAGCTGTTCAGCTGATCTTCGGTATCGGTGCTGACACGACAATAGGCGGCTACGCGCAGCCTTTTTTACAAAGTTTGTGCGCGCTCGTGGAGAGAGCGTGTTTCGCGCTTTAATGACTTCAACATCTTTCATGCTTGACCTCCTTGTTGAATGTGTTCCTTTCATTGCGTTAATCATAACGCCAATGCAACACAAAATCAAGAGGATAGTTCGGAAACCACACGATAATCTTTCATTAAGCGCTGCTTGATAAGGGAATACTCTCTATCGGTTATGAGCTTTCTTTCTAACAGCTGCTTCAAAAAAGCAAGCTGAATGCTATAACGTATCAAATTTTAGTTCTTTCAAAATATCCCCTTTCACAAATAAAAATGAGCCAACGGACGGCTGCTGGCAGCAACCCACGGGAATCTCACCCCTGCATTCCTCATGCAGCCCTACTCATTGCCTGCGACGCTCTGAACGCTCGGACTTTGACGGTAAGGGAGTATCAGCCTGCCTGTATGTCATGGCCCACAAGCAGCCGCGCTTGCATTGCGGCATGGTGATGATCGCTCCACTTTTCAGAGAAAAGCATCATGGCGCACCCGCCGTCCGGCTCGATACAGACAGCAACGTATCCGTTTGCCCTATAATGCACCGCCATTGTCCTGCGGGCATATTTTTCAAGGTGCTGTCCCGAAACGTGGAAAGGGTCAGCCCGTTTCGGCTTTGGTTACAATAGAAGAAATCAGTTTGATTTCCAGATGGCGTTTCATGTACTCGTCTATGCACACATGAGGCTGACCGTGCTTGTCATAGAGAATGCCTGTACAGAGCTTGTTGATATAACCTCTGTAATGTCGCAAAACCTGTTCAACTGCATCGGTGTCCCCAGCGCAGGCAGAGCGAATCACCGAGAGCGGTAAAAACTCTCTGCTCGTGTGTTCATAGGAGTTCATTTACGCCTAACCTCCCTCCGGCAAGTGCGCCTTTAGCTTTTTTTGCAGCTCGTTCAGCGTTTTTTGTCCGGTGGCGCTGTACAGCACTCCGAGACATTCCCATGAGGTCGCCAATCTCGCCATCGCCCAGTTCCAGAACGCAAAACAGAATCAGAATGCTTTGTTCTTGCTTTGGCAGAGCGGCAAACGCATTGGCAACAAGTTCATTGTCGATGTGCAGATCACAGCCGTAGGATGAAAATACAAATTCTTCACTTGGATAATGGTCTACACTCGTGAGCTGCCCCAGTTCTTCCAATGAAAGAACGCTGAATGCCTTTTCACGGTCAAGCAGACGTTTCTTATTTCGGTGATAGTTCCGGGCCTCATTTCGCAGCACCGCTTTGCAGAACGCATCGAATCGGTACTGTTCGCCATCGTTGCGAGGGATAGCTTCCATCTTCTCACCCCCTTTCCGTGGGGATGTCGGGTGGATTTTTCCCTTTCCGCTAATATGACACCTGAAACACCCGATTCTGCCCGCTTTTTTGAAAATTTCCAAAAATATTTTTGAAACAGGCAGCTTTTTCAGGCGGCAATAGAAAAGCCCAGCAGACCGAAAACGGCCAACCGGGCATAATGGCAGCACGAAACGCGCAGTACCTACATCGTATAGTACATAGTAAAAGCCCTGCTGACCCTGTGCGGGAGCAAGGCTTTTTTTGACAGTTCAAAGCTAGGCGTTCGATAGAATATCAGGCGCATGGCGGCATCCTCCTATGGCCGCCAAATCGCTTTTGGGCTGATGGGTTCTGTTCGGGGGTTGATTTGCTAAAAGCAAAAGAGCCGACAACCCACGTATATGGCGGACTATCGGCTCTGTGATTAGGAATCAGGCTCTTTCAGTATAATGATTTTTTGTTTATGCACTGCAATCAGTGTTTCTCGATGACATTTCGGACAATATAAAGGAAAATTCTCCAAAATGGTGTCTTCTCGAACTTTTATTCGTGTTTTTTGATTGCAAATGGGACATAAAACCCATTTAGTAGCACTCACGGCAAATCTCCATAATCGTGTTCTCCTTTTCTTTTTAGATTTGTTTCAGATCGGGGAGCGGAATCCTGCTTTTCCGCTCCCTGCCGCGCTGGAACTCTTTCTGGTTTCATTATAACCGTTTGACCCCCTGAGCAGAATCTCCGTTTTGTTCACCTGTTAGTACTCAAAGGTTCATACCCTTTGCTTTCTTCATTATCAAAAACAATTACCTCCGCATGATCTATTGAAGCTCATCGTCAAAGCTGCTGTCTTACTCTTTCACAATGCGGCTCCCGCCAAACACATGCGACATTTCCATGTGCGCCAGTGCTTCGTCAATCAGAGCCACTTCTGCGGCAGACAGCACAATATCCGCTGCACCGGCGTTTTCCTGTAAACGGTTAAGTTTCCGGGTGCCGGGGATTGGTACGATATAAGGCTTTTTGCACAGCATCCACGCCAGTGAGATCTGGGCAGGTGTTGCATTTTTTTCGGCGGCAAGACGGTGTAACAGTTCCAGCAGGGCGCGGTTCTGGTCAATGCTGTCTGGCTGGAACTGCGGCATGACGCTGCGGTAGTCCGTGCCTGCTTCAAACTTGGAAGTCTTATCGTATTTGCCGGAGAGAAAACCGTTTGCAAGCGGCGAGAATGCCACATAACCAATGTGCAGTTCTTCCAGAACCGGGAACAGGCTTTCGTACCAGCGGGCCATCATGGAGTAACGGTTCTGGATGGCCGTTACCGGGCAGACTGCGTGTGCTCGGCGGATGGTCTCCTCGGTGGCTTCCGAAAGGCCCCAGTGAGTGATCTTGCCCTCCCGAATCAGGTCAGCCATTACACCGGCCACTTCCTCAATGGGTACCTTGGGATCAAGCCGATGCTGATAATACAGGTCAATATGGTCGGTGCCCAGCCGCTTGAGGGAGGCATCTACCGATGCACGGATAACTTCCGGGCGGGAATCCGGCACCAGCGGCTTGTTGACTGCCATACTGGTCATGTCAAAATGGATGCCGAACTTGGTCGCCAGAACGATTTTATCTCGGTAGGGTTTCAGGGCAGCACCCACCAGTTCCTCGTTGTCGTGGGGATTATCCGGTGTGCCGTAGACTTCGGCGGTGTCAAAGAACGTATAGCCCATACCCACGGCCTGCGCCAGCAGTTCGGTCATTTCCTTCTTGTTGGCAGGTGCGCCGTAGGCATGGCTCATGCCCATACAGCCCAGACCAACAGCAGAAACGGTCAGGTCGCTGTCCAAAGTACGATACTTCATGTAAAATTCCTCCTTATTTGCAAAAACACTTTCCAGCCATGCGGCGTAATCGTTCACCCAGCCGCCATCCGAGCCAAAGCCGTGGGGCCAGCCATTCAGCACGATGCGTCCGGTGGAAATGCCCATATTCCGAATCACATCATACTGCTGCCGGAATTGGCGGTAGAAGGGGTCCTCCGTGCCGTAAACGTAGAATGTTGGCGGCAGATCACCCTCGGCCAGCCAGTCCGGGTCCATGTTGCCCACGCTGAGCCGCCCATAGAACGAATAGATCATCCTCGATGGCGGAAACTCCGCTTTCCAAATTGCTGCCGGGGGCTTCTGCGCGGCTGGTGTCGCAGGCCGAAAGGCCGACAGCAAGTACTGCCGCGAGAAGCAGTGCAGTCCATTTTTTCCGTCATAACAGTTTCCTCACGGTTTCAGGTGTTTTCTTCCCAGAATGCTACGGCATGATCGAGCCAGCCTTCGGCAGAGGTGCCGGTGCCCAAGCCAAAACCGTGGGCAAGGCCCGGAAAGACTTCGATCTCGGCAGGGGTGCCCTGAGAGCGGATGGTTTCAATGCGCCAGCGCATCACGCGTTCGTCTGCGATGTAGTCCCGGTCACCCACACAGGCATAAGTGGGCGGCTCGTTGCCGTAGACTTCCCCCAGCCCGGTGTACTGCATGATGACGGCTCCCGGCTGCGGATACGCCTGTTCACCGAAGGATGCCGTGCCGTAGCTGCCCAGCCACGCCGCCATCCGTGCCCCGGCAGAACCGCCCCAGAGGGAGTAGCCGCTGGTGTCTACTTCCAGTTCCTCCGCATGGGTAAAGACAAAGGCAATGGCCCGTGCCAGATCTTCGCAGGCGGTCTGTGCGCCGGGGCGGTAGATGAGCGCAAAAGCGTTGTACTCCTTGCGGGAAAGTTCCAGTGCATGAGGAAAGCTGTCCTGCATGGCCCCCACATACGCAAACGCACCGCCTGCGTTGCAGATGGAAAATTTTGCGCCGGGATTACCCTTGAAGTAGAATAAGCCGGTGTCAGCTTTGTCCGGATCAGCGGCTTTTTCGTCCTCGGTGTAAATATCGTAAAAGATGGTCTGCCCGTCCGCTGCACGCTGGCGCAGGGTATTGCAGATGTCCACTGTTTCGTCCGGGTCGATGTTGTTATAGTAGGTAAGATGCAGCTGCTCCAGCGTGTCGCCGCTGTAATAAGAGCGTTCCACAGGGAAGATCAGCCGCCCATAATCACCGAAAACCGGGTCATTCCGTACGGTTTCGATGGGCGTGGTGCGGGTATAAGTTTGGGTGGTCGTTTGCATGGAATCCTTTCTTTCCGGGGTGGAGGAACTGGGTGCAGCACCTGCCCGGCAGCCTGCCAGAAGCAGCCCTGCACCCGCCAGAAGTTTTGTGAATTGCCGTCGGTTCAAAATTTCTCTCCTATCACTTGTGTTTGGAAACGATCCAGTTCAGAATATCGGCATCATCAAAGACAACATTTGCAGCAGCATGGTAGACGTGAAGCCCCTGCGCATCGAAAAAGGCGTTGTCCGGGGTCTGCATTTGCAGCACGGTGTCGATTTGTTCATCCGTCCAGCCTGCGGCGGCGTAAGCATCGTGCAGACCGTTGTAGGCATCCCGTGCTTTCTGCACACCGTAGTATTCATCGCCCTGCGCCATGTAGATGTAGACCGCCACGCCGTTTTCTGCAATGGGCGCAAAACCGCCGTCCCACTGGGATGCTCCATGCAGATAAGCTGCATACAGGTCAGGCCGCATGGCAACTGCCCGCGACATGGTTTCGCCGCCAGCCGAGTAGCCTGCGGCGTAAATGCGGGCGGTATCTACGGCAAAGTGATTGATGAAATACTCCGTCAGAGCGATGGCCTGCCGCGCCGAAGTGTCGCCCCAGTCGGTGAGCTGGGCAGACACTACGATCATATCCTGTCCAAGGTTCGTCCAGCTGGTGAACCCCGTCCAGTCCAGATTGCTGCCGGAGGAAGATTCCCCGAACCACATCATGTTATAGCCGGGCATGACCACCATCATGGGGTACTTCCGGGTGGGGTCGTAATCCTCCGGCAGGTAGTAGCTGTAATGGATGAGCCCCTCAGTGCTGTCCAATGTCTGCTCCCGGACAAGCCCAGTCTGGATGTTTCCGGTTTCCGAAGAAGCACTCTCCGAAACAGCCGAATCCACTTCGGACGAGGTCGTGATGGATGTGCTGGCCGAAACCGAAGAAACCGTATTGACTGGCACAGAGGATGCCGCCCCGGTGCAGGCGGATAATAAAACGGTCAAAGCGGTGGAAACCGCGAAAATCACGCTGCGCATAAAATCACCTCGCAAAAATCAGGGAAATGGGAAAGCCGGGACGTTTCCGTCCCGGCTTTCCCTGCAACAAAGAAGGAGGAATATGGAACACTTCCTCAATGATGGAAGTTTGTGAAGACAGCAGGTTCTTTTTCGGGCAGGCCGATCTGTTGCTTGCCTATCTGGATACTCTTCATCAAAAAAGGCCATGTTGCGGCCAAGGGTGCGCATGGTCTGCAAGCCCTCGGCATCTTTCTTGACCTCCTCGGCAGAGCCGCCGTAGACCATGTTCCAATACTGGCTGCTGGCCACTGGCATCCCACACATGGTAAAATATTTGTTCAGCACATCGTAGGAAGCAGTGTTGCCGCCGCGCCGACAGGTCACGACCGAAGCACCCACTTTCATGGTCTTGTCGATGTTCAGGGTACTGAAGAACAGGCGGTCCATAAAGGAGATCGCGCCGCCTGCCGGGGAACCAAAGTACACCGGTGCGCCAATGACAAAGGCATCGGCTTCAGCCAACTTGGGGGCTACTTCGTTGACAATATCATCAAAGACGCACTTGTTGGAGCCGGTGCTGTGGCAGCGGCGGCAGGCGATGCAGCCCCGGATGTCCTTGTTGCCCACATGGACGATCTCGGTTTCAATGCCCTCGGCTTCCAGCGTATTTGCCAGTTCGGTCAGGGCCGTAAAGGTGCAGCCGTTGGGCCGCGGACTGCCGTTGATGAGCAATGCTTTCATACAAACATTCTCCTTTTGATTTACCCTCTATTTCAAAAATTACCGCAAGAGAAAATTCTCCTCACACAAAAGCTCTGCTTACAGGTTCAGGCCATTTACCCAGCTTGCAATGTCAGCTTCACTGCTGCCGCGGCTGAACCGCTGGCCGTCCAGCCAAGTGCCGGCGTCCGCCAGTTCTGCCAGCAGCTCACCGCTCTGGCCGATGCCGGAGGAAGTCGAAGTGCAGAACGGAATGACCGTTTTGCCGGTGAAGTCATTGACGGCAACAAAGCTGCTCATGGGCCATGCGGCGATGCCCCACCAGATGGGGTAGCCGATGAACACGGTGTCGTAATCGTCCCAGCCGTCCACATCGGTGCTTTCCAAAGCCACAGCACGAAGGTCCTCGTCGTTGTGTTCACGGGAAACGCGGCTGTCATTGTTCGTCCAAGTCAGGTCATCGGAGGTATAAGGGTCAGACGGAACGACTTCAAACAGGTCAGCACCCACGGTGTCGGCGATGGTCTGCGCTACGCCCTGTGTAGTGCCGGTGGCGGAGAAATACACCACCAGCGTTTTGCCCGTAGTCGTTACCGTGCTGGTAGCTTCCGAAGAAGCAGCCGCGCTGGATGCGGCTTCACTGGAAGCCACAGAAGAACTGCTCACACTGCTAGCGGAATTGCCGGAGCAGGAAGCCAGCAGCAGGGCGGCAGCAGATGCGCCGGCAACCTGCAAAAACTGGCGGCGGGAAATTTTATTCTTCATCATTGAGCTGTGCGAACTTCGGCGCAAATTCGCCAAGCACATCTCTGCCTGCTGTAATTTTCTTCATGGTCACTTGCACTCCTTCAAAATTTCGTAAATCTCGTCATGGCTCAGCTTCTTGCAGCAGCCGCCGGTCAGCACGGTGGAATCGGCCACAGCCTTGAGGTCGGTGTCGGCAGGGATGCCCAGTTCTGCAAAGGTGGTGGGCATCCCGATCTCCTTGATGAAGGCCGCCAGAGCCTCCACGCCAGCCTGTGCCAGTTTCAGCTCGGATTTGCCCGCCGGGTCGATGCCCCAGACGTTCTGTGCAAAGCGGGCGAACCGTGCGGTGTTGGCCGGGAGCAGGTGACGGTACAGTACCGGGTGAATGACCGCCAGACCAGCACCGTGGTTGCAGTTGGTGTAGGCACCCAGCTGATGCTCGATCATGTGACACTGGAAGTCGGTGACCTTGCCGATTTTCAGGATGCCGTTTTCGGCCATAGCCGAAGCCCATGCCAGCTCGCTGCGGGCCTCGTAGTTGTCCTTGTCGGTCAACAGGACGCGGATGTTGCGGATGACGCTACGCATGACGGCTTCGTTGATGTCATCGGAGAGGTTGTTCTCGTCCGGCTTGCCGAAGTAAGTTTCCATCGCGTGGCTCAGGGTGTCGAACGCACCGGAAATGACCTGCTTCATGGGAACGGACAACGTGTAGGTGGGGTCGAGGAAAGCAAAGTCGGCCTGTGCACCCCACAGGGCCCCCTTAATCTTCTTTTCCTCATGGGTGATGACCGCGCCGTTGTTCATCTCGGAGCCGGTACCGAACACCGTGACGATGGTGCCCAGCGGATGAACTCAGTGGGACAGTATGCTTGGTGTTTTCCAGCTCCCACAAATCTTCGTCCACCTTGGCCTGTGCGGACACCACCTTGCAGCAGTCGGATACGGAACCGCCGCCCACGGCAAGGATCAAATCCACATGGTTCTCACGGGCCAGCTTTGCACCCTCCTGCACCTTGGCGTAGGTGGGATTGGGCATGATGCCGGGAAACTCCACGATGCGCTTACCCTCGGCGTTCAGAATACCGACGATTTCATCATAGACACCATTGTGCTTGATAGAACCGCCGCCGTAGGCCAGCATCACGGTATCGCCGTAGTGCTCCAGCAGACAGCCCAGATATTCCTTCACGCCACCCTTGCCGAAATAAACCTTGGTCTTGTTTTCAAATAGAAAATTGTTCATAGCCGTTACACTCCTTTATATAAAACTGGGAAATCAGACGTTTTTGCCCATCTCGTAGGCTTCCTTCATGGCCGGGGAGGACATCACCTCGCCGGGCCGATATACGCCGGTGCCGTAGATGACCCCCTTTTCCTTGGCACCATTCAGGCAGGCGGTAAAGCCCCGGAAACACTCCAAGGTGCAGGCCATGGCAGCACGGTTATCGTCCGCGCAGGTCATGATGAAATAGAACTCCTTGTTCGGAATGTTCGTCCATCGGGCAAGGCTGCGGTCGATGATGATCTTCATCTGTGCATCAATGGAGTAGAAGTACACTGGGCTTGCCATCACGATAACATCTGCCGCCTGCATTGCGTCCAGAATTTCGCTCATGTCATCGTTCAGGGCACACTTTCCGCCGTGGTCGCGGCAGTAATAGCAGGCATTGCAGGGCACAATCTTCTTGCTGCGCACGAAGACCTTTTGCACTTCGTTGCCGCTCTCCTGCGCACCACGCATAAACTCACTGCACAGCAGGTCGGAGTTGCCGTCCTTGCGGGGACTGCCGGACAAAATCAAGACTTTCTTCATCGGTCGTTCCTCCTTTGAGGTACTCTCTTTTTTCTGGTTCCAGTATAGCGCAAGTCTGCATTTCCCGGAATCTCCACTTTGTTCACTTGTTTGAACTCAAAGGTTCAAACAACCCGCTTGACCCTCTGATTGTAACACTTAGAGTCAGCTTTAGGTCAAGTGCATCTTTTGTAAAAAGAAAAAGCCACTGCATGATTTCTCATGCAGCAGCTTCTCGTTGCAGTGGCGTATCAGCGATACAATTCCTTGCTGGCTATTTTAGCCGCATCCAGAAAACGCTGAACGGCAGGCGTTGGATTTGGGGAGTGCAGGATACCATAGGGGATGCCGTAATCCCAATCTACTGGAATCACTTTCAGCAATGGGTGGACATTGGCCCAGCCCGGAATTGCCAGCAGCACATCGTTGGTGTTTTCGCAGCGGTTGAAGATGTCCATGCTGTAAAATTCAAAATCCACGATATTTACTTGTGGATGGTGCTGCCATAAATCATCCCGCAGTTCATCTACATAGTGGCTCCATCCACGGTGCATCAGCAGTAGATTTTCGCCGTACAGGTCTGTGATCTGCAAGCGGTCTTTTGCCGCAAGTTTATGATGGATGGAAACCGCGCAGTAAAACGGCCTGCGAACCAGTTCCAGACCGGCACATTTGCGCAGATGCAGCATCGTTTCATCAAAGATGCCGCCTACTACATCAATGTTCGTGCCGAGGTTCGCCAGAATTTCCCGTGCATTTTCCGGGGTGTTTTCAAAAGGCACAATCTGGAATTTGATGTCCGGGCAGATGGTCTGCACTTTCGACCACAGTTCCATGAGCAGCTGGGCAGGTGTCATGGGAGAGGAACCAATGCGGATGACGTTGGAATCCTCCTGCATTGCGTTCCGGGCACGAATGACAGAATCATGGCAGTATTGAATGATGTACTTGGCATCCTGATACATGGAACGGCCTGCTTTGGTCAGTGTTAGTCCCCGGCGAGTACGCTTGAACAGCTTGACACCAAGGGAATCTTCCAATAGGTTGATCTGCTTGATGATGGCCGTTGGCGTGATGTAGCTTTCCTCTGCCGCCTTGTTGAAGCTGCCTGCATCCGCCACACGGATGAAGGTTTCCAGCTGATGATTGTACATGAAAACACCTGCCCTTCAAAAAAGCATACAATCCATAAATAGAATAACATTGGATAACCCAAAAATCAACTAAAACAAAGTGTGAACAATAAAGTTTGAGTGTTATACATTTTACATCATTTCGCCAATCGCCCATGAACTATAAAATGTATATGGGTGATGCAAAATGGTGAAAATTGAGGACTGTCCCGGCTTTGAAACGTTCGGAGCGGATGTCAAGGCAGCACGAAAGGCAAAACAGCTTTCCCGCAGTGCGCTGGCTGACATGATACATTGTGACAGCCGGTATCTTGCGAATATCGAGAACGAAGGCACGCTGCCCAGCCTGCCGGTGGTGATTCAGCTTATTAAAATCTGTGGCTTACCTGTGGAGCGATACTTCAACCCGGAACTCATGTGGGAAGAAAGCGCGGAGCGTCAGAGGGTCAGCCACAAGCTGCAGCTTTGCCCAGAAGAATACTTACCTATCGTAGAAGGTGCCATTGACGGTGCCTTGCGAATCCATGAACAGGAAAAAGTGCCGGCGTGTGTCTGATTGCCACGCACGGTCATTGAGAGGATGCAAAAGCGTCCTCTTACTTTTTTGCATTTTGCGGGCAGAGCGGGGTGTTGTGGTGTCATAGTAGTGGGGGAAAGGTAACGTAGCAAGCATAGGGAGTGTAGCCACTCCCGGCAAAAATGCTTGCTGGGGAGTACCCCAGTCCCCCCCAAGAAAACGAGGTGAAACTATGACGAACCGAACCCGAAAAATTGTTCTGCGTGTTCCCGTGACGCCGGAGGAACGGGAACTTATCCGGCAGAAGATGGCTCTGCTGCACACACGGAATTTTTCTGCATACG
>ENA-OPYU01000334-OPYU01000334.1-human-gut-metagenome-genome-assembly--contig:-NODE-334-length-18880-cov-2.898310_pt1 | contig 18880 bp, 24 predicted proteins | sample MGYA00242637_ERZ504482 | MGnify/ENA primary metagenome ERZ504482 (study PRJEB26092, sample SAMD00036237) | human gut metagenome | host: Homo sapiens | study: EMG produced TPA metagenomics assembly of... | reverse complement strand
ATGTGCTTGCGGATTCCGGTAAATTCGGAACCTGTACCTCTATCACGACGGCAGATATCAGTGATGCGACGATCATCACAGGCAAGGGTGTGGAGAAGGAATAGTCTGGAGGAAGCGGATATAATCGAGGTAGAAGAATGATCTATACAGTGACATTAAATCCTTCAATTGACTATGTGGTTGAAGTAAACGAGCTGACAGCCGGTGAAATTATGCGCACCAAGGCGGAGGATCTGATCTTCGGGGGAAAAGGGAATCAATGTATCCAGTATGCTGGCACAGCTTGGGATGAAAGTCCTGTGCATTGGGCTTTATCGCAGCTTTACAGGGATGCACTGGAACAGGGGGCTTGCGGCCATGGGCATTCAGCCGGATTTTCGTGAAGGTGGAGCAGGGCTTTACGAGAATCAACGTAAAGGTGCATGCGCAGGAGGAAAGTGAAATCAACGGACAGGGACCGCAGATTCGCTATACGCATCTGGAGCAGCTTATGAAAAAAGCTGGATCGATTGGAAAAAGGATGATATTCTGGTGCTGTCCGGGAATGTACCCTGCAGTATTCCACAGGATATCTATGCGGATATCATGCAGCATCTGCAGGGGAGCGGCATCCGTGTATGTGTGGATGCAAGGCAGGAAGCACTGATGTCCACGCTTGTCTATCATCCGTTTCTGATCAAGCCCAATCATAAGGAGCTTGCGGAAATGTTTGAGGTAGAGCTTTCCAGCAGGGAGGATCTGCTTGTCTATGCGAAGGAGCTGCAGGCGATGGGTGCACGCAATGTGCTGGTATCCATGGCGGAGCAGGGAGCTTTACTGCTCACTGAAACACAGGAGGTTTATCATGCACCGGCCTGCATGGGGAAAGGTTGTTAATTCCGTCGGTGCCGGTGATTCCATGGTTGCGGGCTTTCTATACGGTTATTTGCGTGAGCAATCCTATGCGGCGGCACTGCGTTATGGAACAGCATGTGGCAGTGCCAGTGCATTTTCCAAGGGAATTGCCGACAGGAAAACGGTGGAAGAGCTGCTGGTGCAGCTGAAGGAACGGGAAGCCTGCTAAGGGCAGAGGGATACAAGCCCTGAGATACAGGAAAAGGAGATAAGAACATTATGGAAAAAACGTTGTGCACAAAAGGCCTTGGCATATATACAGGACTAACTCCGTTTTCGTTTTCGTTCTGATTTTTTGTGCCCGGTGCGCTGCCGGGGTAGTGGGGCGGGGTTGCTTTGCCCGGTGCAGCCCTGCCAAAATATCCGGTTTCGTGGTGGTGGGTCATGCCAGCAGCCCGGCGGCGATGCTTTCAAAGTCCAGCTGTTTCACGGGCGCTTCATCCGGCGCGGCTACGGCGGCGGGGGCCTGCTTTGCGTCCTCTACGACCTTCCGGGTCTTGCGCCAGGCATCCAGCGCGGCGGCCTGACCCTTGCGGTCGGTTTCGGGGACAGCCAGGAAAGCGGCCTTTGCTTCCCGCTCTGCCTTGCGGAGCACATCCGGGGCGGGCTTTTTCGTGGCGGCGGGCTTGCTGGCCTTTTTCGTGGTCAGCGGATCGACGTGCACCAGCTCCGGCAATTCGTGGCGCTCTTCGGTGATGATGGGGCCGGGTGCTGGCGGCCTGCTCTGCTGCTGCCTTTTCGGCGGCGGCCTTTGCCTTGCGTTCTGCGGCCAGCTTTTTGTTATACTCCATGATGGCGGCGACAGATCCGAAGCGGCCGGCGGGGGCCTGCTTTGCGTCGTGTACCTGCAAGCAGCTGAACAGGTGCGATTTTGTGGGGTAGAAATGCGGCGCGGGGGCTGCTTCCTTGCCTTCGGCTTCAGCGGCTTCCCGCTGGGCCTTGCTGGGGCGGGTGGTGTACTTCCACAGGTAGCATTCAATCAAATGCGTTTCGCCCTTCTTGACGCTCTTGCCTTCTTTCTTCCAGTGATCGAAGGTGTGCAGCTCTGCCGCTGCAAGGATGATTTCAACGTCTGCGATGGTGGCGGGCTGTTCGTCGCCGTTCTCGTCGGTGGTGACTGCGTTTGCAGCCATTGCGGCGATCTGCTCTGGGGTGTGGTGCGCGGTGGCGATGGCGTGCAGGGTGGCGGGGTCCAGCTTCGCGGCTTCGTTCATGATGATCTGATTGTTGGTCATGCCTTTCATGGTTCGTTCTCCTTTGTTCGTTGTGGTTGATGTTCGGGATGATCTCCCGGCGGCTGCCGGGGTAGTGGGGCGGGGCCGCTTTGTCCGGTGCGGCTCTGCCAGGGCATCCGGTGGGCATTCAGCCCAGAAGCGCGGCCGCGGCATCCTGCCAGGTGGGAAAGCTGTAGAACGTGCGGCGCTCTGCGTTGGTGTTCTCGCCGGTGATTCGTGCGGCGATCCGCTGTCCGGTGCGGGGGTCCCACCCTTCCAGCCGATACCCGGCGGCCTGAAGGCGGCGGGCTGCGGCGTTCTCCTTGCGGTTCCGTTCGCGGATCTGTTCAAGTGTCATCATGGTGCAGGCTCCTTTCAATCTTCGGTGCAGCCGTGGCAGTAAAGCGCGCCAATCACTTTGTCATCGCTGAAATCTTCCGGGGTGCCGTTCGCATCAACCACCAGGTCAACGCGGTCATAAATTCGCAGATCGGTTTCAGCGTCCACCACAAAATACCAGTCGTCACCGTCCAGCGCGTCGGTGCACCAGACTTCAACCGCGCCGTCATCGGTGGCGGTCATGCCCTGCACAATGGCCGGGGCGATGTAGCGGCCCAGGGGGCCGACGGTGTAGGGGCATTGCGCCGCGGCCTTTGGTGCGGTGCCTGCCAGCAGTGCGGCCACCAGTGCGGCGGCGGTGGTGATCTTCTTTGCAAGTGTCATGTTCTTTGCTCCTTTGCTTTTCAGGTTTGCCCCGGCGGGCTGCCGGGGTTATGGGGCGGGGCCGCTTTGTTTGAGCGGTGCGACCCTGCCAGGGCATCCGCTTGACTTTACCGCCTTTCGGTGGTAAACTAGCTTACAAGATGCGTTGTGGAAAATTCATCTTGCAAGCCTGTCACCTGCTTTAGTGGGTGGCGGGCTTTTTGCTGCCTGCTTCTTTTTGCCACTCTGCCAGGTAGGCGGCCCAGATCGCTTTTTTCAAAGCGGCGGGGAGCTTGAAAAATTTCAATGCTCATGTGTCGGCTCTCCTTTCGGCTTACTCGCAACCGTCCGGCTGTTGTCCGGCTCGCTTGCTGTGGCTGCATTCTAGCATGACGGAATGCCAATTGTCAAGCATGACGGAATGCTTTCTACGTTTTGCACAAAAGAATGACGGAATGCTTGTTGATTTTTGCATGGCGGAATGCCGCTTTTTTTGCTATAATAAACGCAGGCGCGAAAGAGGTGATATAATGCCTATCTCGGACAAAAAGAAAATTTCAAACAGCCGGTATATTGCAAAATGCGATTCAATCCAGATTCGCCCACCAAAAGAACGCGGCGACGAAATCAGAGCGGCCGCAGCCGCAGCGGGTCAAAGTATGCAAAGTTATATTTTACAGGCTTGTGCCGAAAGAATGACCCGTGATGGATTCACCCCGGCGGAATCCGGGGAAGAAGGGGGACTATAGGGGGTTACTGGGGGAAAGTTCTAGCCTGCTAGGTTAAAGCCCTACACCTGCTTCTCACTCCCGTTAGGTGGAGAATCTGACCCCTCCGGCAAACGGCAAAATTGACCCGGTGGAACGGTGCCGGCGGCACCCGTGCCCGGTGCCCCGTGCGGGTGGATCAGGTGCGACCGGAACCAGTGCCCGACGGCCCCGGCCCCGATCAGCACCGGGAAGGATCCGCCCCGCCTCAATCAGCAGAAACGAAAAAGCCAGAGTGAACGGCCTGCGCCGTCCGCCCTGGCTTTTCTTCTGCCAGCTGCCCGCCCCGATCAGCACCGGGAAGGACTGCCGCCGCCCCGATCAGCACAGGGAAGAACCGCGCCGCCCACGGTGACGACCTGCCCGATCTGCCCGGCCTGGGCGGTGACGGCCTGCCTGATGAGCAGCGGACCGCCCGCCCGATCACCTGCCCGGGCTACTCCTTCCAGCCGGAACCCGCCGCCGCCCTGATGACCCCGCCGCCCTGCTGCCCGCACCCCTGCCAGACCCTACCGACAACGCCAGCCGCTAGCCCGCCGGCACCCCGCCGCCAGCCAAACGCCGGAGGGGTCAGATTCTCCACCTAACGGGATAGAGCTTTAGGCTTAGGGCTTAGACCTAGAGGGCTAGAACTCGCCTTATCTATCCCCCTGCCCCCCTTCCTTCTCCGGCCCGGCCTCGGCCATCTCCGGCACCGCCGCCGCCCCGATGAGCAAGGTACTGCCCCCCGGGGCGGGGCGAATGCGGGTTCCGAAGCCCCAAAAGTTTTCTAGGTATCAATTTTTTTGAAGGGCTTCCCCCCTCCGGCCCGAAAAATAAGGGGGCGGGTCAAAAATTTCAGGGATTTGGGCACCATGGCGGTGGCGTCACCGGGATGGTGCATACCATATTGGTGGAACCAACAAAATGGTGGCTGCTTACAATTTGCAAGCGGCTGATGATTTGTCAGTGCCGCCAAAACATCCAGACAGCGATCTTGTTGAGGTCAACAAAATCGGGAGGAACCATCTTGTCAGGAGCGGCAGTTCACAGAATGTTTACATTTACAAGCCCAGAAACGGCCTTTTGGGGCAAAAAGATGAGACACTATGAGACGTTTTTAGTGGTATAATTGGTACAGTGGATTTATGGAAGAAGCCCCACGGTGGAAGCACCGAGGGGCTTTTCTCATATCCGGGTGTGCCGCAGGACCGGCGGCACCACATAGATGCTCTGTCAGACTTTTTGCCTGGCAGGGCATTTTTTGATTGCTCGAAAACGGAGGGGCTCATAAATGGCAAGGCGAAGCGATGAGCGAGATGCCGCCCGCGCTGAGTACATGGCCCGGAAGAAAAAGGGCGGCGAAGTCAGTCTTCGACAGCTGGCGGACGATCTCCATCTTAAATATGATACGGTCCGCCGCTGGAAGGCAAAGGATGGGTGGGACCCGCCCGCACCCCGGAAGCCCGGCGGACAGCCGGGAAACAAAAACGCCGTGGGCAACCCCGGCGGCGGGGCACCTGTCGGGAATGAGAATGCAATGAAGGATGGAGCCTATGCGACCATCTTCTTTGACAAGCTCACCCGGAAGAAAAACAGATCGTAGAGAATGCGCCTCGGAACAGCACCGAGCTGACTTCCCACGAAATCGGTGTACTGCTGCTCCGGGAAAAGTACATTCTGGACAAGATCAAAGAGTATCAGGCTTTACCGCCTGACCAGATGATTACATCCAGCGTCATGGATATGCGAGTACCCGGCGGACGTGGCAAGCGGAAGCGGGACGGCGCAAACCAGCAGATCGGTATGTATCAGAAGGAGACCCCGGCACAGCGTATCTTGCAGCTGCAGGAAGCCTTGAACAAAATTCATGGCCGCATCCTGTCTGCGGCGGCCCAGATGCAGAAAAACGAAATGGACAAGCTGCACCTGGAAACCGAACAGCAGCGGCTTGAACTGCTGCGCATCCGGGCGACCGGCGAGATCGGAGAACCGGGGGACGGTGACAAAGATGCTGTACACGAGTAAGGCCGTTGGCGAATGGCTGGGTATCACTGACCGTCAGGTGCGGAACCTGCGGGATCAGGGCGTGCTGTCCGAAGTCCGGCCCGGTGTCTTTGACATGAAGGTCTGCGTCCGGCAATACCTGAACTTCAAGATCGGCAACAAAGACGATCAAGCCCGCCTTGTTGCTGCCCGTGCCGAGAGGGAGGAAACCCGCGGCAAGATCGAGAAAATGCGGATGGAGGAAGCCCAAGGCGACCTGCACCGCACCGAGGACGTGGAACGCGCCCTGAAAACCATCTTTGCAAATTTCAAGAACAGGCTGGAAACCATCCCGACTAAGTACGCAAGTACCATGGCCCAGCTGACCGACCCGGCGGAAGCCCACGACATTCTGCAAAAAGCAGTGCAGGAAGCACTTGTGGAATTGAGTGACCCCGAAATTGCGCTGGCAGCACCAGCGGGGGAGGAACCCGAAGATGAGCAGGAAGAATAAATGCCGGAATTGTGTCTGGGGAACCCGGCTGAATGAGATCCAACAGTTCTGCCCGTTCGGCGGCTGTGTGAAGAAAGGCGGCGGCAGCAATGGCGATGATCCACCTGGAACCGCAGACTGCACAGATGTTCAGCCGAGCACTGGGTGCGCTGAAGCCGCCCCCGAACCTGACCCTTAGCCAGTGGGCAGATAGCTACCGCCGCTTGTCGGCGGAAGCATCCGCAGCGCAGGGCCGCTGGAATACGGACAATGCACCTTTCCAGCGGGAGATTATGGATGCCATCGGGGATGTTCACATCCGGAAGGTGGTTGCCATGATGTGTGCCCCAGTCCGGCAAGACGGACGGCCTGATCCTGAACACCATCGGGTACTACATGAGTTACTACCCGGCTCCTATCATGATTGTGCAGCCTACAGTGAATCTGGGCGAAAGTTTCAGCAAAGACCGCTTGGCGACCATGATCCGGGACACGCCGGTGCTCCGTGGTCTTGTGGACAACAAGAGCCGTTATTCCGGCAATACGATCATGAAAAAGAACTTTGCCGGTGGGCAGCTGACCATTGTTGGCGCGAATGCCCCCACCGACCTCCGCGGCCGCCCCATCAAGGTGCTGCTGGCGGACGAGGTAGACGCTTACAAGGCAAGCGCCGGCAAAGAGGGCGACCCGGTCATGCTGGCAGAGCAGCGCCAAACGACCTACTGGGATTACAAGACGGTGTTGGTGTCTACCCCAACCACCAAAAACAATAGCCGCATTTTGGACGAGTTTAACGCATCCACCCAAGAGGAATGGACGGTGCCTTGCCCGAACTGCGGCTTTTATCAACCCTTTGTATGGGACAACATGGTGTTCGACAAGGAAAAGTGGCCGGAAGGCGGCGTGCAATACCGTTGCGCCGAGTGTGGCTGCCTTGACAACGAATACCGCTGGAAGAAGAACAGCCTGCAAGGAAAGTGGCACGCAGAACACCCGGAGCGGTCAGTGCGAGGCTTCCACATGAACAAGATCGGTTCCACCCTCTGCGGGTGGGACAAGATCGTGGAGGACTTCATTGCCGCCGACCTGGATGCAAAGCGCGGTGACTACGAGAAGATGCAGGTCTTTGTGAACACTGACCTGGGCTTGCCGTGGGAAGAACCGGGCGAAGCGGTGGAAGCAAACAACCTGCTGGATCGCCGAGAGTTCTACGAGGCGGAAGTGCCGGACGGCGTGGTGTACCTGACAGCCGGTGTCGATACGCAGGACAACCGCTTTGAGGCGGAAGTCGTGGGCTGGGGCATCGGCAAGGAAAGCTGGGGCATCCGGTATCAGCGCATCTACGGCGACCTGAAACGTGGACAGGTCTGGGCAGATCTGGACGATTTCCTATCAAAGACTTGGAAAAAGAAGGACGGCACGGAACTGTCCCTGCGGTGTGTCTGCATGGACAGCGGCGGCCACTTCCCGGATCAGGTCATACGGTTCTGCAAAGAGCGCGAGGAACGGCACATCTGGCCCATCAAAGGCCGTGGCGGTATGGACGTACCATACCTGCGCAACCCCACAAAGAACAACCGCGTAGGCGGCGAGCTGTTTACGCTGGGCGTTGATACCGGCAAGAACCATGTCCTTGCCCGGTTGAAGGTGCTTATCAAAGGGCCGAACTACTGCCACTTCCCGGCGGCAGAGGATGCCGGGTATGACGAAAACTATTTCAAGATGCTTACTGCGGAGCACAAGGTCACACGCTGGAAGTCTGGCCGCAAGGTGGAGCGGTGGGAGCTGAAAGACCCGGCACAGAAGCGTAACGAAGCGTTTGACGTTCGGAACTACGCAACGGCGGCGCTGGAAATCAGCAATCCCCCCAGGTTTGGAGATCCCCGGAGAGGAAGCACCACGCCAGACCGCACCGCGCCAGTACCGCAGAAGAAGATCAGGAGGTATCTAAACAATGCCGATCATCTCAAAAGAAGCCGCGCAGCGGCATCTTGATATGTGGATGGAAGCAGAAGCTGCTGTTTCGACAGGGCAAAGCTACCAGATCGAACAGATGATGCTGACCCGTGCCAGTTTGAAACAGATCCGGGAGAGCATTATCTTCTGGGAAAAGAAAGTAGCCGAAGCGGAAGCAGAAGAAAAAGGCCGGGCAGAAACCGAATCTACCACTTCTCGCCGCATGATGTGTAAGGACGGTGGACTACATGGCAAATATTCTGGATAAAGCCATTGCGGCAATCAGCCCTGAAAAAGGGTATCGCCGCGCTGTGGCACGCGCCGCGCTGTCCGTCATGAACAACGGCACCGGCTACGGAAACTACGGAGCAAGCCGCATTTCCCGCGCTATGCGCAGCTGGCACGTTGGCGGCGGCAGCGCAAAAGAGGATATCGAAGATAATCTTGATATTCTGCGCAAACGGAGCCGGGATGCTTATATGGGCATCCCTCTGGCAACGGGTGCCATCAAGACCCTGCGCACCAACGTGGTGGGCAGCGGCCTTGTGCCGACCCCGCAGGTGGACGCGGACTATCTGCACTTGAACGAGGAACAGGCAGACAGATTGCAGGCGCAGATCTCCCGCGAATTTGAACTTTGGGCGGACAGCACCCTTTGCGATGCTGCTGGCATGGATAACTTCTGGCGGTTGCAGACGCTGGCGTTCACCAGTTTCCTGATGAACGGCGATGTGTTTGCGGTGGTGCAGTTCGACGAACATCCGCACTGGCCGTATGCTCTGCGGCTGCGCCTGATCGAGGCTGATTTGATTTGCAGCCCTGACCGCACGGACATAATGGCACCCTGCACGATAGACAAGCATGACGTGTTCCAGATCGTGCAGGGCGTGGAAACGAACCGGGACGGCGCGGTGGTGGCGTACTGGATAGCAAGTCGGCATCCGCTGGCTTACGACAGCACGGTGCCGCTGACATGGACGCGGGTAGAAGCCCGCGACCCCGAAACGGGAGAGCCGAACATTCTGTGCGTCACACAGAGGGAGCGTGCCGGGCAGCGGCGCGGCGTGCCCTTGCTGGCTCCGGTGCTGCCCACGCTGAAACAGATGGGCAGATACACAGAAGCAGAGCTGGCGGCGGCTATCGTGGCATCGTCCATCACGCTGTTTATCAAGCATGAAAACCCGACCAGTCAGGCACCGTTCGGCGAGGAACCGGCGGATAAGGCGGAGGACCCGAACACCCCGCCCGATGAACTGGGCATCGACCTTGCACCGAGCGCGGTGTTCGACCTTGCACCGGGAGAGAGCACGGATACGTTCGACCCGAAGCACCCGACCACGACCTTTGACGGCTTCATGTCGGCCATGTCCAATCAGGTAGCGACCGGCGTAGAGATCCCCAGTGAGGTGCTTTACAAGAAATTCAGTTCCAACTATTCCGCAAGCCGCGGCGCACTGAACGAGTTTTGGCGCACCTGCGGTGTGCTGCGGGATAGCTTTGCAGCGGACTTCTGCCAGCCGGCCTACGAAAAATGGTTTGCCGAGGCAGTAGCCCGTGGGCGCATCAATGCGCCCGGCTTCTTTGACGACCAGGCTGTGGCGAAAGCCTACATGGGCTGCACATGGAACGGTCCTGCACGCACCAATCTGGATGCCAAGAAAGAGATCGAGGCGGCGATTCTGCGTGTTCAGCAGGGCATCAGCACAAATGAGCAGGAAACTGCACAGATGACCGGTGGAAACTGGCGGGCAAACATGAGGCAGCGCAAGAGCGAAATGGCAAAAAATGAAGGAGGTAGGGCTAAATGAGCAAACCAAATTCCAGGACGAACCAGAAGATGACAAATGATAAGTTTTGGCAGTTCCGCAATCTGGCCGGTGATGACCAGAAGGCGGAACTTCTGCTTTACGGCGATATTTCCGAGCGCAGCTGGTGGGAAGATGCCGCGACCCCGAAACGGTTTGCGGATGACCTTGCCGCCCTGGGCGATGTGAAAGAAATCACCGTGTACATCAACTCCGGTGGCGGTGATGTGTTTGCAGCACAGGCCATTGGCAATATGCTGGAACGCAACGCGGCCACTGTGACCGCCCACATCGACGGCCTGTGTGCCAGTGCAGCAACCATTGTTGCCTGCCATGCAGACAAGGTGGTGGCGGCGGCAGACAGCAGCTACATGGTGCATCCGGTCAGTATGGGTGTCTGCGATTATCTGACCGCAGAGGATCTCAACAACTGCCTGAAAGCACTGGAAACCATCCGCAGCAGCATCGTCACCCTGTACGCCAAGAAGTCCGGCAAGACCGAGGACGAATGCGCCAGGTGGATGGATGAAACGAACTGGTGGACGGCAACGGAAGCCAAGGAGAAGGGCTTTGTGGACGAGGTGGACGACGAAGCGGACGATTCTGTTGTGGAGAACCGCAACGGCATCCTGTTCGTCAACAGCATCAGTATGAACACCCCGTTCAACAAAGCACCGAACTTTGTCAGAAGCCGGGTGGTGGATAAGACCACGGCCCAGCCTGAAAATACACCCCAGGCGGATCAGCCGGGGAACAAAACCCATGGGGAGGTAACAGACATGGACATTAAGGACATCAAGACCGTGGACGATCTCCGCAAGGCGTGCCCGGATATGGTAGCCAAGATCGAGACCGAGGCTATCAATGCCGAGCGCACCCGCATTCAGGAGATCGAAAACGCCACTCTGCCCGGCGCGGAGGATGAAGCGAATGAGGCGAAGTTTGTGAAGCCCATTGATTCCGCATCCTTTGCGAAGGCCGTCATTGCCAGCATGAAGGCAAAGCAGCAGAAGCAGAGCAAGGATTATCTGGACAAGGCAAAGGCCAACGCCCAGACTTCCGGCGCGAACAACATCACCAATCCGCCGCCCGCTGACCCGGATCCGAAGGACGCGGAAGCAAACGTTTTCCTGGCCGCGATCCGCAAGGCAAACGGTGTGAAGTAAGGAGGAAAGAACCATGAGCATGGATCTTGCAAGAAAAGATTTCAGCACCGCGCCGAAGTATTTCATTGCTGGCGTGGACATTGGTATCGCAAAGGCAACCAAGACCGCAAGCGAAGCTGTGGAGGCACACGCCCCCGTGCTGATTGCAGACGGCAAGGTGAAGCCTATTGCGGCACCGGCAAGCGCAGGCACGGCAGTCCTGACCGGCCTGTACGGCATTACTGCTGACAGCGCAGACGCAAACAAGGAAGTGCCGGTCTATCTGACCGGCGAGTTCTTTGCTGACGGCCTGGTGCTGCCCAATAACGTGAGCGTGGACGACGTTGAAGTTCCTCTGCGCAATCTGGGCATTTTCCTGAAGTGATAGGAGGAAACAAAAATGGCAAACGAAATCAACATTTATGAGCCGCGGTATCTGGCCGAGGCTGTGCGCACCGCACCCCCGATCTGCACTTTCCTGCGCGATCGTTTCTTCTCCAAGGTTAAGACGTTCCCCACTAAGAACGTTGACATTGATATCGTCAAGGGCAACCGCAAGATGGCAGCTTTCGTCCATCCCATGGTCGGTGGCGAAATCGTGCAGAACGAGGGCTACGAGACCAAGTCCTATGCACCGCCGCTTATCAACCCGGCAACTGTCACCACCGCAGATATGTTCCTGCAGCGCCTGCCCGGTGAGGATATCTACTCCGGCCGCACCCCTGCTGACCGTGCAGCAGAAAAGCTGACCGAGGAATACAACAAGCTGAACGACATGACCACTCGCCGCGAAGAGTGGATGGCAGCCCAGGTACTTACCACCGGCCAGCTGAAGGTGAAGGGCAAGGGCGTGGATGAAGTCATCGACTTTGGCTTCACCAACAAGATCAATCTGGAGGGCACGAAGCAGTGGGGTAAGTCTGCTGCCGATACCATGGGCAACCTGCGCGAATGGAAGCGGCAGGTGAGCCGCAACGGCTTTGCAAATGCAAACATGGTGATTATGGGCAAGCTGGCCGCAAACCACTTTATGAGCGACAGCAATGTTCTGGATCTGATGGACAAGCGCCGGTTCGACATTGGTGCTATGGCACCCAAGGAGCTGGAAGGCGGTCTGAACTACTACGGCCACCTGAATCTGCCCGGCGTGGACATCTACGGCTATGACGAAGTGTATCTGGATGAGGAAACCGGAGAGACAAAGCCTCTGATCCCGGATAATATGGTGCTGATGATCCCCAGCAACGCCAAACTTCATGCGCGCATATGGTCTGTGCACCTATCTGGACGATGACAAGGTGTGGCACACTGCAGAGACCACCCGCCTGCTGCGTTCTTATGTGGAACACCGTCCTGACCGCCGCTTCCTGGAACTGCAGACCCACCCGCTGCTGATCCCCGACAAGGTGGATAGCTGGCTGGTTGCTACCGTCTGCTGATACGGGAAGGAGCGCGGATATGCTGGATGTTGACCAGAACTACGGCACACCGGAAACTCCGAAACCGTTCCCTACGTTCAAAGAATGCGTTGCGCAGGATGTGCAGAACGTGATCTTCAACTCAAACGAGTTTGCGGAAGAACGGTACATAGATGATAAGCTGATGCTCTGTATCACGCAGCACCCCGGCGTACTTGAACGTCCGGCGCACTGGGAGGGCGGAGCAAAGCAATCCTTTGACCAGGGTATGTACAAGGCCGACCTGCTGCTTTTTGTGAAGCAGAAGGACTACGGCCCTATGCCGAAGAGTGGCAAGCAGATCACCTTGGACAAGAAACGGATCTACAACATCAAATCATGCTCCCTGAAAGCGGGTATGTATCGCATGGAACTGGAAAGGGTGAGGTAAGTTGGCATACTTCCATACCAACTATGACGCTTCCAACCTGATGGTCTCCGTTGATGACGCGGAAGTGACCCGCGCTCTTGGCGTACTGGGAAACAAAACCCCGGCGGCGTTGAAGGTGGCCGTAAACACAACGGCCCGGCAGACGCGCAAGCTGATGCTGACCGAAGTGAAGAAACGTTACGACCTGAACGCGGCAGGCAGACGCATGATCGAAGATCTGCGCCAGCGCCAGAAGGCCACCAACCGGCGGCCTACCGCTATCCTTGCTATTATGAAGAACGACCCCGGTGCATTCCGGGCAGACCTGGGCTATTTCAGAACCAGCCCCACAAAGCCCTTCATGGGTCCGTCTGTTCGCAATGCCGCCTGCCCGTTTTTGCGGGCGCGTGTCCTGAAAGACAGTCCAATGATCGCTCTGGGCGGAACAAGCGATAAGAGCAAGGGCTTCTTGGTACAGTTCAAGTCGAAGCATATCGGCATGGTACAGCGTCAGCTCGGAATACCTGCGGATAAGGACTACACGGAGAGCGGAAAGAAAACGTTGGGAAACCGAACGAGAAGCTGGCAACACTGTCCAGCCCTTCCGGCTCTGCGATGCACCATACCGTGTGGGAGATGCAGGAGCAGACGGTGGAGCAGATGCTGCAGCAGAACACGGAACGGCGCGTCCGGCAACTGATCGCCAATGCAAAACGAAAGGGTGTGATCTGATATGGCTGAAAAAAATTCACCGGCTATACCAGCGAAATGTGCCAGCAGGCCATGATTGACGAGTTGAAGGAACTGTTCCGGGATATGAAGTTCACGGGGCAGGAAGGCGAAAAACCGCTGAAGATCTTCAAGCAGTTTATCCCGTCCCCGACCGATGATGACGACGATGTGGATACCAATAGATCCAACTTCCCGTGCATCATCGTATCAAGAACGAGTGGCGAGGTGGTGAACGAAAAGGATCCGCAGTTGGTCCTTTGCAGCTTATCATCTGCTGTTATGACCCGAAAACAGACCGGCAGGGATATGAGGACACCGGAAACATCATCGAAGCCATCATGCAGCACTTCAAGCGGAAGCCTGTGTTTGGCGAGGCTTTCAAAGTGGGATATCCACGCAAATGGGATCTTTCGGATGATGACATGGACTTCTACTACTGGGGCATTGTCAACCTGATCTGCGAAACGCCCAACACCCTGAAAAACGAAGAAGTGGAGGCTTTGATATGAGCATCGAAAGACCGAAAAGGAAAACCGAGGCTGTGAAAGAAGCACAGCCTGTGACGGAAACCACCGGCGCTGCGGCGTACTGCGGGCCGACCGTCAAGGGCATTGCCCCGCAGTACACCGTATTCGTGGATGGCCTGCCCGAAAAGCTGAAAGAAAAAGTGGAGCAGGTGCCGTTCCTGAAGGCGCTGATCGTTCCGCTGGACAAGCTCGCAGAAATGCGCGTGAAGATCGAACAGGACGGCACCAGAGAGAACATTCTCTACAAGAAGGCCACCGACCTGATGAAGTAAGGAGGATATGACAAATGGCTATTTCTCATGGCTTTAACAAGACCGAAGCAGCGACCAGCGTCACCGCTCCGGTGACGGTCAACTCCGGCCTGCAGATCGTTGTGGGTACGGCCCCCGTTAATATGCTGGATGACCCGGAAGCAGCGGTGAATACGCCGATGCTGGTGAATACCTTCAAAGAAGCTGCCGCCGCAGTGGGCTATTCCGACGATTTTGCAAAGTATACCCTGTGTGAGGCGGTGAGCGCCAGCTTTTCAGGTGATGGGCATTTCCCCTATCGTCGTGGTCAACGTCCTGGATCCTGCGAATGCAAAGCACATCACTGAACTGTCCAACAAGACCGTTCAGGTGAATGACGGCATTGCAGAGATCGACGAGACCGGCATCCTGCTGCAAAAAGCTGGTCGTGAAGAAGGAGCAGACCGTGCTCACGGCGGACGAGGACTATTCGGCCAGATTCAATGATGATGGCACTGTGAGCATCGCCCTGGTCAACGGCGGCAAAGGCGACGGCGCAACGGCTCTGACCATTTCCGGTTCCATTCTTGACCCGACCAAAATCACCGCTGCCGACATCGTGGGCGGCGTGAATGCGGCCACCGGTGCAGAGACCGGACTGGAAGTGGTAAGACAGGTGTTCCCCCAAGCTGGGCATGGTTCCCGGCATTCTGCTGGCACCCCGCTTCTCCAAGGATCCCATGGTGTGCGCAGCGCTCCAGGCAAAGTGCCGCAAGATCAATGGCGTTTTCGATGCAGTGTGCTTTGTTGACATCGACAGTTCAGCTTCCGGTGCACGCAAGTACACCGACGTGGCAAACCAGAAGGTCAAGCAGGGCGCAACTTCTCGTGAAGCATATGGCCTGTGGCTGTACGGCAAGATCGGCAGCGCCATCTACAGCGGTAGCTCTCTGGCCGCTGCTGCGGCAGTCTACAACGACAGCCTGTACAACGACACGCCCAATGCCAGCCCGTCCAATGTCAGCGTACCCATTTCCTCCGCCTGCCTGGAAGATGGCACCGAAGTCCTGATGGATCAGGAGCAGGGCAATGTTCTGAATGAGCAGGGCGTGGCGACCTTCATCCGCTCCGGCGACTTTGTTGTGTGGGGCAATGAGACCTGCTGCTATCCGAAAAACACCGACCCGAAGGACGCTTTGCCTTTGTGTCCGCCGCTTCTTCAACCACTCCTGGACCAGCTTTGTTCTGGACAACATGAGCAAGCTGGATAAGCCCATGAACAAGAAGCGCCTTCAGTCCATCATCGACAGCGAGAAACAGTCAAGGGCCAGTGTCTATGTCTCTACCGAGGTATGCGCCAGCTACAGCATGAAGGCAGACCCCGGACCGCAACACGACCGCTGAACTGGTTGCAGGCCACTACTCCTCTATCAGTTCTGCACGCCGTTCCCGCCTTTTAAGCAGATCAACAACACCATGGCAGTATGAGGCCGGCGCACTGACCTCGGCTCTGTCTCTGTAAGCAGGAGGAATGACCTATGGCTCTGAATATTTCCAGTGACCTGGTTCCCCAGGTCATCAATGACTACAATGCGTACACGGAAGATGACCTGCTCATTGGTCTGGCGGATGAAATCACCCTGCCCAAGATCAAGAACAAGACCACCTCCGTGTCCGGCATGGGCATTGCGGGCGAAGTCGATTCTCCCGTGCCCGGTCAGTTTGAATCCATGGAGGCAACGCTGAACTGGAACACCATGTACAGCTACGCCACCAAGATGATGAACCCCAACAAGAACATCCAGATCACCCTGCGTGCTGCTATGCAGAACGACAACAAGAACGGCGGCTACACCTACAAGGGCCTGCGCGTCGTCCTGGGTGGTCGTCCCAAGGAGCTGGATCCCGGCAAGCTGAAGCGCGCCGACACCATGGGCAGCACCACTACGCTGGAAGTCACCCGTTACCTGATGGAGGTTGACGGCACTACCGTTATCGACATCGACAAGTTTGCAGGCCGCTACTATGTTGATGGCGAGGATATGCGTGCCGAGATCAACGCTCTTATCTAAACCCGATACATGAAGAAGTCAGCCGTCCCGGCGTGGGGCGGCTGATTGTCTTTTGGAAAGGAAACAGCAATGGACAATATCGTGAAGTTCGATAAACCTTATAAGTTCGAGGGCAAGGAGTACGACAGCCTGGATCTGTCCGGTATGGAGAAGATGACCGTGCAGGACTTGATCGACATTCAGAAAAACATCGGCAACGAGACGGCGGCCATGTACGCGATGGAAATGACCACTTCCTTTGCACAGGAAATGGCCGTTAAGGCAACCGGCAAGCCTGTGGAATTTTTCAAACTCATGCCCCGCGGCAAGATCAAGAAAGTGCAGGCGGCGGTTATTAAGGGCATGGACAACAGCGAAACGCCGATGAAGTGAAAAAGCAGCTGGAATCTCACACCCTGAAGTTTGCAGCGCCCTACACCTACGAGGGCAGCGCAAAAGGCGGAACTGAAGGGCAAGACCTTTGACAGCATCGACCTGTCCGGCGTGGGCGAACTGAACACTATGAGCGAATCCATGGCAGAAAACCGTATGGCTGCGGGCGGATTTGCACCGGTGAATACGCATCGCAACTACCTGTACTGCTGCATCATCGCCAGCATGGGCACCGGCTACCCGGTGGACTTCTTTGCCGGTCTGCCGCTGTGCGAGGCGGTCAAGCTGCGCGATGCCGTAAACTCTGATTTTTTCGAGTAAAAGGCGGGGCAAAAGGACTTCGGAAAGCAGCTATCCAACTATCCATTGCCACGCATTCCAACATGACGGATCTGCTGCACCTGCCCCGGCGGGAGCTGGTGGATCTGTGTAACGAGGTGGCAGACGTATGGCGGGAAATGGAGCACTAGACCTCAGCATCCGCATCATGGGCAAGGTGGACCCATCCCTTGTAACTGCAATAAAGCAGACGAAGGGGCTGACCGGTGATCTGGCGAGCGCACTGACGGGAACAAAGTCGCTGGGCAGCACGGTAGCAAACACTCTGGGCGTAATCGGAAAGACTGGGCTTGGAATCATGGCGACGCTGACAACTGCGTCCGCTGTCATGATTAAAAAGACAACCTCCATGGCGGAGGAATACCAAGCCCAGGCGGCAGATGCAGTCAAATATGTTGGCGGCATTATGAACGATGACGGCAGCATTGACCCGGAAAAGCGTGCCACCATGGAGGACGCGATCCTCAAGATGACTACGCAGGTCCCAATCAAACGGGACGAGATGGCGCAGATCGCCGCATCGCTGGGACAGTCCGGTAAGAGCTATGAGCAAATCTTTCTGGATAACCAGCAAACCGGAGAAAAAAGCTACCTGTACGATACGGCCCGGCTAGCTGCCGCGTGGGACATTGATGCAAAGTCTGCGGCCGATTATATGGCAAAGTGGGAAACCGCTTTTGGTAAGACCCACAACCAGATTATCGACATTGCAGATTCCATCAACTATCTGGGCGGCCACATGGCTACCACGGCGGCGGAAATCGCCAGCGTGGTGAATACGTCCGGCGGTGTCGGCCAGACAGCCGGCGTTGACCTGCACACGACTTCTGCGCTTGCAGCCACCATGCTGGCTATGGGTGTTAATGATGGGAAGGCCGGAACAAGCCTGAACCGTGTGTTTACAAACATCACCCTTGGAAACAGTGCAACGGATGCACAGACGGGTGCATGGAATAGACTCGGCTTTGATCCTGTGCAGATTGCAAAGGATATGCAGTCCACGGGGCCGAACGGAGAAGATGGTGCAGCAAGCACTCTGTACAAAGTCTTTGAGGCGATCTCGAAACAGGACAAGTACCAGCAGACTGCGACCATCAAAACGCTGTTTGGTCAGTGGGCCATTGAGGGCGTTTCAAAAAGTTGTGGGCAACTTGCCCGCATTCCAGAATGCCTTGCTTATGGCTGGTGACACCAGTGCATACAGCGGTAGCATGGAGAAAGAATTGCTTGTCCGTCTGGACACAAGCAAAGCGGTAAGCCAGATGGCAAGTAATGCGACAGACCGCCTGCTCATCAATGTGGGCAATCAGTTCCTTCCGGCAAAGAAAGAACTGACGGCTATGTGGATTGACATAGCGAACGGCATCACCGAGAGTCTGCCGGATCTGTCCAACATCGTCAACGGCATTCTGCCGATGCTGCACTCCGCGCTGCTTGGAATTGGCAATGCGGCGCAGGCGGCATTGCCGTGGATTCAGAAAGGTATCGACTACACCGCAGAGCACGGGCCGGAGGTGGCGGGAGCCATTGCCGCCATAGTTTCGGCGTTCGGAGCTATGAGCTTTGCACCTGCGGCATACAGCGCCGGAAGCACGCTGTTGTCCACGGTGGGCAATGTCGTGATCGGAGGAAAGCCGAGCGGAGCGCCCGGCGGAATGTTCGGCGGCATCACGGTCAGAAACCTGCTGGGAATGCTCAGCCCGACCAGTCTCTTCCAGAACACCGTGAGAGGCGGATGGGGACTGTGGAGCAACCGGGGACAATATTCTGAAATCCGCAAAGATGGGCGCATGGATGGCAAACGGCTCTGGACAGGGCGGCATTGCCGGACGGCTGAGTT
>ENA-OPYU01000331-OPYU01000331.1-human-gut-metagenome-genome-assembly--contig:-NODE-331-length-18981-cov-3.269068_pt1 | contig 18981 bp, 18 predicted proteins | sample MGYA00242637_ERZ504482 | MGnify/ENA primary metagenome ERZ504482 (study PRJEB26092, sample SAMD00036237) | human gut metagenome | host: Homo sapiens | study: EMG produced TPA metagenomics assembly of... | reverse complement strand
GGGGGAGCGGAGACATCCGCTCCATTTTTGTGCGTACGGGGCAGGGACATTGTGAGATTGGCTCTTGCATGCCCTTTTGGTTTTCTGTTATCATAGAAGCAACAGAATTGCAGGAGGAAGTCCATGCGCACATTGTTTCTTTTGAACCCAACTGCCGGTAAGGCCGATTGCACCCGTACGCTGCCGCAGCAGATCAATGCTGCCGCCGCGCGTGCAGGGCTTGCGCCGGAAGAATATACCATTCAGGTCACAAATCACGCCGGTCATGCCCGGGAGCTGGCCAATGCCGCTGCGCAGCAGGCCCGGCAGAGCGGGGAAGAACTGCGAGTATTCACTGCCGGCGGCGACGGCACCTTCAACGAAGCGCTCACCGGGATCTATGGCTATGCAAATGCAGCCGTGGGCTGTCTGCCCTTTGGCAGCGGCAACGATTTTCTGCGCACCTTTGGTACAAAGGAAGAGTTTCTGGATCTGGATGCCCAGCTGGCCGGTGGGCCGGTGAGCATCGATCTGATGCAGACCAGCCTTGGCCTTTCGGCCACCATCTGCGCTGCCGGTCTGGATGCGCAGGTTGCCTACGGCATCCCGAAGTTCCGGCGCATCCCGCTGTGCGGCGGCGAGATGGCCTATGTGCTTTCCATTGTGGAACAGCTGTGCGGACACATCGGCCGCAGGGTGGAGTACACCATCGATGGTGAAACGCTGGATGTGGACTGCCTGATGTGTGCCATCTGCAATGGCCGCACCTATGGCGGCGGTTTCTGTGCAGCGCCGGAAGCACAGCCCGACGATGGCTGGCTGGATGTATATATCATCCGCAAGGTGAGCCGCGTGACCATTGCAAAGCTGCTGGGAATGTACAAGAGCGGCAAGCACTTCCAGAACGGTCAGCTCGTCAGGGCTGCAGAGCCGTACTTCATTTACCGCCGCGCAAAGCAGGTGAGCCTGCGCGCTGCGGATGGCCGCGGGCCGATCGTTGCCACGGCAGACGGTGAATGCGCACCCAAGGAGCAGATCACTGTACAGGTACAGCCGCTGGCAGGGCGCATCCTTCTGCCAAAGCCTGCTTTTGAGCGCTTTGCAGCGCAGAGGACGGCAGCAGAGTGCAGACCGAACATGAAAAACCAGAAGAAGAGACAGCTTTTTTTCTCCAAGAAGAAAGCTGTCTCTTTTTCGCTGTACGGCTGAGTTTTTTCATCTGTCATAAATTCTTAACAAAAAGAAGCAAAAAAGGTCTTGATTTTTCGGGTCAAGATGAGTACAATACACTTAGCACTCAGAGAAATGGAGTGCTAAAGAACCAAAGAGCCGACACGAGGCCCTTTGGACACAGCAAAGTTTTAAATTATATTTTTACTATAGGAGGGCAAGAACTATGAAGATCATTCCTCTTGCAGACCGTGTTGTCATTAAGGCTGTTGAGGTTGAGGAGACCACCAAGGGCGGTCTGATCCTGACCGGCAGCGCTAAGGAAAAGCCCCAGGTGGCTGAGGTCATCGCTGTCGGCCCCGGCGGCGTTGTGGACGGCAAGGAAGTCAAGATGACTGTGAAGGTCGGCGACAAGGTCCTCACCAGCAAGTACTCCGGTACCGAGGTCAAGGTGGACGGCGAAGAGTGCACCATCGTCCGTCAGGGCGATATCCTGGCAGTCGTTGAGGACTGAGCAGTTTCCCCTCTGATATTTGAAAATTGAGCTTTAAAGGAGCGATTTGATTATGGCTAAGCAGATCAAGCAGGGCGAGGATGCCCGCAAGGCATTGTGTGCCGGTATCGATACCCTGGCAAACACCGTTAAGATCACCCTGGGCCCCAAGGGCCGCAATGTGGTGCTGAGCAAAAAGTTCGGTGCACCGGTCATCACCAACGATGGCGTGACCATTGCCAAGGAGATCGAGCTGAAGGACGAGTTCGAGAACATGGGCGCACAGCTGGTGCGTGAAGTCGCTACCAAGACCAACGACGCAGCAGGCGATGGCACCACCACCGCAACCGTTCTGGCACAGGCCATGGTCACCGAGGGCATGAAGAATGTCACCGCCGGTGCAAACCCCATGGATATCCGCCGCGGCATGAGCAAGGCTGTTGCCAAGGCTGTTGAGACCATCAAGGCTCACAGCCAGAAGGTGAAGGACAGCAACGATATCGCCCGCGTCGGCACTATTTCTGCAGGCGACCCCGAGATCGGCCGTCTGATCGCCGAGGCTATGGAGAAGGTCACCTCCGATGGCGTTATCACCATTGAGGAGAATAAGACTACCGCTGAGACCTACAACGAGATCGTGGAAGGCATGCAGTTCGACCGCGGCTACCTCACCCCGTATATGGTCACCGATACCGACAAGATGGTGGCTGATCTGGACAACGCCGCTATCCTGATCACCGATAAGAAGATCAGCGTGATTCAGGATCTGGTTCCCCTGCTGGAGCAGGTCATGCAGAATGGTATGAAGCTGCTGATCGTGGCTGAGGATATCGAGGGCGAGGCTCTGTCCACTCTGATCGTCAACCGCCTGCGCGGCACCCTGAACGTCTGCGCTGTCAAGGCTCCCGGCTTTGGCGACCGCCGCAAGGAAATGCTGCAGGATATTGCAACCCTGACCGGCGGCACCGTGGTCTCCTCCGATCTGGGCTATGAGCTGAAGGATGCTACCGTCCAGATGCTGGGCCATGCCCGTCAGGTGAAGGTCTCCAAGGAGAACACCACCATCGTTGGCGGTGCAGGCGATAAGGATGCCATCGCAGCCCGCATCGCTCAGATCCGCAGCCAGATCGAAGCCGCTACCAGCGATTTCGACCGTGAAAAGCTGCAGGAGCGTCTGGCAAAGCTGGCTGGCGGTGTGGCCGTCATCAAGGTCGGCGCTGCTACCGAAGTTGAGATGAAGGACAAGAAGCTGCGCATCGAGGATGCTCTGAACGCAACCAAGGCTGCTGTTCAGGAAGGTGTTGTTGCCGGCGGCGGCACTGCTCCTATCAATGCGATCCCCGCTGTGCGTGAGCTGTGCGACACGCTGGAAGGCGACGAGCGCACCGGTGCCAAGATCGTTCTGAAGGCTCTGGAAGCTCCTCTGCGCCAGATCGCTAAGAATGCCGGTCTGGAAGGCAGTGTCATCATCGACAAGATCATCTCTGCCAACAAGCCCAACTACGGCTTTGATGCTCAGAACGAGGTCTTTGTGGACGATATGATCGCTGCTGGCATCGTTGACCCCACCAAGGTCACCCGTTCCGCTCTGGAGAACGCAGCCTCCGTCGCTGAGATGGTGCTGACCACCGAAAGCCTGGTCGCTGATCTGCCGGAACCCCCTGCTGCACCCGCTGCTGCAGGCGGTGACATGGGCGGTATGTACTAATAACTGCCAAAAAAACCGCATGAATCCTTGATTTTTGGAGCGCGCAAAAGCGGATTTACGCCAAACTTACGCCACTTACGCCAAAAAATCAAAGCGCACTATAGGGTAACAAAATCGGCACTCGCTGAAAAGCGGGTGCCGATTTTTGTGTCACGAAAAGCTGATGGATGCTGCACGCTACACACCGTCAGCTTTTTCGTTTACAGGGGAAAAAGTGGGTGGTATAATAGAAATAGAGTTTTGTAAGAGTGCTTTCATAGTCAAGGCTATAAAAAATACGGATAAGCATAAAGCCGGTGGATGATATGAAAATTCTGGATAACATTACCAATACCGTTCGAGATGATTTACGGGTCGAGATCAAAAAAGGCAGCAGGGTGTCTATTGCGGCAGCCTGCTTTTCAATGTATGCCTACAAAGAGCTAAAGAAGCAGCTGGAAACCATAGACGAGTTTGAATTTATCTTTACATCCCCCACGTTTGTGAAAGAAAAGGCTGAAAAGCAGAAGCGGGAGTTCTACATTCCCCGCATTTCTCGTGAAACGAGCCTTTATGGTACAGAGTTTGAAATCAAACTGCGCAATGAGATGACCCAGAGAGCCATCGCAAAGGAGTGTGCAGACTGGATCAGAAGGAAGGCTACGTTCAAATCGAACACCACCGGTGAAAATATGGCTGGCTTTATGACTGTGGATTCCGGCGCAGCACAGACCGCCTATATGCCGATTGGCGGATTTACGACAGTTGATATTGGCTGTGAGCGCGGAAATAACAGCTACAATATGGTCAACTGCATGGAGGCTCCGTTCGCACAGCAGTACATGAAGTTGTTCGATTCTCTTTGGAACGACCGGGACAAAATGCAGGATGTCACAGATGTGGTTCTGGAAAACATCAGCACGGCTTATGCAGAAAATTCCCCGGAGTTCATCTACTTTATGACGCTGTATCATGTGTTCAGCGAGTTTTTGGACGACATCTCAGAAGACGAACTGCCGAATGAGGCAACCGGATTCAAGCAGAGCAAAATCTGGAGTCTGCTGTACGACTTCCAGAAGGATGCGGTGCTTGCCATCATCAATAAGCTGGAAAAGTACAACGGCTGCATCCTTGCGGACAGTGTTGGTCTTGGCAAGACATTTACCGCACTGGCTGTCGTAAAGTATTATGAGAATCGAAACAAGTCGGTTCTTGTGCTGTGCCCCAAAAAGCTGGCAGAGAACTGGAATACCTACAAGGACAACTATGTGAACAACCCAATTGCATCGGATCGGCTGAACTATGACGTCCTGTTCCACACAGACCTGTCCAGAAGCAGCGGAAAATCGAATGGCCTCGATCTGGATCGCCTGAACTGGGGCAACTACGATCTGGTCGTCATTGATGAATCGCACAACTTTCGCAACGGCATCGGTACGCACAGCAAGACGCAGGACAACCGTTACCAGCGGCTGATGGACAAGGTGATCCGTGCCGGAGTTAAGACCAAGGTGCTGATGCTTTCGGCAACGCCGGTCAACAACCGCTTTGTGGATTTGAAAAATCAGCTGGCCCTTGCCTATGAGGGAAGCTCCGAGTATCTGGATGAAAAGCTGAACACCTCAAAGAGCATTGAGGACATCTTCAAGCAGGCGCAGAAAGCCTTTAACGCATGGAGCAAGCTGAAACCAGAAGAGAGAACCACGGATGCGCTGCTGCGGACGTTGGATTTCGACTTCTTCGAGCTGCTGGACAGTGTTACCATCGCACGTTCTCGGAAGCATATCGAGAAGTACTACAACACCAATGCTATCGGAAAGTTCCCAGAGCGGTTGAAGCCGATCTCCGTTCGGCCATGTCTGACAGATCTGAATAATGCCATCAACTACAACGAAATTTATGAGCAGCTGATTCAGCTGAGCTTGTGCGTCTATATGCCCTCCAACTACATCTTCGCAAGTAAGATCCAGAAATATCAGGAGCTGACGCACAATAAGGGAGAGAATCTGACCCAGAGAGGCCGTGAGCAGGGTATTTGTCGGTTGATGAGTATCAACCTGCTGAAACGGCTGGAAAGCTCTGTACATTCGTTCCAGCTGACCCTGATGCGCATCAAGAAACTGATTGATGGTACGATTCAGTCCATTGACCAGTTTGAACGCTCCGGCCACGCTGATCTGGATATATACGACATGGCCGGAGACGATTTTGACATGGACGATGAAAACACTGACTTTTTCACCGTCGGCAAAAAAGTCAAAATCGACCTTGCGGATATGGACTGGAAGAGCTGGCGTACGGAGCTTCGGAAAGATGCAGAAATTCTGGAGCTGTTGACCTTTATGGTGGCAGATATCACGCCGCAGCATGACACAAAGCTGCAAGAACTGTTCCGGCTGCTGTCTGGAAAAATTGAGCACCCGATCAATGTCGGCAACAGAAAAGTGCTGATTTTCTCTGCATTTTCGGATACGGCAGAGTACCTCTTTGACAATGTGAGTGCGTTTGTAAAGCAGAAATATGGGCTGAATACCGCTGTAATTACCGGCTCGATTGACGGACGTACCACGATCAAAGGCTTCAAGGCAACACTCAACAACGTGCTGACCTGCTTCTCTCCCATTTCCAAAGACCGGGATGTTCTGATGCCCGGTAGTGCCACGGAAATTGATGTGCTGATTGCGACAGACTGCATTTCTGAAGGTCAGAACTTGCAGGACTGCGATTATCTGATCAACTATGACATTCACTGGAACCCGGTACGCATTATCCAGCGTTTTGGACGAATCGACCGTATCGGCAGCAAAAACCAGTACATCCAGCTTGTGAACTTCTGGCCTGATCTGACGCTGGACGATTACATCAACCTGAAATCCCGTGTGGAGACCCGCATGAAAATCACCGTTATGACCTCCACCGGCGATGATGACCTTATCAACCCCGAAGAAAAGGGCGATTTGGAGTACCGCAAGGCACAGCTGAAACGCTTGCAGGAAGAGGTCGTTGACATCGAGGATATGTCGGACGGCATCTCCATTATGGATCTGGGCCTGAACGAGTTCCGGCTCGACCTGCTGGATTACATCAAACACAATGGTGATCTGGACAAGAAGCCCCGTGGACTTCATGCGGTGGTTCCGGCTACGGATGAACTGCCGGAGGGTGTGATCTTCGTGCTGAAAAACATCAATAACAGCGTCAATGTGGACAATCGGAACCGGATCCATCCGTTCTACATGGTTTACATCGGCATGGATGGGCAAATCATCTGCGACTACCTGAACCCCGAAAAAGATGTTGGACGATATTCGGCTGCTGTGCCGTGGAAAGACTGAGCCGATCAAAGAGGTATACGAACGCTTCAATCGGGAAACAGACGATGGAAAGGACATGGCAGAAATGTCCGAATTGCTGAGTGAAGCCATTGACTCGATCATTGATGTCAAAGAAGAAAGCGACATCGACAGCCTGTTCTCTGCGGGCGGAACAACGGCATTGCTCAGTCAGGTGTCCGGACTGGATGATTTTGAATTGATTTGCTTTCTTGTTGTGAAATAGGGATAACTATGAAAAATCGAAATGGAAAATATGGATGGATTGTGATTTGGGCGATAGGAAGTATAGTATTTGCATTTGTCATACATTGGTTGTTTAGTATTGAACCCACAGTAGAGTTCTTTCAAGCAAAATGGAGCGCAGGAGACATTTTGACGTATGCATCTACAATTATTCTTGGACTACTTGCGCTATGGCAAAATCAAAGATTTAAGGAGGAAAACGATAAATCGCAAGAGCGGTTGGAAAAAAGTAAGCAATCGCACAAATGAATTACAAATCATATCGCAGTTAATTGAACATGAGAACGAACGGATAAAATCTTTTAAGAAAATTGTTTCAAGAATTTTTTCGAGGTATGTTCATGTAGCAATATAGTTGCAGAATACAGGGACACCTCAAAAAAGTAAAGCAGATAATCTAAGTTCTTCAACGCGAAGAGCCAGTCAAATTAGAATATCGTATCAAATATTGATACAACAGCTGTTTATGGATAAACGTAAAAATGCACAGGTAGATAGTTTGGTGGAATATGCTGGGAAACTTAGTACGTCGGCAATTGGATTGATACTTTCATTTACGATAGAGCAAGAAGAAAGTCATCTCAAAAAATGATGAAAATGGTGAAATTAAACGATTGACGAATAAGCAGTTGCAAATCGAAGAAGCGTTAAATAAAGAATTTTATATATACATAACTGCACTAGAAAAAGAACGTAATGCACTGTTATTTGAGGATCACTCGTTGAAAGAATTGCAGGAAATGTATCAACGGAGAGAAGAATACGGAAAGATTTAACTTTAGGTCATGGAGGAAAATAGTTTGCTGAATTTTCCAAAATCTACCGAGTTCAATAAACGCATCCCGAAGCAGAAGTTCTATGAGAACATTGCCGTTACCCCGGCTATGAAGAGAGCCTTTGTCGAGCAGATCAGGATCATCTACTGGCGCAATAAGATTGCGACTACCACCCTGAATCTGGCGGCTGGGGAGCAGGTGACGGAGATCGAGGTGTTCGAGGTACGGCTGTCCGCCCCGAAGCTGGACGAGAGTGTGCTGCGCCAGATCGACCGGGAAATTCCGTATCACATCCTCTTTTTGCTGGAATATGAGGGCAGGTATCAGGCGGTCATCGGCTACAAGGAGGCTGCGGCGGGCAAGACAACCTTTAAGGTTGATCGCTATTATTCTACGGACTGGCTGGACGAGGACGACCTGCCGGTGCATCTGGATGGGCTTACGCTGGATGCCGTGTACGAGAATTTTGTCCGTCAGATCGCAGGTGATGCGCTTTGCACAGGAGAAAATGCGTCCCTGAAAGACAGTGTGGAACAGCAGAAACAGCGAGAGCAGCTGGAAAAGCAGATCGTAGCACTGGAAGCAAAAATCCGCAAGGAAAAGCAACCGAAGAAGAAATTTGAGATGGTACAGGAACTTCAAAAAATAAAAAAGCAGGAGCTATAACTGTGAGAAAAAGTATTTTTGACATTGTGAAAAATAATACGGACCAAGCAAGTGATGTAATACGATTGGAGTCGATGTTTCTTAGAGAAGGATTTCTGAGGGTCAATGGTGATACGGTATATACGTTGAAGGATTATGTTGAAGATTACTGTTTTGGAACGTGGAAATATAGAGGCCACTGTTTGGATGTTGATGATTTTCTTAAAACGGTAAATTACAATGAATTGAGACGCTCAGCCATATTCAATTTGGAAGACCTTTTTCACATTGATTGAACTTATCTACAATTTTTGGAATCTTGCAGCTTGTGACTTGGAAAAAAATGAGTAAATGGCTTACAATGGAGTGGAAACTTCTATCATGTAAGAGATGTGATGGATGACATTTTGAGACAGTATAACTATACTGCTTATATTCCAGAAGCTGATGAGTGTGTCTTGGTTATTGAAGATAAACCAGAGGTGACGGCTACTGCCGAGATTGTTCCAGAGACACTTGCACTCGATATTATTCGATATAATCACAGATTGCTAAAGGGCAATATAAATGCAAAAAAGTCAATTTTGCTTAAACTAGCAAGCGAACTTGAACCGAGAAGAAAAGAACTGCAAGAGTTAGATAAAGACCTGACATCGAACATCTTTTTCATGTTAAATAACATGAATATTCGACATAATAATCAAAATATAAATGAGCCTTCAAAATATAAGAAATATGTTGCTGAGATAGACAATCAGCATCTGGAAGACTGGTATGATGAACTATACCAAATGATGTTGCTTGCGCTTTTGCTATTGGACAATATTGAACGTCAAAAATCTATTGATGAACTAAAAGAGAAAGTGGCAGGAAAATAAAATGGAAACTCTAAAAATGCACAGCCTTGACGGCGTACAGCGCAACATAGATTTAATTGGCAAGTTGTTTCCCAACGCCATTACTGAGGTGAAACGCAACGGCAAAGTAGAACATGCCATTGACTTTGACGTTCTGCGGCAGGAGCTTTCCGACTCCATCGTGGAGGGTCGGGAAGAGCGTTACCAGTTTACATGGCCGGACAAGAAAAAGGCAATGCTGGCAGCAAATGCGCCCATCACGGCAACCCTGCGCCCGGTTGTGGCAGACAGCGTTGGCAAAGATGGCACACCCGGCGGCTTTGACAGTGAGAACCTCTACATCGAGGGCGACAATCTGGAAGTGCTGAAGCTCTTGCAGGAAACCTATCTGGGCAAGGTCAAAATGATCTACATTGACCCGCCGTACAATACGGGCAAGGACTTTGTCTATGAGGACGACTTTGCACAGAGCACCGAGGATTACATGGGCAACAGCGGTCAGTATGACGAAGAAGGCAACCGTATGGTGACAAACACCGAAAGCAATGGCCGTTTTCATACCGATTGGCTTAATATGATTTATCCACGTCTGAAACTGGCAAAGGATTTGCTGTCAGATGACGGTGCTATTTTTATTTCCATTGATGATAATGAACTTTATAAATTTGAAAAAAAAATATGTGATGCTGTCTACGGTGAAAGCTGCTTTGTTGGAAATGTTGCATGGCAACGCACTTATTCTATGCGAAACGATTCAAAGGGACTTCCTTCGGAAGCAGAACATATTTTGGTGTATAGCAAACAACCCAATTGGATTCCGAATAAATTGCCGCGTACGGATAAAATGGATGCAGCTTATAAAAAACCCTGATAATGATCCGAATGGTGCATGGCAAAATACTACACCATACGCACCAGGGGCGAGAACTCATCAGGGAATGGTTTATGCTATACAGCATCCATTTACAGGAGAGCTTCTTTACCCTGCACCGGCTTCTTGCTGGAGATATGACCAGAAGACAATGTTGGATTATATGAGTGGATGGTGCGAATATGAACTGAAAAATATCAATGATGAAAAAGAAAGAGCAGAAATTTGTGGAGTAGATGTTGAAAACATTCGGAAAGACGTAAAAGCAATTGTTCTTAAATACGATTTGAATCAAGCAAAAGAAAAGGCTAAACTTGTCTTAAATCGTGGGCAATGGCCACGTTTCTATTTCACGAGAGATGGTATGGGAGGAATTCGTCGAAAGACATACTTGAACCAGGTTGAAGGACGGACAGTGACAAATCTATGGCCATACGCAGAGGTTGGACATACAGATGAGGCAATGAAAGAACTAAAAAACCTGTTTGATGGAAGTGTTCCGTTTGATACTCCAAAACCGACTAGGTTGGTGGAACGTATTTTAACAATTGCAACGGATAAAGATTCGTATATTTTGGATTTCTTTTCAGGGTCAGCTACAACAGCACACGCAGTCATGAAAAAGAATATGGAAGAAGGTGGTAATCGAAAGTATATTCTTGTTCAGTTGCCGGAAAAAGGAAATTCGCCGCAATATGAAACGCTTTGCGAAATCGGCAAGGAGCGTATCCGCCGTGCGGGCAAGCAAATACTGTCCGCAGGGGGGGGGTACAGTTATCGTTCTCCGAGACGCAGCCTGACCAGAGCGCCCCCATCGACATCGGTTTCCGCTGCCTGCGTCTGGACAGCAGCAATATGGAAAACGTCTACTACACGCCGGAGGAAACCCGACAGCAGGATATGTTCTCGCTGGTGGATAACGTAAAACCTGACCGTACTCCGGAAGATTTGCTGTTCCAGGTGATGCTGGATCTGGGTGTGCTGCTGTCCAGTCCCATTGAGGTGAAAGAGATTGCTGGCAAAAAGGTGTTCAACGTGGCAGACGGCTTCTTGCTGGCCTGCTTTGACCATGATGTGACCGAGGAGACTGTCAAGGCGATTGCTCAGATGAAGCCCTACTATGCCGTGTTCCGTGACAGCTCCATGGCAAACGACAGCGTTGCAACAAACTTTGACCAGATTTTTGAAACGTATAGCCCGGAAACGGTAAGGAAGGTTTTATGAATTAGGAAATAGAAATGAGGAAGTAGGAATGAAGGGAAACAATTCCTCACTCCTCGTTCCTAATTTCTCATTTCCAGAAGGAGAATGCTAAACGATGAAGGATAAAACTACACCGAAACGAACAGCTTCACCCTCCAAACTGATTCATAGTTCTGCTGCGGAGTACCTGACTTTTGTGGCTTCTACGGGTGAGAGCGATGCAAGCTATGAAATGCGCTATGAGGATGAAAACATCTGGCTGACGCAGAAGATGATGGCGGCACTGTATGATGTGGATGTGCGCACGGTCAACGAGCATATCAAAAAAATCTATGCGGACGGCGAACTGACCGAGCAGGCAACTATCCGGAAATTCCGGATAGTTCAGACCGAGGGCACTCGTCAGGTCAATCGGGAACTGACGCATTATAATTTGCAGATGATTATTGCCGTGGGCTTCAAGGTGAACAATCAACGTGCTGTGCAGTTCCGCAAGTGGGCGGGGCAGATCGTCAAGGACCACACTATTCAGGGCTGGACAATGGATGTGGAACGCCTGAAAAAAGGGTCACATGTTCACGGATGAATACTTCGAGCGGCAACTGCAGCAGATTCGGGAAATTCGTCTGTCGGAGCGCAAGTTCTATCAGAAAGTAACGGATCTGTACGCAACAGCGTTTGATTATGACAAGGATGCAAAAACGACCCGGCGGTTCTTCCAGACGGTTCAGAATAAGATGCACTATGCTGTGCATCGCCACACGGCGGCAGAACTGATCGTGGAGCGTGCCGATGCCAACAAGGAGCACATGGGGCTTACCACATGGGAAAATGCGCCGGATGGGAAAATCCTGAAAGCAGATGTGACGGTGGCCAAGAACTACCTGAGCAAAGAGGAAATGAATTATCTGGAACGCATCGTGTCGCTCTATCTGGATTATGCCGAGTTGCAGGCCGAGCGCAAGATCCCCATGAGCATGGAGGACTGGGCAAAGCGGCTGGACGGTTTTCTGGAGTTCAACGGCAATGAACTGCTGACAGGCCCCGGTAAAATCAGCGCAGAACAGGCCAAACTCCATGCAGAAACCGAATACGAAAAGTATCGTGTCATTCAGGATCGCCTGTATGAAAGCGATTTTGACCGGTTCCTGATGCTGGAGCAGGAGGTAAACCACAAAGATGAAGTTTAGTTTTAAGATTCAGCAGTACCAGACGGATGCTGTGGATGCGGTGGCACGGGTCTTTCAGGGTCAGCCCTACAATGCAGGCGTGTCGTACCTGCGGGATACGGGAAACCTGTCTGCACAGCCGCAGCAGTTGAGCCTTGTTTCCAGTGGGGACGATGCAACACAGGTGGAATTGCAGGATTTAATCAACGATTCCGGCTTTAAGAACGAAGCACTCCATCTGACCGACCAGGAGCTGCTTCAGAACATCCGCGCGTTGCAAGCAGAAGCAAACATCCATCAGTCGGACAAGTTGGTGGCACCGCTGGGCAGGTGTTCTCTGGATATTGAGATGGAAACCGGCACAGGCAAGACCTATGTTTACATCAAGACCATGTTCGAGCTGAACAAGCGGTATGGTTGGAGCAAATTTATCGTTGTTGTGCCGAGTATCGCCATCCGTGAAGGCGTGAAAAAATCCTTTGAGATCACCGCCGATCACTTTATGGAGTGCTACGGCAAAAAGGCACGGTTCTTTATCTACAACAGCAGCAACCTGAATCAGCTGGATTCGTTCTCCAGCAACTCCGGGATCAATGTTATGATCATCAACACACAGGCGTTTGCCGCCTCCATGAACGAGGACAAGAACGTGGAAGGCCGCAAGGGAGATGCTGCGGCGCGTATTATCTACACCAAGCGGGACGAGTTCGGTTCCCGCCGCCCGATTGATGTGATTGCCGCCAACCGCCCGATCCTGATTCTGGACGAACCGCAGAAGATGGGCCAAAGAGGACTCTGCCACTCAGAAAGCCCTGAAAAAGTTCAATCCACTTTTCACACTGAATTACTCTGCTACCCACGCCAAGCAGCATAATCTGAATTTACGTTCTGGATGCGCTGGACGCTTACAATAAGCGACTGGTCAAGAAAATCGAAGTCAAAGGCTTTGAGGTCAAAAATCTTCGTGGTACGGACAAGTATCTGTATCTGGAAAGCATCATCATCTCCCCGAAGAAATCCGCCACGAGCAAAAGTGGAGATGGAGGTCAGCCACCAGAACGGCACGAAGCGAGAGTTCCATATGCTGGATGTGGGCGATAATCTCTATTATAAATCCGGGGAAATGGAGCAGTACAAGGGCTTCGTAGTGTCGGAAATCGACCCGATCACGGGTGTTGTGACTTTTACGAACGGCGATACCATCCGCAAAGGTGATGTTACCGGCGACGTTTCCGAAAACGATATGCGCCGGGTACAGATTCATGAAACGATCCTTTCGCACTTTGAAAAAGAGCAGGAACTTTTCAAACTGGGCATCAAGACGCTTTCGCTGTTCTTCATCGACGAAGTGGCAAAATACCGCCAGTACGATGAAGACGGAAACGAGCTGCTGGGCGAGTACGGCAAGACTTTTTGAGCAGGAGTATCTTTCGGTTCTGAATGAGCATCGCACCCTGTTCGACCCTGCTTATACAGCCTATCTGGATTCAACCGATGTGCATGATGTCCACAAGGGCTATTTCAGCATCGACAAGAAAGGTCACAGCGTCAACAGTTCGGTCAAGCGTGGCTCAGATATGTCGGATGACATTTCTGCCTATGACCTGATCCTGAAAAATAAGGAACGTCTGCTGTCCTTTGAAGAGCCGACCCGGTTCATCTTCTCCCACTCTGCCCTGCGGGAAGGCTGGGATAACCCGAATGTGTTCCAAATCTGCACCCTGAAGCACAGCGACAGCACCACGCAGAAGCGGCAGGAAGTAGGCCGTGGTCTGCGTCTGTGCGTGAATAAGGACGGAAACCGCATGGATGCGGAAGTGCTGGGAGATAAGGTGCAGGATATCAACGTCCTGACCGTTATTGCCAGCGAGAGCTATGCAGGATTTGTAGACGGACTGCAAAAGCAGACCGAAGCAGTGCTGTATGATCGCCCCCGCAAGGCAGACATTGCATATTTCACCGGCAAGACCATCAGGTTGGATGGCAAAATTGTCAAAGTGGATGACCGTCAGGCACGGGCAATTTATCAGTATCTTGTCCGCAATAACTATGTGGATGAGCAGGATAACGTCACGCAGGACTACCGGGACGATGTGCAGACCGGAACACTTGCACCGGTGCCGGAAACACTGAAACCCATTGAAGAGGGCGTGCACACGCTTGTGCAGGCAATTTATGATGACAGTATGCTCAAGTCTATGTTTGAGGATGGCAACAAGCCGAAAGTGCTGGAAAATCCGCTGAACGACCGGTTTGAAAAGGCAGAGTTTCCAGAAGCTCTGGCAGACGATCAACCACAAATACGCCTATACGGTGGAATTTTGATCTGAGGAATTGATTCAGAAAGCAATCGTACACATCGACAGGGAACTGTACGTCAGTCGCCTGCAATATACCGTTACCTATGCCGGGCAGAAAGATGTCCTGAGTGCCGATATGGTGCGAGAAGGCAGCAGCTTCAGCGATGCCAAGAGCAGAACAAAAAAATTAGAACATGACTACGCAGGTCAGGTTGCGTATGACCTGATCGGCAAAATTGCAGAGGGCACAACGCTGACCCGGCATACCGTTGCACGGATTTTGCAGGGCATCAAGCCGACAACCTTTGCGATGTACCAGAACAACCCGGAAGAATTTATCGCAAAGGTGATCCGGCTGGTCAAGGAGCAGAAAGCTACCATGATCGTGGAGCATATCACCTATGATACGATTGAAGGCAGCTACGACAGCAGTATCTTTACGGCAGAGAAACACGCTCTGACGATGGATAAGGCTTACAAGGCACAAAAGGCGATTCAGGATTACGTTTCACCGATGGCACAGCGGAAAAGAGCGTGGAACGGAAGTTTGCGGAAAATCTGGACGGTGCAGAGGAAGTCTTTATCTATGCAAAACTGCCGAAAGGCTTCTATATTCCGACCCCGGTTGGACACTACTCCCCGGACTGGGCAATCGTGTTCCATGAGGGCAAGGTGAAACACATCTATTTTGTAGCAGAAACCAAAGGCACGATGGAAAGCCTGAACTTGCGCCCAATCGAGAAGTCCAAGATCGACTGCGCCAAGAAGCTCTTCGCAAAATTGTCAGATGGTCTTGTGACATACGACCATGTGGACAGCTATCAAGAGCTGATGAATAAGGTACTGCAATAACCGTAAGATGCAAGGATCATCTTGTGGAAAACAATATGCAAAAATGGAAAATAAAAAATTCTGAGGCTGCAGCTTTGGAAAAATAATTCTTTGATGCCATCACATAGCCTGCATCATGCCGATGCAGTTCAAGGTTTTGACTTTCCCAACAAGTGTTTGGCAACGCAAAAATGGTCTTTGTATAACCTCTTGCTAGCACTATGAGACCTCTCAAAACGCTTCCCAAATTTGAAAATCACTTTGCAAGAATGATCGTCCGTTTTCAAGCTCAACTTGAAGCGGACGGTTGTTTTTCTGCTCGGAAAAGTTCCGAGTTTGCATTCCGTTGCAAACAGAACGAGCTATCCAACCCTCTCTTTTTACCAAAGTTTCCATCACTTTTTCTTGCAAGCTGCCGAAAAGTAGCCCGTTTTCAAAAATTTTTTTGTTGACACACTGCGATTTTTGTGGTAGTCTATCCCAACAATTTAATATAACATATTTACTTAGAGTTCCAGCTCGGCTCCCAAAGGAGCCGGAGCAAGTTTTTTAACTTTCTATCGCTACATAGCAAATCCGAACCAAGGCTATCCCGGAAGGGATGGTCAGGTTCAGGTTGTTGTGTGGCGATTTTTTTTCATTGCCAAATCCAGCGCCGAACCTTGAAAACCGCATGACCGTCTGCATGGGATACCCGGCGATGACCTCGCAAAAGCGAGCCGGAAAACGCCGCCGGAAAGGGGGCAGGAAATCCATGCAGGGAGAACGGCTAAACGTTGATTCCTCAGTTACCAGAAAACAATGTGGTCAAATTGACCACATTGTTTTTCTGTAACGCCAGTGAAAGGAGGGTCATCTCCATGTATATGACAAACGAAGAATGGGAGCAGAACAATCAGGATTATTTGAAAGAATCGTATGAGGAAACGGGTTTTACCGCCGGAGGATACGCCGTCCGCAAACTTATCTGCGGCGGCTGCGGTCGGGTGTTCTACACCACCATCTACACCAAGAAATACTGTCACAGCTACTGGTGCGGCAATCAGGCCAACAATCGGCGGCAGCGGGAATACCGCCAAATGCGCCGTCAGGATTTAGTATGCCAGTGCTGCGGTGAAAAATTCACACCCAAACGTGCAGATGCCCGCTATTGCAGCAATGCCTGTCGGCAAAAAGTCTATCGAAAACGTGTTACGGATGCTGCAAGTGCTCAAAATGAGCACATCGTTTTTCGTACCGTCTCAAGGTCTGTTGAAAAATCAGGTGCCGCCACCCGGCACTTGATTTTACCCGTAACAGAATCAGTTGGTCATTTTGGCCAACTGAAAAAGCCGGACGAGCTGTCCGTTCAGGACAGTTTGCCCGGAGCAAGAGTGCAGAGGTGCGGGTCGCCAGTGGCGACCTCAAAAGGCCGCAGGTATTTTGAAGCACCGACCGAGCCGACAGGCGAGACCGCAGCCCTTTGAAGGGAGTCAAGGGGGAACGCCTTGCCCAGTGATATGACGCTGTGCGTCATATCCTACTGGGTATTATCTGGCGCAAAACGGCGGCAGATCCAGCAGCTCCGCTGCTGCGTTCTCTCCCGGCAAGCTGTTGAAACGGAGGGATGTCTATCTGAAATTGACACGACACAACGGACGAGCCGGAGCCCACGGCACCTATAACCCAAAACACAATGACCGGAGTTTCAACCTTGCCAACAGTGAGCACATCGACCCGGAACGTGCCAAGGGTAACATCTACTGGGACTGCTTTCACGGTTTCCGTCGGCTCTCGCTCCACAAGACACGGACGATCTGGCGGCAACCTTCTCGGACGTAGAACGGCAGTTCTACGAAACCCACTACACGGATTTTTGTGGAAAGCCAGAACGAGCGCAATGCCAAAATCCGGCACACGGAGCGCAACCGCTCTATTCCCGACCTGCTGTCCAGCCGCAAGACCTGCCCGGAAGAGACTATTTACCTAACTTGGAACGCTGGATGAACACGCTTCGGCGGAGGATCTGCTGAACATCGTCACCGAGTTCATCGAGGAGTTCGAAGGCTAAATTCGGCGACCATGTTCATGTGCTGGACTGGGCACTGCATCTGGACGAAAGCACACCCCACATCCACGAGCGTCATGTGTTCGACTGCGAAAACAAGTACGGCGAGGTGGCACCCCCAGCAGGAAAAGGCATTGGAAGCACTGGGCTTCGAGCTGCCTGACCCGGACAAGCCCCTCAGCCGCCGCAACAACCGCAAGATCACCTTTGATGCCGCCTGTCGAAAGATGCTGTTCGAGATCGCCAAGCGGCATGGACTGGAATTGGAGGAAGAAGCGGAGTACGGCAACCGCAAATATCTGGAAAAGCAGGACTTCATTCTTGCCAAGCAGAAGGAGCAGCTTGCCGCCCAGCAGAGCAAGCTGAACGAGTTGACCCTGAAAGTTTCGGACATGGAAAACCTTGCTGGAAGATGTTTCGGCTGCGGCCTACGACAAGGCGGTGGAGGTCGTGACGGACGTGGTACGCACCGAGACCCGCAAGGAAGATATGCGGATGATCGAGGACACCAAAAAAGTGGGTGCTGTCCCCGGAACGCAAGGCTCCCAAAGCCACGAGGGAATATGCCGCCCACCGTCTTGACACCGTGCTGGACAAGTTTCTCAAAACCATGCAAACCACCGCTACCCGCTTGCAGGAGAAGCTGCTGAAGCCGGATGTCCGACAGAAGAGCAAGGAGCAGGTCAAGGAGAAAGCACGGGATTCCGTTCTGCAACTGCTGAACCGCTTGCAGGCAGAACAGGCGCAAAACAAACCAGCGGCACAGCCCCGCACACAGGAGAGGCACTCGGAAATCTGAACCTCATCGGGAGAGTTCGGAGCAGAAAGCTGGCACTTTCTGCCCCGGCACCCGGTTACAAGGAAGTGGAGGTCTGCCTATGAATATGAATCGGCCTGACATGACCGAAGATGTGAAATATAAAGATTATACGAATAAGTCCTTGAAAATGGACTCGAACCCGGTTACAATGAAAGCGTCTAAATCCCCTGCCATTGGATCTTCTGACCAGACCAAAGCAGCCAATCACGAACCTCTTGTTTACCGGGTGGAGGAGATTGCCCAACTTTTGGCGATCTCTCCCCGTGCGGCGTACAACCTGTGCAACACCACGAAGGATTTCCGGGTGCTGCGCATCGGCACCAGCATCCGGGTGAACAAGCAGAGTTTCGACAACTGGTTTGCGGCGGTCTGAGGGAGGTAATCTATGGCATCTATCATGAAGCGCGGAGATTCTTACTCCGTCCGTTACAAGTACAAAGACCATTCCGGCAAGCCCTGCGAGGGATGGGAGAGTTTCAAGACCAAAAAAGGAGGCGCAGGAGCGAAAAGATCACGGTCGAGAAAGAATTGCTGGACGGCACGTTCCTTGTCCCC
>ENA-OPYU01000330-OPYU01000330.1-human-gut-metagenome-genome-assembly--contig:-NODE-330-length-19007-cov-5.758792_pt1 | contig 19007 bp, 18 predicted proteins | sample MGYA00242637_ERZ504482 | MGnify/ENA primary metagenome ERZ504482 (study PRJEB26092, sample SAMD00036237) | human gut metagenome | host: Homo sapiens | study: EMG produced TPA metagenomics assembly of... | reverse complement strand
AGATATTGGAAAAGAGAAGGATTCGTACAAATTGAATAGATGGCATCGGCCATTGCGTTGATATCCCAATAATCGGTCTTGATTACTTTATCCAAAATTTCACCGCAACCCGATTGTTTTGAGATGATAGAAGGAGTTCCGCACTGCATAGCCTCCAAAGGAGCAATACCAAAAGGTTCTGACACAGAAGGCATTACGAATACATCACTGTTTTTATATGCTTCATAAACCTGACGCCCACGCTGGAACCCCGGGAAGTGAAAACGGTCTGCAATACCTCGTTCCGCAGCCAGATTGATCATGGCATCCAGCATGTCTCCCGATCCTGCCATTACAAAACGGATATTACGGGTACGCTTCAAGACCAATGCGGCGGCTTCCACAAAATACTCGGGTCCTTTCTGCATCGTGATACGCCCCAGGAAAGTCACCACTTTTTCTTTCGAATGATCAGGACGAGGAATGTCCAGCAAATCTTGCGAAAGCGGATAAACGGCATTGTGCATGGCAAAACATTTGCGCGGGTCTTGATGATATTGGTGAATAACTGTCTGACGGGTCAGCTCGGACACACACATAATACAGTCGGCATGATCCATGCCATTCTTTTCCATAGCATATACCGTAGGATTCACCTTACCGCGCGAACGGTCAAAATCAGTAGCATGCACATGGATACACAAAGGTTTGCCACTTACCAGCTTGGCATGCACACCAGCCGGATAAGTCAGCCAGTCGTGCGCATGGATAATATCAAATTCTTGCTGGCGCGCAACCACCCCTGCAATAATAGAAAAATTATTGATCTCATCATGAAGGTTTCCCGGATAGCCGCCGGCAAACTCCATACACCCCAGGTCATTGACGTGCATGTACGAGAAATCAGAATAGATATGATCACGGAAAGCATAATACTGTTCCGGAGTCGAAGTCGAAAGACGTGACTTTAAGTAATCGTAATTCACATCACGCCACACAATGGGCACTTGGTTCATGCCTATAATGTTCAGAAACTTTTCTTCGTCGCCGCAAGGTTTGGGCAAACAGAAGGTTGTTTCCATATCACCTTGCAGGCTCAAACCTTTTGTTATACCGTAAGATGCTACAGCAAGACCACCATATATTTTTGGGAGGAAATTCCCATCCAAACATTAATACTTTCATACAGGTCCCTCCTTTCAATAATTGTATTTACTCAATAAATATAATACTCGCAATATCTCTGCCACATTCATAGCGAATGATACAGCTCCACGACCTTTGAAAGGCGGGTTACCATCAAACAGTTCAGGTATAGAGCCAATACAATGAGAAGTCATTTCGTCTTCGTAGCCTATCAGCTGACGCTCCACAAATCCTATACCACTCATCTTATAAATACGAAGGTAAGCTTCAAAATAGAAGCCTGCCAGCCAGGGCCATGCGGTACCTTGATGATAAGCATAATCACGCTGCATCTGAGGACCTACATAATTTGGGTTGTAACCACCACTCTTCGGGCTGAGCGAACGGAGCCCTTTCGGGGTAAGCAGTTCTTTGGTCACAATGTCCAACACCCCTTTCTTCTGACGGGCATCAAGCGGAGAATAGTCGAATGCTACAGTAAATATCATGTTCGGACGCACGCTCCAGTCCATCATATTGCCATCCACATAATCCAGTAAATAACCATACTCATTCAAGAAAGTATCCACGAAAGCCTTCCCCGTCTTTTCTGCCAATACATTTAACGCATCAGCCAAATTATTGTTTCCACCTTCGCTCAATAGTTCACTTGTAAAGCGTAAAGCATTATACCACAAAGCATTAATTTCTACGATATAGCCTGTACGAGGAATCACAGGGCGTCCGTTTGCGGTAGAATTCATCCATGTGATAGCCTTTTCTGTGCCGTTGGCATATAGCAGACCGTTGGAATGCAAAAAAGATTCGGATGATTCTCCCGGCGAAGGTACTCCATAATGTCTTGCAACAATGTACCATATTTCTCACGGCATTGGTCGCGCGACACCATCTTGGCATATTGCTGGATACACCACACCGCCCAAAGCAAAACATCAGGGTGCTCCATTTCGTACACTTTAACATCATCAGGCTCATCATTAATAAAGTCATGAATTGCCTTGCGGGCCGTTTCCATCACCATTTCAAACTTAGCCACTTCATCAATCGCCAATGTCAGTCCCGGCAGGGAAATAAACATATCGCGCGCACGGCATTTAAACCACGGATATCCTGCCAGAATATAAAACTCATTTCCTTGTTTATTCAAGAACTGATGAGCAGCATTTATCAGACAGTGCTGGAAATTATCACGTGGAGTACGTTCTTCCACCTCTTCTTCAAAGGTTCTCTTTAATGTACGGGTACTGGCCTCGGACACACCTCCTGAAAAGACGATGCTTTCACCTTTCTTTATGTCCACTTCAAAATAACCCGGGACGTACAAATCTTCATTAAAATCATATCCTCTCTCCTGCTCTTTGGGATACTCAATTCCCCGATACCAATCCGGCTGATAGTGGAATTCGTTCTTCTTGTTCAATTGCATATATAATTCGGGATAGCCCGGATACATGCATGTCTTAATTCCATTATCCACCTCCTGATAGTCACGACTGGCTTGTGCGTTCTCATGAGTATACTGACGGACACTGCGGAAAGCCAGAAACGGACGCAAACGCAACGTAGTGGCCGAATGTGCCTCCAACAAAGTATAACGGATTAAAATTCTATTTTCATGATGAACGAAAAGCTTTTCCTTCTTCAGAATCACACCACCTACCCGATATATAGTGGTAGGAACTTTCTCACACTCGAATTCCCGGATATACTTGTGTCCCCTTGGGCTGTAATTGTCGCCCTGATACTTATGAAGTCCCAGATTAAATTCAGCGCCGTGTTGTATCACTGTTTCATCCAACGACGATAGCAATACATGGTTTTCATCATCCAGTTCAGGCACCGGAATGACAAGCAATCCATGATATTTTCTCGTATTGCAATCAACAATGGTTGTACAATGGTAAGCCCCTGAACGGTTTGTGCGGAGAATTTCTTTCGGTAATGATTCCCCGAGGTTCGTCATAAGAGTCTTGTCAAATCGTAAGTAACTCATAGTTGTTATTTTAAGGTTATAAATCAAATTTCCATATCAATTTATGTCACATATTATTTTTGTATGCAACGCTCAAAATTAGTAATTAAATGGATAAAGCAAAATTAAATAGCAAAATATTTTTCATTTTTCGCTCAAATATCTGTAGTATTGCACAGAAATCAGCATAATTATGACAAAATGAAACTTGAAATTCAAAAAATTCTATTGGCTTTTGCTCTTCCGTTATTACTTCTTTTCATTCTGTACACCCTGCGTACAATGGAAAGTGTCATGAATTGGGATTTTATCACCTGGGGCATATATCCCAGAGAAACCAAAGGAATAATGGGGATTTTCACTTCTCCATTGATACACGCTGATTGGGGACATTTATTTGCGAACACTTTTCCTCTTCTTTTTTTATTATGGTGTCTGCTCTACTTTTATCGTGATTTGGGCATTGGTATACTTTTTTTCATCTGGATAGTCAGTGGAATACTTACATTTATAATAGGCAAGCCGGGATGGCATATAGGTGCCAGCAGTATAATTTATTCACTCGCCTTTTTTCTGTTCTTCAGTGGCATTCTCCGCAAACACGTCCCTTTAGTAGCCCTGTCGTTGCTTGTCACTTTTCTATATGGCAGTCTGGTATGGAACATGTTCCCGCAGTTCGCCTCCTCCACCACTTCTTGGGAGGGACACTTGGGGGCGCGGCGGCCGGAATAGCCGCAGCCATATTGTTCAGACACAAAGGCCCCCAACAACCGGAACTTTTCATTGACGAGGAAGAGGAAGACAACAGCAGTCATCCGGAAAACGAAGAAGTCATTACGAATCCGGACCAAGAAAAAAATGAATGACTAAATCAATCTTTCCGCCACCATGAAGTTCAAAGGGCCGGAAGGGCTGAAAGAAGCAATAACCCGCTAACGGAATTAAATGAATGTTCATATCCTCCCTATTGTATAAGTCTTTTCTATCTTCAGATTAAAAACGTTTTTATACAGATATATTCTATCTCCATAGCCTTTGGAGTTATCTCCCAAGACTATGGAGTTAACTCCAAAGCTTATGGAGATAACTCCAAAGGCTTGCGGAGATAAAACAAGCAGGAAGGAAAAACCTTAACCACACGGCAGGAAAGGGTTAGGGATACAAACAAGATCTTTTAAGGATGAATCTGATTACAAGGCTTGCACTCTTTACAGAGAAAAATCCCCTAACACCCTTCTTTTAAAAAGGTAAAAAAGCATGTGGCAAGAAGATATGCATCTGGCCATATGTGGAAAGACTAAAACAGACTATTATTTTGCCATCTTAAATTTTAATGCATCATTTTACAACTGAAAAACAGGGTAATAAACCTTTCCGGACAGCATCATTCAAGCTTTAATACCTACTCATTACCAATTTTCATAAAATAATACCCCATTTTTAGGTATTGTCCACCCTTTTAACCTCCCATAACTTTACACCGATTTAAAATTATAAAAATTAAAGCAAAAATGAAAAGAAAGGTTTTATTGTTCTCATTATGCTTGTCGGCCTGTCTTGCAAACAGTTATGCAGAAAAAGCAACAAGTATAGATAAGGATAACACAGAGAAAACTACGGAGGAAGAACCTAAAAAAAACTCCCGGCTAACATTGGGAGGTTACGGAGAAGCAGTGTACACACGTAACTTTTATAGTGACAATATGTACCGCTATTCTAAAGCAGACAGTTACAAAGACTCTGACGGACACGGACGCGTAGACTTACCTCATGTAGTAATCATGATTGGCTACGATTTCGGAAAAGGATGGAGCATGGGTAGTGAAATAGAGTTTGAACACGGAGGAACAGAATCGGCTATAGAAGTAGAAGACGAAGAAGCCGGAGAATTTGAAAAAGAAATAGAACGTGGGGGTGAAGTGGCTTTGGAGCAGTTCTGGATTCAGAAATCTTTTTGCTCGGGCTTCAATATCCGCGCAGGGCACATCATCGTGCCGATAGGACAAATAAACAACGCCCATCTTCCCACTCAGTTCTTTACAGTATATCGTCCTGAAGGTGAAAACACAATAATGCCTTGCACATGGCATGAAACCGGTCTTAGTGTATGGGGGCGTATAGGTGACTGGCGTTATGAGGCAATGGTTATTCCCGCATTGAATGCTAATATGTTCAATCATAGCGGATGGATTCATGATGGTTCTGCATCAGCCTATGAATTTAAAGTAGCCAACAATCTGGCAGGAGCGGCACGTATCGACAATTACTCTGTCAAAGGATTGCGTATGGGAATAAGCGGCTATATAGGTAACAGTTTCCAAAACGACATTATTAAAGATGAAAAATCCACCAAATATAAAGATGTGAAAGGAACAGTGGTCATAGGTGCATTCGACTTTGATTATAATGATCATAACTGGGTAGTACGCGGCAATTTTGATTATGGCCATCTGGGAGACGCTGATCTGATCTCCACTCACAACAAAAGCCAAGACAATAGCACACAGTCCCCTTATCCTCACACAGCCGTGGGCAAGACAGCCATTGCCGCCGGAATCGAGGCAGGATATGATATTTTTTCTCAAGTAAAGAAAATTGAGAGACAATGGTAAAAAACCTATATGTATTTGGACGATATGAATACTATGACTCATATCATAAGGCTGCTAAAGGTTTCAGCAAATATGAATGGACTAAAAAACAACGCATGGCCGTCGGTTTGAACTACTATCCTATGAAAGACATCGTAGTAAAAGCCGAATACTCAAAACGCTTCTTGAAAAGCCAGTATAATAACGAACCCTCTTTTTCATTGGGCATAGCTTATGCAGGATTTTTCATTAAATAAACCCGATTATTCATTTTTTAAAATTAAATAGGTATGAAAAGTTTGTTAAAATTCCCCTTACTTGTTGCTGTAGCAACAATGATGACTTGCAGTTTCAGCGCATGCAGTGATAACGATGATCCGACTCCGGATACCGGTACGTCTGAAACAGATGCAAAATTCGAAGCAATCGCAAAACAGTATCTTGATCACACGGTATATGTTACTTACAAGAACCTGGCTGATGAAACCGAACAGCTAGTAAAAGATTTACAAGCATTAAAAAGCAGCAAGACTGATGCAAATGTAAAAGCTACCTGCGAAACCTTCCTTGAAGCACGTGCATGGTGGGAAAAGAGTGAAGCTTTCCTGTATGGGGCAGCTACCGATTTCGGTATCGACCCGCATATTGACTCATGGCCTTTGGACTTGGACGGATTACAGACCGCACTGAAAAATACGGAACAGGTAGAAGCAATGGGTGGTGAAGACGGAGATATTTATGCCGGCGAGAAATTGGGTAATTCTTTATTAGGATTTCATGGTATTGAATACATCCTTTTCGAAGATGGTAGCCCCAAATCAGTTTCTAAAATCAGTGACTTACATCTGACTTACGCCGTAGCTGTAGCTGGTGATTTGCGTAACCGTTGCTGGCAGCTGGAACTTTCATGGAGAGGCGAAAGTGCTGTCAATGCCGACCGTGTCGCTAAAGTCGCAAATGAGTTAGAACTGCCTTACACTGTAAACAGTGGTGAATATTCTTATGGTGAGAATATGCTGAATGCAGGAAAAGCAGGTAGTACATACGCCAGCTGGACATTGGCCATGCAAGCTATCATTGACGGCTGCAAGACTATCGCAGATGAAGTAGGAACTTCTAAAATAGGAAAACCTTATAGCGGAGAAGACCCTGCTTATATAGAATCACCATACAGTCACAAGTCCATTCTAGACTTTTATGACAACATCATCAGTATTCAGAATGCTTACATGGGCGGTATAGAAAATGAACGTGACGAAACCAACTCACTACACAACTATATTGCTGGAGTAGATAAAGAACTGGATACAAAAGTTGTAAATGCCATAAACAATGCTCTGACCAAAATCAATGCCATGGCAGCTCCATTTGTAAACAATATTAAAGATCCAAGTGCAGGTGAAGCAATTAAAGCTTGTCAGGATCTTGATGCCATATTGTCTGATGTTAAAACAGCTTTAAGAAACAATTAAAAGAACTGTTTACCCCAATGACCACAAAGGATCTGCAAGAGGGTGTCCGGAAAAGGTCTATTGTACTATCTTTTGCTGTAGATGGTGATTTTACATTCGCTCCAAGCACCGGCTTTGTGCTGCCGGATGTCCCCTCTACAACAGACATGATAGTGAAAAAGACCGGGGGAGGACAACCTTATGTAGATTCTTTGGTATATAAATTTGAAAAGTAACTAACTTTAAACATTCTTATATGAATAAGTTATTTAAAATACACTGGCTTGCTGCTCTATGCGGCCTTACAATGCTCTCGCTAACAGCCTGTAATGACGATGACAATCCGGAAAACAAATCTCCGGAAGTCAATCCTGATATCAACGTAAATGTAGAGACCTATGCAGGCGGAGAATTGGGTACAACCTTCAACAATTCCGCTTCTGCTTATGAAGATCCTACTCCTGCAACGGAAAATGCAGGTATGACCGACAAATTCAAATATGGGGAATATTTCTTTGAACGTTCTTATACGCAGAATTCCAAACCTTTCAATGGTTTGGGACCGCTTTATATCCGCAATTCATGTATGAACTGCCACCCCGGATACGGTCATGGCAAACGGGTAGACCGTTATCGTGCTGATGACTGGGGAAATGGATATCTACTTGTTGTGACCGATGGAAAGGATAACTACCTAAGTTCTTTAACGGGAATGCCTCAAACCAAAGCTGTAGCCCCTTTCAAAGCACCAATAGATGAAGATAAGATAAAAATAGACTGGCTGCCTTACACAGACGAATGGGGAAATAAATTTCCTGACGGAGAAACATACAGTCTGATCTATCCAGAAGTGACTATTCCTCAAGATGCATACTACGTACCTTTGGAGGCTACTTATAATCAAGTTGTCACCCCTGTCAACTACTCTGATGTAGTAGTTTTGCTGGAATCTACCATTGGTATCTACGGAACCGGATTACTAGATGCCATTCCCGATGATTCGTTGAAAGCAGAATATGCACGTCAGGAAAAAAGCAGGTGTAAAATTGAATCCAGCCATCTTCGCAAACGGAGAGTGGACTTCACTCTATAAGGGACTTACAGGTAAACAATATCCCAAACGTTATACTTACGCTTTGACCAGATCTTCTATACAGGATGGTCCCGGTGCCAATGCAATCTGGAACATCACCAATGTTACCCGTAGTGACCGCCGTTATCACTACATGACTGACACGTATGCCAAAACAGCCTCCAAAGACCCGGATGTACAAAAAGATTTTTATAACTATTTCCCTGAATGGAAACAGACCGGTAATGTAGAACAAGATATATACAACTATCTGATGAATAAGGAACTTCCGGTGGAAATGACAGACGAAGATTATGTAAACTTCATGATATGGCACAGAGGACTGGCAGTTCCTGCCGCACGGAATCTGGATGACGAAACAGTTCAGAGAGGTCACAAATTATTCCGTGAAATAGGCTGTGCTACCTGCCATCGTCCGTCATGGACTACAGGAGACGATAATTATCCCGATCCGAACGGATACTTCAAAGATGGTGACAGCCGTCTGCCACGCTATCCACACCAAACTATCTGGCCATATTCAGATATGGTTCAACACCGCCTGGAAATGAAGAACAATATCCGCACGGGATGGTGCCGTACCACTCCTCTTTGGGGACGCGGACTTTCCTTAATCTGTGCCGGACACAGCGACCGTTTGCATGACTGTCGTGCACGTAATGTCATTGAAGCCATTATGTGGCATGGAGCTTCAAATAGTGACGCACGCTGGAGCATTGACAAGTTCCGCGAACTCAGTAAAGAAGATCGTGACGCCATCGTCAAATTTATTGATGCCATTTAAGCAATGAAACAGATTGTCTCCCTCCTGAATCCTATCACCAATAATATGACAGGACATTCAGGGGGATGAGACAAATTCAAGATTCACCTTCTGGTTATCTTTCAGAAAATTATAACTACATGAAATTATTAAAACGAACTGCCTTCAGTCTGCTAGGCATATTACTTCTGATTCTTACTATAGCTACTATATTGGAAAAAATATATGGTACGGACTTTGTAAACGAGTATATCTACAGTTCCGTACCTTTTGTCATTTTATGGGGAGTAACCGCAATTACTTCCTTATTATACATCATAAAAAGCAAACTGCATCGTCAGCCTGTTATTTTTTTGCTTCATCTTTCTCTTCTCTTTATATTGGCAGGGGCATTCACCACATGGATATATGGAGAACAAGGCACTATGCGTGTCCGCCAAGGAGAACAACAGACCTCTTTCACCGATTCCAAAGGAATTTCCCACCAGCTACCTTTCAGCATCACACTAAACCAATTTGAAATTATTTATTACAAAGGAACCTTGGCTCCAATGGACTTTATCAGTCATATTTCAGTAGCAGACAAAGACTGCCACCGCCAGATACAGGGGAAGGTTTCCATGAATCATATATTTTCATACCAGCACTATCGCTTTTATCAATCAGGCTACAGTGAAGATAATGAAGGAAGCGTATTTAGTGTATCTCATGATCCTTATGGCATAGGAATCACTTATGCAGGATATACTTTATTGCTACTTTCCACCGTTTTCTTTTTCTTCAGCCCGCAAAGTCGGTTCCGCCAACTGCTGAAAAGCCCTTTGCTACACAGAAGCTTGACAGTCATCTTGCTTTTATTCGCATTCAGTCTCAACAGTAATTTTCTCAAAGCAAACAGTCCATCCCCCAAGGTGCTTCCGCGCGAAGTAGCCGAACATTTTGGAGATTTATATATTTTATACAACAACCGTATCTGTCCTTTACAAACCTTTGCTCGTGATTTTACAGTCAAACTTTACGGTAGTTCCTCATATAAAGGACTGACACCAGAAGAAGTACTTACCGGATGGCTGTTTTATTATGACAGTTGGAAAAATGAACCAATTATACGAATCAAGAGTAATGAAGCCCGTAAATTACTGGAAATAGAAGGGAATTACGCCAGGCTGAAAGACTATATCAGTACCATTAATGAATACAAGCTGGAAAAAATGATGAACCATATCCGTTCAGGAGAACAGGTGACTGACAAACGAGGCATAGAAGAAGCTGATGAGAAATTCAATATCATCAATTTAGTATGTACCGGTGCCATGATGAAAATATTCCCTTGTCGCAATATAGCCGGAAAGACATTGGAATGGTATTCGCAAAGCGACCAATTACCTCAAGATATGGATAATGACAAATGGGTATTCATTCGTAAATCTATGAGTTATGTAAACGAAATGATTGTGATGAAAAAGTACAATGATGCCTGCCTGTTATTAGAAAAAATCAAGAAATACCAGCAGAAAGAGTGTGACGGACTGCTTCCTGCAGATAATAAATTCAAGGCTGAGAAAATATATAATCAATTTGATTATAGCAAATCTGTCGCCATGGCATGTATTTGCATCGGCCTGATATGTTTTATCTATTATTGCCATTGCATGGCATCGCAAAAGAGAACAAGCCGGAAGGCAATCATAATATTGAATATTTTGCTATGGATTGTTTTTACCTATTTGTCGGCTGCTATCTGCCTGCGTGGTTATGTGAGCAATCATCTGCCATTGTCCAACGGCTTCGAAACCATGCAGTTCATGGCATGGTGTACGCTATTGCTCACTTTTCTGCTACAACGTAAATTCGCAATGTTGCTCCCTTTCGGTTTCCTGCTTTGCGGACTTACGCTGATGGTATCCATGCTGGGAGAATCAAACCCACAAATCACACAACTGATGCCGGTTCTGCAATCTCCATTATTGAGTATCCACGTAGTAGTTATCATGATCGCTTATTCGCTGCTGGCATTTATCATGCTGAATGGTGTAACAGCGGTCATACTCCACCAATCACAGAAAGAATGCAAAGAACAAATAGAACGATTGCAGATAATAAGCCAAATAATTCTTTATCCGGCAATTTTCTTACTCGCTATCGGTATTTTCATTGGTGCTGTATGGGCAAACGTATCATGGGGACGCTATTGGGGATGGGATCCTAAAGAAGTATGGGCCTTAATCACCATGCTGGTATATGCCTTGGCACTGCATCCGAGATCACTGCCATGGTTTCATCGCACCATGTTTTTTCATGTTTTCTGTATAACTGCTTTTATAACAGTACTGATTACTTACTTCGGAGTGAATTTTCTGTTAGGAGGAATGCATAGCTACGCAAACGGATAGCCCTCATCCATCAATGAAAAGCTATCCTTTCCGAAACAAATAGAAACCAACTTGGACAAAGAACCTGAAACACTATAAAAAAAGGAAATTACCCCATAAAAGAAGCACTCCCCGCGAATCACTTCGCAGGGAGACTACTAACTAATAACTAACTTGTGGTTTACGTAATTTTTATATGACTTATTTACAATGCAAAGATAAGGTTTGCCATCTGTCTGTGCAATCGCATGATATAGGTATTCTGGACAGTCAGACATCCCTATTTATAGCTATAATAAACGAAAGTAGAAAAGGTATCTATCAAAATCATTATTTGTAGGTATTGTCTGAGATTATTAAATGTTGCAATTTTGCCAAAAAGAATTTATCTTATTATACCGTAACCATTGATGTGGAGTTCTCTCTATTATTATTTCTCTGTAATGTTAGTCACAAAAGAGAGACTATAAAACCTTGTTCCAGGGAAGCATACCTTCGGAACAACAAAAAGTCCGGACTTGGGAAAGCCCGGACCTTTATTTTATATCCATCAATACAAGATATTAATACACCTCTACCTTTGCAGCAACAGCCTTGCATTTGTCACGCAGAGCGTCCAAGTCACTGCCATTAGGAGCATAACAAACCACAACCCCCATACGGCGATTCAATTTTGTATAAGGTTTACCAAAAATACGGAGATAAGTATTTGTCTCCTTACAAACTTCTTCCTCACCACGATAACGGGGAGCTTCCTTGCTGGCAATAGGAGAAAGAATCACTGCACTGGCCCCTATGCGTTCTTGTGTAATTTCAGGAATAGGAAGTCCTAACACCGCCCGCAGATGCAACTCAAACTCATTTAAATTCTGAGTACCTGCCAAAGTCACCATTCCGGTATCATGCGGACGGGGAGAAAGCTCGGAGAAATAAACTCCGTTTTCATGACTCAAGAAAAATTCAACTCCCCAGATTCCCGCACCAGTCAGAGCTGCCGTTACCTTATCAGCCATACGTTGCGCTTCCTTCAAATGTTCGGGATCAATATGTGCCGGTTGGAAACTTTCTCTATAATCTCCTCCTTTCTGTACATGTCCGATAGGCGGACAGAACAAAGTAGGACCGTTTTTCTGAGTGACGGTGAGCAAAGTTATCTCACTATCGAACTGAATAAACTCCTCAATGATCAATTCTTTAATATCTCCACGACTGCCTTCACACCCATAATGCCATGCCTGTTCCAACTCATCTGCGCTCTTGACCAAAGACTGGCCTTTGCCGGATGAAGACATCAAAGGCTTCACCACACAAGGAAAACCAATCTCTCTTGCGGCCTCCCTCAATTCTTCCAAAGACTTGGCATAGAAATATTTGGCTGTCTTTAATCCTAATTCCTTAGCTGCCAAATCACGAATAGCCTTACGGTTCATCGTGAAATTCACAGCACGGGCACTCGGCACTACTTGGATACCTTCCTGTTCCAAATGATACAGACGTTCGGTACGGATAGCTTCAATTTCAGGCACAATTATATCCGGCTTGTGTTTGGCTACCACAGCATCCAATGCATCACCGTCAAGCATACTGAACACTTCAAATTCATCAGCCACCTGCATGGCCGGAGCACCTGCGTAAGAGTCGCAAGCAATAACATACTGCCCTTTACGTTTTGCCGCAATGACGAATTCTTTACCTAATTCGCCGGAACCCAGCAATAAAATCTTCTTAGTCATAGTATTTACATATGTTTGATATTCCTTACAAAAAACGGAGAGTTGAGAACAAGACACCTCTTGATTCCCAACTTTCCATCTGCAAAGATAGTGTATTTTATAAACTATACGATATCATTGAAGCAATATTTGGATCATTCAGTACAAAGAAAACACCCACTCCCAAAGCGATGAGCCACAATACGATAAATATAATTTTGGTTACAATGGACATGGGTTGCCAACCTCCAAAATGACGCATCAGCATGTGTATCAGTCCTATAATAGGAATACCGATAACCAGAATACCTGCAACGGACATAGCGACAGTCAACCCCGGAGAGCTACCCACCGTAGCCCAATTAACTGCAGGCAGCACCTCATAAAGCACTGCCGGCAATGCAGCAATCAGCCCCGTAGCCGCCATCAGCAATGCAAAAAAAGACAATCAATAATACAAACAATACAGGCGCACAGCAAATAGCAATGAAAACAAGCAGGAATTTGATAAGGAACCCCGCCACAGACACAATCCCCTCCCCTATCTTTTGCAAGATACTTCTAGGACGATCTGAGCGTACATAATCATTCACTTTTTCAAATCCGTCTGTTACAGTCTTGCCTATATTCTCCACATTAATAGCAGCCCCCTTCATGGCGAGTTTCTCGGGGGCGGTATGCGCCATAGGAATAATAATCCACGCTATGATATAAGCCAATATCACCCCATGAACAAAGAAGCCAAGAACCAATAGAATGATACGTACCCAAGTAACATCCCATCCCATATAAGCGGCCAATCCGGAAGCCACACCACCCAGCACTTTATTGTCCGGATCACGAAACAGACGGCGTATAGTGGTCCCTTTTGTCTTTTCCGAACCGGATGTTTCTCCATTCCCTTCACCAGAGAGTTCTTCAGGTTTACCCATCCGGGCTATGATTTCTTCCACATCCTCAATGGTAATAACCTGTTTGCCCTCATTCAAACGGTCAGCAAACAGTTCAGATATGCGTAATTCCATATCATGTACAATCTCCTCCGCACCTTCCTCACGACGAAAGTGAATGCGTAAATTAGCTAAATAATTATCCAACAAGTGGTAAGCGTCTTCGTCTATATGATAAACGGTACCTCCTAAATTTATGGTTAAAGTCTTTTTCATTGTATCCTGTTTTAATTGTTTTTTAAATGATTCACTGTATTCGTCAACTCCTCCCAAGCAGTCTCCAATCCGCTAAGGAATATTTCACCCTGAGGAGTGAGATTATAATATTTACGAGGTGGTCCCTGAGTAGACTCTACCCATTCGTATGAGAGCAGGTCATCGTTTTTCAGCCGGGTAAGCAGCGGATAAAGCGTCCCTTCTACTACAATGAGCCGGGCTTCTTTCAATCTTTGAATGATATCCGAAGCATATGACGGCTCTTTGTGCAACAACAATAAAATGCAGTATTCCAGCATTCCTTTGCGCATCTGAGATCGTACATTGTCTACATTCATAATTTATAATACTTTGTTTGGCACAAATATATGTATTATATCAGTACCTTGTATTGCATAGTTCTATTATTTTGCATAAATTAATATTTAAACAAGTAAAAGAAAAGGAAGTCCCCTTTTTTTTCGTTGTAAAAAGTTTATCTTTGTCTCTCGTTATAACCCTAAAAAGATATAAAGATCATGTTTACCATACAAAAAGCGACAACCAATGATATTCAGTTGATTAACGAGATGGCTCAGATTGTATTTCCGGCCACCTACCAGGAAATTCTTTCAAAAGAACAATTGGATTACATGATGGACTGGATGTACTCTCCGAAAAAATCTGCGTAAAACAAATAGAAGAAGAAGGGCACATCTATTACATAGCTTACAAAGATGGAGAAGCTGCCGGATATGTTTCCATACAGCCCGAAGGAGAACATTTATTTCATCTGCAGAAAATCTATGTACTTCCTCGTTTTCAAGGTTGCCGGTTGGGCAAAGCACTATTTGAGCAGGCCGTCAAAGCAATTAAAGAAATCCATCCCGGACCTTGCGAAATGCACTTGAATGTAAACCGTAACAATAAGGCTTTACAATTCTACCAACATTTAGGAATGGAAAAAGTTGCAGAAGGAGATTTCCATATAGGCAACGGATATTATATGAACGATTATATCATGGGACTGAAAATCTAACCCTATCTTACAAAAACAAAATGGACGAATATCGTATCAACGGATTGACCATAAAAGAAAATTTGCTGCAACTGGCAGAAAATGGAAATAAAAAGTTCACCGAATCGCTGCATCCGGGAATAGAAAATGTATTGGGTATCCGCATCCCTGCCCTAAGGCGGTTAGGAGCACAAATTGCCAAAGATGAGTGGGAGAGTTATCTACAGACTGCGGATACTTATTATATGGAAGAACGTATGTTGCAAGGTATGGTAATAAGCAATCTGAGAATGAAAGACATAGAAGCATATCTTTCACTGGTTGCCCGGTTTGTTACCATCATCAACAGTTGGTCTGTTTGTGACACTTTTGACTTTTACGGCAAACAACGGTTTGTTGACAAGAACAAGAAAAGGGTCTGGCTATTTTTGGAAAACTGGATGAAATCCGACAAAGAATATGAGATACGTTTCGGAGTAGTAATGGCAATGGCTCATTATATTGACGAAGAGTATATAAACAACGTATTGCAATGGATGGACCGGATCAGTCACGATGGATATTATGTGAAGATGGCTGTAGCATGGGCTTTATCCGTATGTTATGTCAAATTTCCTCAAAAGACGGTGAACTATCTGAAGGAAAATCATTTAGATGACTTTACCTACAATAAAGCGCTACAAAAAATCATAGAATCTTATCGGGTAAGCACGGAGGACAAAGAAATCATCCGCAGCATGAAAAGAAAAAACAAATAATGTTCATTATTTACCGCAAAGAGGATTTGAATCCTTCCGAAAGAAATTCACCATTCATATTCGGAAAGATTCAAACTGCTCCAGCAGCTATTAATAATTGGGAAAAGTTATTCCTCCCAAACCAAATAAGCTGAAACCAGCCAATGATTCAATTTATTGCCATCCACCTGTTGTGCCTCAGGGATACTTACCTTAAAAGAATGTTTACCGGCCGGCAAGTCACCAATAACAGCCTCCTCAGGCATCACATCGCTACCCGGACACCAATTGGAACGGGATAAATCTGAAGAAGCCAAAGGTTCTTCAATCTCTTTTGTCGTATAACCCTTATCACCTATATATGCGGCAACTCGTGGTATCAGCCATACTCCCGTAGCTGGGTTAAAACGGCGGAAAGAAGCACAGTCGTCACGCCAAGGAATGAAATTCAACACCTCCTTGCCATCAACAGACACAATGTTTCGTTTCTCCACAAACTCATCTCCGCCACTATGCCCCCCGTGACCTGTAACAATATACTTCAAACGAACATTCTTGGCAGCTTTCGACATATCAAAATCCATCACCACATCTTTGCGTGAGAAAATATCCGGATAAGTCTGTCCGATATAATACACCGTATTCATCAAAGGCTTCACACGGCGCTCCGGCATCACGTCGCAAGTGATCTTACTCTCCTTCACGTCCAATTCCATGCTGGCCACATACCCCTCGGCAGTCCATGTATCAATATAAATTCCCACGTATGCCTCTCTCTCCAATGCCGGATAAAGATCGGTAATATCCTGCACCCAAGTCACACTCTTTTCCCATTTCGGGATATATACAGGACGTCTCTTGCTGCTCAAAGAATCATTATCCGAACTATAATACCCCACACCGAACGGGGTCATAAAACGCATCAGTTCAAGGGTAGGCACATAATCCTTACCCGGAACAATACCAATCATTTTTTCATATTTGGCACTGTCTACCGCAGGAAACGCCCTCTTGCCTTCGGCTATATTCATCAGATTGATCACCGATTCTTTGGGAAGCACAAAACAAGAGCCAGATTTATCCCAACGGTCACCATTGGAAGCTACAGTTACTTTCAGGGTAACATCCACATCTCTTTTGTAATCGGGCAAGGTTATTTTCTTTAAAATAATACGCCCGTTTACCAGACGGATCACTCCGTCAGCATTGGCAGGAGTATAATTAGGAAAAGAGTCGGGACGAAAACAAACAGGGGTCTTGTCGAATACTTGAATATGAGTATTTCCCAATGCCGGTAATTCTTTGTGATTTGCGGCATCGGCCGGCATCATAAAAGTTGCCGCCACAGCCAGTGGAACAATAAAGGTCAGCAGGTTCATTCTTTTTAATTATAGGTTAGTAATCAAGGGTATATAAATTAATTTCACGAAAAAAACTACACGGATTTACACAAATCTTCCGATCTGTATAAATCCATGTAATCTACAATAAAAAGGGGTTATTGATGCTGTTCACGCAACAAATCATTCACAGTCTTCACCGGATTAAAGGTACTCAACGGCACTTCAACGAAAACAGTGTTCCAGTCACTCATCGCACCATTCCACAAGCCCGGAAGTTCCAATGCTTTCAGTTCTCTACCGTTCTTTGATTTATAAGAGATAAAACCTGTAGCCTTATCCACATACTTCACCAAGTCGAATTTGTTTCCTTTATAATCTCGTACCGCACACACCAAATCCACCGGATTAAAGTGAGTACCTTTCTCGAACATCTCTTTCTTGGCCGGATCATTCATGTCAATCTGAGAACTTTCCAAAATTTGCAGTGAAACAGTACCATCCGCATTATAAGCCAGGAACGGGCCGCCTCCCGGTTCACCCACATTCTTCACCATACCGCATACACGCATCGGACGGTTTAACTTCTTACGCAGATAAATAACCAAATCGGCATCTTCCAGATCCTTGATATCCGGTTTGCGGCAACATAAAGTCTGCTGTAAGAAACGAATGATCTCTTCCAGCTGCGCATGTGTATATTTACCGCCATCCAGCAATTCCAAATATTCAAATACCTGCTTCTGCAGAGTAACCAGTACCCCCGCAATCAGCTTTTTATACGTAACAGTATCCTCTTTCAAGCGATCGGGCACCACATTATCTATATTCTTGATAAAGATAACATCGGCATCCAGGTCATTCAGATTCTCAATCAGCGCGCCATGCCCTCCCGGACGGAACAACAGTTTGCCTTTATCGCGGAAAGGTTTGTTCTCCATATCGGCAGCAACCGTATCCGTACTCGGTTTCTGTTCAGAAAATGACACATCATATTCTACTCCATACTTCTTTGCATAAACGGCAACCTTCTCTTCCACCAGCTTTGTGAACAATTCACAATGTTCCGTAGAAACGGTGAAATGCACATTCACTTTTCCGGTTCTGCCTGCCGCATACAACGCGCCTTCCACCAAATGTTCTTCCAGCGGCGTACGCACACCATCCGCATACCGATGGAATTTCAACAACCCCTTCGGTAATGCCCCATAGTTCAAGCCGGCAGCTTCCAGCAGATTGGCTACTATAGGTTTATAATCCTTCCCGGCCATCAAAGCATCAATATTCTTTCCTGTATTATCCATACAAGCCGCATTCAAGTCATTGTAGAATGCGAAGCTATGAATATGGTCGAAAAAATTTCTTTTCGAAATCTGTCTTCGGAGTATTGTAATCAGCCCCCAGGAATTCGAACAAATTCTTGAACATGCGGCTGGCAGCACCAGAGGCGGGTACAAACTTCACGATGGTTTTCTCACCTTCCTTATATGTATCCCATGCTTCCAAATAATTTTTCATTTCATTTTCGGCGGGAGCCATGATTCCCTTTTCAACAGAAGCGGCCGCATCCAGCTTCAAAAATGGGAAACCCTTTTCAAAGCAAGCCAGTTGTTCTGCAATCTGCTGCTCGGAAATTCCTTTTTTACACTAATAAGTCTTTGTCTTCAGGTGTTAACATAAGTACATGA
>ENA-OPYU01000329-OPYU01000329.1-human-gut-metagenome-genome-assembly--contig:-NODE-329-length-19031-cov-4.312738_pt1 | contig 19031 bp, 22 predicted proteins | sample MGYA00242637_ERZ504482 | MGnify/ENA primary metagenome ERZ504482 (study PRJEB26092, sample SAMD00036237) | human gut metagenome | host: Homo sapiens | study: EMG produced TPA metagenomics assembly of... | reverse complement strand
GTTGTGGATCACATCGATCATTGTGATCGCGCTTTATCTGATCTGCGTGGAATATCTCCATGAAAGTCTGAAACGGAGACTGAAGGTGAGTCGGATGTCTCAGGAGGAATTGTTAGAGACACTGAGAAAACGGAAAGAACAGAGGAGGAAGAAGCATGAAGAAGATAGGGCAAGTTTTTCTTTATGATATTTCACATATCAAAAAAATGTGATCGCAATGATCGTAGTGCTCGGCTTGTGCGTTGTTCCGTCTCTTTATGCATGGTTCAATATTGCTGCAAGCTGGGATCCATATTCCAATACAAATGGTCTGAAGGTGGCGGTTGCAAATACGGATGAAGGGTATGAAGGAGAAATCCTTCCTCTCCAGATCAATATCGGAGATACTGTAATCTCAAGTCTCAGAGAAAATGACCAGCTGGACTGGACGTTTACAGGGAAAAAGGATGCAGTAGAAGGTGTCAAATCGGGAAAATACTATGCCGCGATCGTAATTCCGAAAAGTTTCAGTCAGGATATGATGAGCCTGTTTTCGGAGGAGATGACACATTCCGATATATATATTATATCAATGAAAAAGAAAATGCCATTGCTCCAAAAGTGACTGACAAGGGAGCAAGTGCCGTACAGCAGCAGATCGATGAGATTTTTGTAAAAACAGCGGCGCAGGTGGGACTGGATCTTCTGGATACAATCTCAGAAGTGACCAGCAGTGACGGCGCACAGGCAGCAGCACAGAATCTGACAGAAAATATCCGGAAGATCGGAGCGGATCTGGATTCAACAGCCGGTACGGTGAAGGCGTTTTCGAACCTGACGGTTTCCATGCAGCAGATGCTGGATGCCACTGCAGATATTTTAAATAAAGCGGGGCAGAATACGGAAACAAATCTGTCACTTCTGAATGAGACCGGAAATTCTGTTGACTCATTAAGAAGCGCAGTGTCGGGAACAACAGAGAGTGTCAATCAGGTACTGGCACAGGGAAGTCAGTGCTATGATGCCATATCCGGACAGATCAACAATGCATTTTCTTCGATATCCACGGGTGCGGGAGCAACAGCAGGGGCACTCAACAGCGTGGCATCCGAAGTACAGGTTATGATTGACCGCTATACGGGATTTCGAGACAGTGTGCAGCAGCTTGCAGATTCCTTTCCGCTTGCTTCGGATCTGCTCCAGCCGATCATCGGAAACCTGAATGAATCCATTGCCCACCAGGAAGCGGTAAGGGATAAATTGAATGAAGCGGCGGCAAAGATTACGGAGACTGCAAGTGATGCGGGAAACTATCAGGTACAGCTGGATCAGCTGGTGAAGCAGGGTTCTCAGCAGATCTCGGGGATCCGTTCGGATTATGAAAACAACGTAAAAACACAGATCAATACCATGTTTGGCACACTGGGGGATACCAGCAGTGCAGTGCAGTCTTTGTTCACCAGTATGGACAATGGAGTCGAAGATGTGGAAAAACTGGCGAAGGATGCAGGATCCGGTCTGGAGAAGATGAAAACAACACTGGATACATCTGCTTCCCTTTTGACAGAGACGGCAGAAAAGGTAAACCAGGCAGCAGAAAAGCTGGATACGGCAGCACAGGACGGAAATGTGGAGACATTGAAAAAATGTGCTTGGAAGCAGCCCGGAAGTAATCAGCAGCTTTGTGTCTGCGCCGGTAAGAATGCAGACAAAAGCCTTGTATCCGGTAGAAAATTATGGATCAGCCATGGCGCCGTTCTATTCTACACTCTCTATCTGGGTAGGCGGGATCATCCTGGTAGCAATGATGAAAGTGACAGCTTCGGAAAATTTAAAAAGAGCGCTTGCGCCATTGAAGCCGCATCAGATCTATCTGGGCAGATACCTGCTGTTCCTCGTGCTGGGACTGATCCAGAGCGGCCTGATCTGTCTGGGAGATCTGTATTTCCTTGGAATCCAGTGTGAGCATCCGTTTTTGTTCCTTCTGGCAGGCTGGGTAAGCAGTGTGGTATATGTGAATATTATTTATACGTTCACGGTATCATTTGGAGATGTAGGAAAAGCAATCTGTGTGGTTCTTCTGGTTATGCAGGTGGCAGGATCAGGCGGTACGTTCCCGATCGAAGTGGCGCCGGAAATCTTCCAGAAGATTTATCCGTTTCTTCCATTTACGCACAGTATGACAGCTATGCGGGAATGTGTTGCCGGATTCTATCAGTATACGTACTGGGTAGAATTGGGAATCATGTGTCTGTTCCTTCTGGCATCCCTGTTTTTGGGACTGGTGCTTCGAAAACCGGTGATTCGCCTGAACGAATTGTTTATAGAAAAACTGGAAGATACAAAATTGATGTAATATTGTCAAAATGAAGCGGACTCTTCGGAGTCCGTTTTTTGACAGATGGGTGTCAAATAAAAGAATATATGCTATAATGGAGCGAAACAAAAAAGGAATCAGGAGAATGTTGTGGAAAAAATTTTTAATTTTTGCACCGCTGGAAGGAATCAGCGGATATGTGTATAGAAAGGCTTATGAACACTATTTTGGAGGAATTGACAAATATTTTATTCCGTTTATTAAACCGAATCAGAAAGGAAAGCTCAGTTCCAGGGAAAAGAACGATATCTTACCCATGCACAATCAGGGGATGTGTGCGATTCCTCAGATTTTGACCAATTCGGCGGAGGATTTTATAAAGACGGCAGAAAGGCTTGGGGGAATACGGGTATGAGGAAGTCAATCTGAATCTGGGATGTCCGTCAAAAACCGTGGTGAGCAAAGGAAGAGGGGCTGGATTTCTGGCAGAGCCGGACAGATTGAATGCATTCTTAGAAGAGCTTTTTGAAAAGACACCGATCCGTATTTCGGTTAAGACACGGATTGGCAAGGAGAGCCCGGAAGAATGGATCCGGCTTCTGGAAATTTACAATCAGTATCCAATGGAGGAGTTGATCATTCATCCGCGGATCCAGACAGATTTCTATAAGAACACTCCGAATCTGGAAATGTTTGAATATGCGGTCAAAAACAGTAAAAATCCACTCTGTTACAATGGGGATATTTGCACAAAAGAGGAATATGAAATAATCTGTAACCGTTTCCAGGAGGTACCATCTGTGATGATCGGAAGAGGAAATCCTGAAAAAATTCCGGGGCTGGTTCGGAAGATCAGACAAGGCATACCGGTTGAAAAAGACAGGATCCGGGCATTTCATGATGAACTTTACCGGGAATATCAGGAAGTTCTTTTTGGGGAGAAAACGGTACTCTTCAAGATGAAAGAGCTGTGGTTTTATATGGCGCCGTTGTTTACGCAGTATGAGAAGTATGCCAAGAAAATTAAAAAAGCAGAAAAGTTGAAACTGTATGAAGCAGTTGTGGATGCGTTATTTGAAGAACAGGATTTGGTATAGGAGAAGGAGAGGTGAATGGAAGCAATTTTACAATGGGATGGACAGGCGTTGTTGTTTATTCAGGAGCATATCAGACAGGTGTGGATGGACGGATTCTGGAAGACGATCACACATCTGGGGGATGCAGGATGGTTCTGGATTATCTTGGGAATCGTACTTCTGATTCCGAAAAAGACAAGAAAAGCAGGAATTGCCGCTTTGGCGGCACTGGCGATCGGAGCATTGATCACAAATGTGGCACTCAAAAACATCATTGCAAGAATCCGCCCGTATGAAGTGGTGGAAGGACTGAAGCTTTTGATCGAGCCGCAGTCAGATTTTTCATTTCCTTCCGGACATACCTGTGCCTCTATTGGAGCAGCGTTGGCGATGTATCCGTTTTTGGAGAGAAAGTGGGGGATTCCGCTTGTAATTCTGGCAGTGCTGATCTCACTTTCCAGGTTGTATGTGGGCGTGCATTATCCGACGGATGTGCTTGGTGGAGCTGTTGTGGGGGCGTTTGCTGCATGGGGAGCGGTGAGGATTGTGAAGCATGGGCTTGTGAGAAAGGCTAAAAAAGCAGAAAAGTAAAATGGAAGATAGAAAGAAGCGCTGCGAGGCAGATGGAAGAATCTGCTTCGTGGCGCTTTTTGAAATTTCATGAAAGTTAAAGAATCATTTCTCTTATGGAAAACATGATTTATATTATGATCCAAATCAAAGCAGTCCATAAAAAACAAATATGATCATGTTTTTGAAGAGAATATGAAGGTGGAATAAAAAGTTGACATTAGTATGAACTGCTCCCCGTCAAGTAGACAATCAAAAAAATAAAATCAGCATCATTTCAGAAAAGCTTAAGAATCTTTTTTTCGATTTTTAAAACTTATCTGATACAGTATACATTGTCGGACAAAGTCCGCCCACCGCAGTTATGTATTACGGGATGCCTGAATGAGTATACCCATCTGGATACATATTGATAGTGAAAGGAGTCGCCCTATTATGCAAAATATGATTTTTGTACTGTATCCGTTATTTTGTATTCTGCTGCCATGTATGCTGTATGTCCTGATTCAAACGAAAGGATTTCATCAGAGAACTAATTTTATACATATGATCTGGGTTTTTATTTTTCTGTATTATGTGTACCTTGTTCTGGAAACAACAGGAATCGGAACCATTTGGGAAATCGGGTTGTATCCTGGTATGAAACTTCAGGAAGAGATCAGTCTGTATATATTAGTGTTTGTCAAGTGCCGCCGCAGCTTCCACAAATCCTTTGAACAGTGGATGTGGTTTGTTCGGACGGGATTTTAATTCCGGATGCGCCTGTGTTGCGATAAACCACGGATGATCTTTGATCTCTGCCATTTCAACGATCTTGCCGTCTGGAGAAAGGCCACACAGATTCATGCCGTTTTCGGTCAGAACTTCACGGTAATCATTGTTGACTTCATAGCGATGTCTGTGGCGTTCCTGAATTTCTTCTTTCTGGTAGACCTCATATGCTTTGGAAGTTTTGTCCAGAATACATGGATAAGCGCCCAGGCGAAGTGTTCCGCCGATATCTTCGATACCGATCTGATCCTGCATGATGTGGATCACCGGATGTGTAGTGGATGGATTTAGTTCCAGACTGTGCGCATCGTGGAAACCGATCACATTGCGGGCAAATTCTACGATCGCAAGCTGCATTCCAAGACAGATACCGAGGAACGGAATTTTGTGTGTGCGGGCGTAGCGGATGGCTTCGATCTTGCCTTCCACACCGCGGTGACCAAATCCGCCGGGAACCAGGATTCCTGTTACATCCTTAAAAATCTCATCTGCGGTTTCAGGAGTCACTGTCTCGGCATCCACCCATTTGATCTCAACAGTCGTGTGGCTGTAGATTCCGCCGTGTTTTAAAGCTTCTACCACGCTGATATAGGCATCGTGCAGCTGAACATATTTTCCGACCAGTGCGATGCGGACTTTGGAAACCGGGTGTCTTAGATTGTCTACCATAGTTTCCCAGTCACTTAAATCCGGTTTTGGACAGTCCAGATGGAGACATTCGCATACAACCTGTGCAAGATGTTCTTTTTCCATTGCCAGAGGTGCTTCGTATAAATAATCCACATCCAGGTTTTGAAGAACGTGATCTGCCGGAAGGTTACAAAACAGGGAAATCTTGTCTTTGATTCCGTTATCCAGCGGATGTTCGGAACGGCATACGATAATATCCGGCTGGATTCCCATGCCCTGAAGTTCTTTGACACTGGCCTGTGTAGGTTTTGTTTTCATTTCCTGAGAGGCTCTCAGGTATGGAATTAAGGTTACATGGATCAAAATGACGTTATCACGTCCTTTTTCATGCTGAAACTGACGAATGGATTCCAGGAAAGGCTGGCTTTCGATATCACCGACAGTTCCGCCCACTTCAATGATCGCGATTTCTGTATTTTCAGCAGAAGGATTTCGGTAAAATCTGCTTTTGATCTCATTGGTGATGTGTGGGATAACCTGCACGGTTCCGCCGCCGAAATCACCTCTTCGTTCCTTCTGTAAGACAGACCAATAAATCTTTCCGGTTGTGACATTGGAATTTTTTGTCAGATTTTCATCGATAAAACGTTCATAATGTCCCAGGTCCAGATCCGTTTCGGCTCCGTCATCGGTTACGAATACTTCTCCGTGCTGTACCGGATTCATGGTTCCCGGATCAATATTGATGTAAGGGTCGAATTTCTGCATAGTCACCGTATATCCGCGGGCTTTCAAAAGCCTGCCGAGTGATGCGGCTGTAATCCCTTTTCCTAGTCCTGAAACAACTCCACCGGTCACAAATACATATTTTACTGCCATAGTGATCCTCCTCATATGATGTGAATAAAAATATTAAAAAATGAGTATACTCTCTTTTTGCGAAAAATACAAGTACTTTTTTATGAACAATAAATATTTCCTCTTTATTAAAAAAAATCCTCTCCCATCAGGAGAGGATCGCTTTTAATGGTAATTATATCCGGTCTCATAGACAGCTTCACATGTAAGCTGGACGCCGAGACGTTTGAAGGTGCGGATATCAACATCGGACAGCATAACGGAAGTATGAGCCTGACATCCGTTTAATTTTGAAAGCTGCTGAAGTGCAAGTCTGGCATCCGGGTTGGTGGCAGCGCTTGCAGAAAGTGCGATAAGTACTTCATCAGTATGAAGTCTCGGGTTTTTGCTTTTCAGATAGTCCACTTTCAGTTTCTGAATCGGCTCGATCGATTCCGGTGAAATAATATGCAGCTCGTGTTTCAACCCGGCCAGTTCTTTGATCACATTCAGAAGAAGGGCAGCGGAGGCACCGAGAAGATTCGAGGTCTTTCCGGTGATGATACGGCCGTCATCCAGTTCCAGAGCAGCAGCAGGCGTATGTGTCTCTTCCGCACGTTTTAAGGCAGCTGCAACAACGTGGCGGTCTTCGATCGTCACATTGGCCTGATTCATCAGCAACTCGATTTTTTGTGCTTCTTCTTCCGGACTGTTTCCTTTCAGAAGAGAGTTGAGGGAATCATAGTAACGGCGAACGATCTCCTGGCGGGATGCTTCACAGCATACAGCATCGTCACAGATACAGTTTCCAGCCATATTTACACCCATATCGGTTGGAGATTTGTATGGGCTCTTTCCGTAAATCTTTTCAAAAATCGTGTTTAAAACCGGGAAGATCTCAACATCACGGTTGTAGTTGACGGTTGTCTTTCCATAGGCCTCCAGATGGAACGGATCGATCATATTCACATCGTTGAGGTCTGCTGTAGCCGCTTCATACGCCAGATTTACCGGATGCTTCAGCGGCAGATTCCAGATCGGGAATGTCTCAAATTTGGCATATCCTGCATGAATCCCGCGTTTGTGCTCATGATATAACTGAGACAGACAGGTTGCCATTTTTCCGCTTCCAGGACCCGGGGCTGTGATGATGACAAGCGGACGGGAAGTTTCGATATAGTCATTTTTACCGTATCCTTCATCACTGACGATCAGCGGGATATTGGAAGGGTAGCCGTTGATACAGTAGTGCTGGTATACACGGATTCCCATATTTTCCAGACGGTGGCGGAATAAAGAGGCGCTTTCCTGACCGGAGTATTGTGTGATTACGACACTGCCCACATACAGACCATTGTCGCGGTAAGAATCCATCAGACGGAGTACGTCAGAATCATAAGTGATACCAAGATCGCCGCGGACTTTATTTTTCTCGATATCCTTTGCGCTGATGACGATGACAATCTCTGCCTGGTCACTGAGCTGTTTTAAAAGGCGGAGTTTGCTGTCAGGTTCAAATCCCGGAAGAACGCGGGAAGCATGGTAGTCATCGAACAGTTTCCCGCCGAACTCGAGATACAGTTTGTTATCAAACTGATTGATACGTTCGCGGATATGCTCTGACTGCATTTTTAAATACTTTTCGTTATCAAATCCAATTTTCATGATTTCATTCCTCTATCAATTTAGTATTACGTGTGACAAGAAGGGAAAACAGAAGTTTTACCCTTTTCTGATACAGTATACTATAAACAGGGAGGAGTTTACAATATTTTCACAATGTTTTTATTGATTTATGGGAAACCTGTATTTATAATGGGGATAGTGGACTTTAGGAGGAAAAGAATGGACAATCAAAACAACAGAAATAATAAGAACAATCCCAAAAACAACCGTCAGGGATGGGGCGTCATTCTTGTGACGACACTGCTGACGGCGTTTCTCGTTATGGGACTGTTTTCGCTGATGCAGGGGAGCGACCCGCAGGAGATCAGCTACGATAAGTTTTTAAAGATGGTAGATGAGAAAAAACGTAGAAAAAGGTAACGATCGATTCTGCCAAAATCTATATTACGCTCACAGATGAAGCGAGAAAAGAAGCAATCAAGAAAAACCAGGAAGAAAATACAGCAACCGCAGAGCTTCTTGAGCAGATTGAAGAAAAGACTGCGGGAGGAGAGAGAGAACCTGACTATTATACAGGCGCGGTAAAAGATGATACACTTTCCCAGCGTTTGTACGATGCGGGAGTAGAGTATGAACAGAATATACCGGATACGATGTCTTCGCTGATATTCGAAGTATTTATCACGGCGATCTTTCCGCTGATCCTGATATTCCTTTTAATGAATTTTGTGATGAAGAGGATGTCAAAAGGCAGCGGTATGATGGGAATCGGAAAGAGCAATGCCAAGGTATATGTTGAAAAGCAGACCGGGGTAACATTCCAGGATGTTGCAGGAGAGGACGAGGCAAAAGAATCCCTGCAGGAAGTCGTAGATTTTCTGCATAATCCGGGCAAATATACCGGAATCGGAGCAAAACTGCCAAAGGGTGCGCTTCTGGTGGGACCTCCGGGAACAGGTAAGACGCTGCTTGCCAAGGCAGTTGCAGGAGAAGCGAAGGTGCCGTTCTTCTCCCTTTCAGGTTCTGCGTTTGTAGAGATGTATGTGGGAGTCGGTGCATCCCGTGTGCGTGACCTGTTTAAACAGGCGCAGCAGATGGCGCCGTGTATTGTATTTATTGATGAGATCGATGCGATCGGTAAGAGCCGTGACAATGCCATGGGAAGCAATGATGAGCGCGAGCAGACACTGAACCAGCTTCTGGCAGAGATGGATGGATTTGATACGAACAAAGGTCTGCTGTTACTTGCAGCGACCAACCGTCCGGAAGTACTCGATCCGGCACATTTTGCGTCCGGGGCGCTTTGACAGACGGATTATCGTAGATAAACCGGATTTAAAAGGCCGTGTGGACATTTTGAAAGTACACTCCAAGGACGTCAAGATGGACGAGACGGTGGATCTGGAGGCGATCGCGCTTGCTACATCAGGTGCAGTTGGCTCGGATCTTGCCAATATGATTAACGAAGCTGCGATCACAGCGGTAAAGCATGGCAGACAGGTTGTCAGCCAGAAAGATCTGTTTGAAGCTGTGGAAGTAGTTCTGTAGGAAAAGAAGAAAAAAGACCGCATTATGAATGAGGAAGAGCGCCGGATCTATCTTACCAATGAAGTGGGGGCATGCGACTGGTCAGCGCCTGCAGAAAGATGCGGAACCGGTACAGAAGATTACGATTGTACCAAGAACGATGGGAGCGCTTGGATATGTGATGCAGACGCCGGAAGAAGAGAAGTTCTTAAACACTAAGAAAGAGCTGAAAGCAATGCTGGTCGGACTTTTGGCTGGTCGTGCGGCGGAAGAAGTTGTGTTTGATACGGTGACGACAGGTGCGTCCAATGACATTGAAAAGGCGACGAAGGTTGCCAGAGCAATGATCACACAGTACGGAATGTCTGAGAAGTTTGGTCTGATCGGGTTAGAGTCTGTACAGAGCCGTTACCTGGATGGCCGTGCGGTGATGAACTGTGGAGAAGCGACAGCAGCTGAGATTGATGCTGAAGTAATGGAGATGCTCAAGGCTGCATATGAAGAGGCAAAACGCCTGCTTCGGGAAAACAGAGAAGCACTGGATAAGATTTCAGAATTCCTGATCGAGAAAGAGACGATCACAGGAAAAGAATTTATGAAGATTTTAAGAAAGGTGCAGGGGATCGAAGAGAGCGAAGAACTGGAAACAAAGAAAGAAGCCAGAATCGCGATGAAACCTGTGGAAGAACCGGCACAGGAAGTTTGGATGCCGGAGGAAAGTAAGAACCAGGAAGATATCAAAGAACCGGAAGAAGGTCCCGAGTTTACAGAAGAATAAATGAGACGGAGAAGGACAGGATTTTTATCTTGTCCTTTTTTCAAAAGCATTTATAATAAATGGCATGGAAAATTATAATTTTGATATACAGGAAGAATTGAAAAAACTCCCGGCGAAACCGGGCGTTTATATTATGCATGATGAACGGGATCATATCATCTATGTAGGAAAGGCGATCAGCCTGAAAAACCGGGTGCGTCAGTATTTTCAAACCAGCCGGAATAAAGGTGTGAAGATTGAGCAGATGGTGACGCATATCCGCCGATTTGAGTACATTGTCACAGATTCAGAACTGGAGGCACTGGTACTGGAATGCAATCTGATCAAAGAGCATCATCCGAAATACAATACCATGCTGATGGATGATAAGACATATCCGTTTATCAAGGTGACAGTAAATGAAGACTTTCCGAGAGTGATGCTGGCAAGAAAGATGCTCAAAGACAAGGCAAAATATTTTGGACCGTATACAAGCGGGCAGGCAGTCAGAGATACGATTGATCTGCTTCACAAGTTGTATCATGTCCGCAGCTGCAACCGGAATCTGCCAAAAGACATCGGAAAAGAGCGCCCTTGCCTTAATTACCATATCAAGCAATGTGATGCGCCTTGTCAGGGGTATATTTCAAAAGAAGAATATGGAAAAGCTATCTCAGAAGTGATCCGTTTTCTGAATGGAAATTTTGACGGGATTTTGAAGGATCTGGAAGAGAAGATGCAGAAGGCTTCGGAAGAACTGAAATTTGAGAAAGCCATAGAGTATCGAGAACTGCTCGGAAGCGTAAAAAAGATTGCTCAGAAGCAGAAAATCACAGACAGCAGCGGAGAGGACAGAGATATTCTTGCAGCAGCAATACAAGAGGAGGATGCGGTCGTTCAGGTATTTTTTATCCGGGGAGGCCGCCTGATCGGAAGGGATCACTTCTATCTTCGGATTTCCAAGGGAGAGACCTGCGGTGAGATCCTGGATAGTTTTATCAAGCAGTATTATGCGGGGACGCCGTTTATTCCGGGCGAACTGATGCTGCAGGAAGAGATTGAAGATGCCTCGCTTCTGGAAGAATGGCTGAGTGTAAAACGAGGAGGAAAAGTCAATATCCGCGTGCCGAAAAAAGGCACGAAGGAAAAGCTGGTGGAACTGGCTGCCAACAATGCAACCCTGGTTCTCAGTAAAGACAGAGAACGTCTGAAAAGAGAAGAGGGAAGGACCATCGGAGCAGTCCGGGAGATTGAAAAACTGATCGGGATTTCGGATATCCGCCGTATGGAGGCATATGATATCTCGAATACGAATGGATTTGAGTCTGTCGGATCCATGGTTGTTTATGAGAGAGGAAAGCCCAAGCGGAATGACTACCGGAAATTCAAGATCAAAGGAATTGAAGGTGCGGATGACTACGGAAGCATGCGGGAGGTGCTTACAAGAAGATTCACCCATGGGCTCAAAGAACAGAAGGAAAGTAAAGAGATTGGAGGTTTCAGCAGTTTTCCGGATCTGATTCTGATGGATGGAGGAAAAGGACAGGTCAATGTGGCTCTTCAGGTCTTGGATGATCTGCGGTTGAATATCCCGGTGTGTGGTATGGTCAAGGATGACTATCACCGGACAAGAGGACTTTATTATGAAAATCAGGAGATCGCCATTGACAAAAAACTCAGAGGCGTTTCGGTTGATCACGCGGATTCAGGATGAGGCACATCGGTTTGCAATCGAATATCACCGTTCTTTAAGAAGTAAAGGACAGGTGCATTCGATTCTGGATGATATTGAGGGAATCGGACCGGCGAGACGTAAAGCGCTGATGCGAAACTTTATGAGTCTGGATGCTATAAAAGCAGCTTCGGTGGAAGAGCTGGCGCAGATTCCGTCAATGAATGAAAAAGCGGCAGAATCTGTGTACAAGTTTTTTCATAAGTGATATAATTGAACGCAGGAAATGCTTAGAAAAGGAGAACATTATGGGACAAGGCGTAAGTTTAAAAGAAATTGTAGAAAAAATGAACCTGAAAAATCTGACACCGGATGTAGATTTGGTTGGAAAATATGTTCAGGTGCCTGATATCAACAGACCGGCTCTGCAGTTGTCCGGATATTTTGATCATTTTGACTCTGATCGTGTACAGGTTATTGGATATGTTGAATATACGTATCTTCAGACACTTGAGGAAGCGAAAAAGATGAAGATGTACGATGAGCTGTTATCGCATAAAATTCCATGCCTGATCTTCAGCCGTGCATTAGAACCGGATCAAGAGCTTTTAGAAAAGGCTACACAGACGGATACACCGGTTCTGATCACACAAAAATCAACATCCTCTTTCATGGCGGAGCTGATTCGCTGGATGAATGTAAAACTGGCACCATGTATTTCCATTCACGGAGTACTTGTGGATGTGTATGGTGTCGGTGTACTGATCATGGGCGAGAGTGGAATCGGTAAAAGCGAGGCAGCACTGGAGCTGATCAAGAGAGGGCATCGTCTGGTAACAGATGACGTGGTAGAGATCCGTAAGGTCAGCGATGATACGCTGGTTGGTTCTGCGCCGGATATCACCAGACATTTTATCGAGCTTCGCGGTATTGGAATCGTAGATGTGAAGTCCATGTTTGGTGTGCAGAGCGTCAGGGAGACACAGAATATCGATCTGGTCATCACACTGGAAGACTGGAGCAGAGAAAAAGAATACGATCGTCTCGGACTGGAAGAGACGTATACGGAATTCCTGGGCAACAAAGTAGTATGCCATAACATTCCGATCCGTCCGGGAAGAAATCTGGCGATCATTGTGGAGTCAGCAGCGGTCAACCACAGACAGAAACAGATGGGATATAACGCTGCACAGGAATTATATAAAAGAGTTCAGAACAGTTTGACAAAAAGGAAATAGGAGAGCAGGAAGATGAAATATTGTTTTGGAGTAGATATTGGTGGAACAACAGTGAAAATGGGCTTGTTCGAGGCAACGGGGACTATTTTGGAAAAATGGGAGATCAAGACCCACACAGAAGAAGAGGGAAAAGCAATCCTTCCGGATGTTGCTGCATCACTCAAGGAAAAAAAAGTAGAGCATGATCTGGCAGATTCGGATATTATCGGAGTAGGTGTAGGTGTTCCTGCACCGGTGACAGAAGAGGGAATCGTCTTTGGAAGTGCAAATCTTGGCTGGAAATACAAAGAAGTGAAAAAAGAGCTGGAGGAGCTGACCGGACTGGACGTGGAAGTCGGAAATGACGCCAATGTAGCTGCGCTTGGTGAGATGTGGAAAGGCGGCGGAGCTGGATATAAGAACCTGATCATGGTAACGCTTGGAACCGGAGTCGGCGGCGGCATCATTGTTGGGGGAAAGATTCTGACAGGAAGCCACGGAGCAGGCGGAGAGATCGGGCATCTTCGAGTAAATCCTCACGAAACAGAAAGCTGCGGATGTGGAGGAAAGGGATGCCTGGAGCAGTATGCATCTGCAACTGGGATTGTGCGTCTTGCAAAAAGAAAACTGGAGCAGGAGACAAGAAACACGATTTTAAACAGGAATGATCTGTCTGCAAAATCAGTATTTGATGCGGTGAAAGCAGATGATTCAGTGGCAAAAGAGATTGCAGAGTCTTTCGGAAATTATCTTGGACGTGCTCTTGCAAATCTGGCAGCAGTGATCGATCCGTCCATTTTTGTGATCGGCGGCGGGGTATCAAAAGCCGGGGAGATTCTTCTTGAATATGTAGAAAAAGCCATTTCAGGAGAATGCGTTCTTTGCAAATAAAGATGTAAGATTTGCCCTTGCAACACTTGGTAACGATGCAGGAATCTGTGGTGCGGCAAAACTGGTTCTGGATGATTTTGCAGAGTAGAAAAACAATCATTTGACAGGAAATAAAAACGTACAGATGGCAGGAGTGGAAGAAAATCTGCAATCTGTACGTTTTTTCGTTTATGAACAACCTTTTGAAAATATTGGAAGAAAACAAAAAGGGTTGAAAGCCGAAGCCTTCAACCTTTTTTTACACAAGCTGGAAATCGGATTTGAACCGACGACCCCTTCATTACGAGTGAAGTGCTCTACCGACTGAGCTATTCCAGCAAGTGTTCGTTCTGATTGAACGAACCTCAATTATTATAGCGCTTTTGTAATAGAAATTCAACTCTTTTTTAGTAAAAAAAGTTACTGTTTTTGGGTTCTGTTCCCTGAAAACCTTGTCAATGCGCAGTATTTGATTTAAAATAAATTTCAGAATGAAAACGTCGGGGATGCGAAGCAACAGGAAAAGGGGGCAGAGATATGAGCATAGATTTAACGAATGGACCTGTGACGAAAAAAATTGATGTTATTTTCTCTCCCTCTGATTGCCGGAAATCTTCTGCAGCAGACGTATAATATTGCAGACACTGTGATCGTAGGAAGGTTTCTTGGAGCAGATGCTCTGGCGGCAGTGGGATCATCATATACACTGATGACGTTTTTGACTTCGATTCTGCTGGGGCTGTGCATGGGAAGCGGTGCATTATTTTCCATCCGGTATGGAGAAAAGAATGAAGAAAAATTAAAAGAGAATATCGGAACTTCATTTCTGATGATTGCTGCAGTGGCAATATTGCTGAATGTACTGGTTTGCCGGAACACGGAATGGATTCTGGAGTTTTTACAGGTGCCGCAGCAGGTATATGACGGGATGCGAACATACCTGGAAGTAGTATTTACCGGAATTCTTGCAACATTTTTATATAATTATTTTGCCTCTCTTTTGAGAGCAGCAGGAGAATCTTTGATTCCGTTGATCTTTCTGGCAGTCTGTGCCGGTTTGAATATTGTTCTGGATCTGTGGTTTGTGATCGGACTGGATGCAGGAATTGCCGGAGCTGCGGTTGCGACTGTAATCTCTCAGTGGATTTCCGGAATCGGAATCGCAGTCTACACCTGGGGGCGATGTCCGCAGTTTCGTCTGAGAAGGAGAGATTTCAGAATTACAAAAGAGACGTTTGGCGAGATTTTTCAGTTTTCGTTTTTGACCTGTGTTCAACAGTCTGTTATGAATCTGGGGATTTTGATGGTGCAGGGGCTGGTAAACAGCTTCGGACCGGTTGTAATGGCGGCATTTGCAGCGGCTGTGAAGATTGATTCATTTGCATATATGCCGGTGCAGGATTTCGGAAATGCGTTTTCCATTTTTGTGGCACAGAATTACGGGGCCGGAAAACAGGAGCGGATCCGGGAGGGGGCAAGAAAGTCGGTGCTGCTCGTACTGGGATTTTGTCTGGTGATCTCAGCGTCAGTTTTTGTGTTTGCAAAGTCATGCTGCTTTTGATTTTTGTCCAGCCATACGAAATCAGAAATTCTGGCAGTTGGAATTCAATACTTGCGGATTGAAGGTGTGTTTTATTTTGGAATCGGATTCCTGTTTTTGTTTTATGGATATTACCGGGCAGTCAGAAAATCCGGGAATGTCGGTTGTGCTGACGGTGATTTCTTTGGGGACACGGGTAGTACTGGCATATGTATTGTCAGCGGTTCCTCAGATCGGGGTGTCAGGAATCTGGAGTGCAGTTCCGATCGGATGGATTCTGGCAGATATTGCAGGATGGATTTATTATAAGAAATTACAACAAAGATGAGTATATTATGGAAATGAGGGTTAACAAATGGAGAAAAAAGTAGACAGAAGAGTCATTAAAACGAGAAGGCAGTTAAAAAAAGGACTTGCAGCGCTGATGAAGGAAAAAAGCGTGAATCAGATCACAGTCAAAGAGCTGGTAGAAGAAGTGGATATCAATCGTTCCACATTTTACCTTCATTTTAAAGACATTCAGGACCTTTTGAGAGAAATCGAAGAGAATATGGAAGCGCAGATCAAAAGAGCGATCGAAGAGCATCCGATCGTATCCGGCAATGAAAATGCGTTTTATTTTATAGAAGATATGTTTCGTGTATTAGATGAAGAGCGGGAGATCAGTAAAGCGCTGATCGGTCCCAACGGAGATATGGGATTTATCCACCGCATTGAGCGGATCATCAAAGAGAACAGCAGGGGGACGCTGGAGAAGATGTTTCCGGGTAAGAAAGAGGATCTCAAATATTTTTACGCGTTTTGTCTGAGCGGATGTCTTGGGCTTGTGAAAGTGTGGCTCAATGAAGGGGAAGAAAAAATCACCGGAAGAAATGGCACAGATGACATTTAATATGATCGCAAATGCGAAGGATGCGTTCTGTCAGACAGCATCGGATTTTCTTGACAAGTAAATGTGATATCACGTAAGATAAACGTTGAATAAGTGAGAGAGGATGAGAGAGATGAAGAGAGAAAAATTTGGCTCAAGGCTTGGATTTATCCTGATTTCAGCAGGATGTGCCATCGGGCTTGGAAATGTATGGAGATTTCCATATATTACCGGACAATACGGGGGTGCGGCATTTGTGCTGATCTACCTGTTTTTCCTGTTAACACTGGGACTTCCGATCATGGTCATGGAGTTCTCGGTAGGGCGTGCGAGTCAGGCAAGTATTGCGCTTTCCTTTGATAAGCTGGAACCAAAGGGGACTAGGTGGCACTGGTATAAATATTTCGGGATGGCAGGAAATTATCTGCTGATGATGTTTTATACCACGATTGGCGGATGGATGATTTTGTATTTCGTGAAAATGGCGGCAGGGCAGTTTGAGGGACTTGACGCAAAAGGGATTGAAGCGGAGTTTGCAAATCTGACAGCGAGACCGGGATTGATGTTTGTGTGTATGGCAATCGTTGTAATCCTGTGTTTTGCAATCTGCAGCATGGGGCTTCAGAAAGGAGTGGAGAAGATCACAAAGGTGATGATGATCCTGCTGCTTGCTCTGATGATTATTTTAGCAGTACGTTCTGCCACACTTCCGAATGCAGGAGAGGGAATTCGGTTCTATTTACTGCCGGACTTCGGCAAGGTGAAAGAAGCAGGTGTATTTGAAGTCGTCTATGCAGCCATGGGACAGTCCTTCTTTACGCTGAGTCTTGGGATTGGAGCGATTGCGATCTTTGGAAGCTATATTGATAAGAAACGGGCGCTGACAGGGGAGGCAATCTGTGTTACGATTCTGGATACCTGCGTGGCGCTGATCGCGGGGATGATCATTTTTCCGGCATGCTTTGCGTTCGGAGTGAACCCGGGACAGGGACCAAGTTTGATCTTATCACACTGCCGAATATTTTTAATGCGATGAGCGGCGGAAGAATCTGGGGAACTCTGTTCTTCCTGTGTATGTTCTTTGCAGCAGCATCTACGATCATTGCCGTATTTGAAAATATCATTACATTTGCCATGGAACTGACCGGATGCAGCAGGAGAAAATCTGTAATCTGCAATCTGATCGCAATCCTGGTTTTATCTGTTCCATGTATTCTCGGATTTAATGTATGGAGTGGGATTTCTCCTTTGGGCGCAGGAAAAAATATTTTGGATTTTGAAGATTTCCTGGTAAGCAACAATCTGCTTCCGATCGGAAGTCTGGTATATCTTCTGTTTTGTACCAGCTGTTATGGATGGGGATGGAAGAAATTTACGAAGGAAGCGAACAGCGGACAGGGAATCCGGTTCCCGAAATGGGCAAGGGTGTATGTGTCATATATTTTGCCGCTGATCGTGCTGTTTATCTTTGTACAGGGATATATCACCATGTTTTAAAGCACATAGGAGAATGAAAAATGGAAAAGAAGTATTTGTCATAAAAGTATCAGGGAAAGTGGAACTTGTAAAAACAGGATCCGCTTTCCCTGATTTTTTAAAACCGTTTTTTGACAGAGTTTTTCTACCAGATTGATCAAGGCATATAATCCCATCGCCATAATACACAAAAGCACGATCGACATGAGCAGCCAATCCATTTTAAAAACCTGACTGGAGTAAATGATCAGGTATCCGAGTCCGTTTCTGGCCGCTAAAAATTCTCCGATGATCACACCCACAAGACACAGGCCGATATTGACCTTCATATTGCTGATGATCGCGGGAATGGAGCTTGGCAGGACCACTTTGGTCAGTGCGTGGTGTCTCGTTCCGTGGAGTGTGTAAATGAGCTTGATCTTTTCTTCATCGATTGTTGTGAAACTGGTGTACAGATTTAAAATGCTTCCAAAGATCGCAACGGACATTCCGGCAATAATAATGGTTGTCTGGTTTGCTCCGAGCCAGACGATAAGAAGCGGTGCCAGGGCGGATTTCGGAAGACTGTTCAACACGACCAGATAAGGATCCAGTATTTCGGATAACTTTTTTGCTGTACCACAAAATAACTGCGATCAGAATACTGATTCCGGTAACGAACAGGAAGCTTAAAATCGTTTCGTAAAGTGTGATTCCAAGATGGAGAAAAATACTTCGGTCAAGGACCATGCTCCAAAAGCAGCGGACAATCTTGGCAGGACTGCTGAAAACGAAAGAGTCGATCATTCCCAGGCGGGAAGTGATCTCCCAGAGTCCCAGAAAAAGGATCAGGATCAGGAGTCTTGATAAATTGACGATCAGGTGATGGCGCTTTTTGGAGGAGTAGATAACGTTTCTGCCTGTTTGAAAGTTCAGACATTTTGATTCAGCTCCTTCCATAAAATATTGAAGTATGTCTTAAACTCCGGAGCGTTGCGGCGTTTAAGAGGGGTGTCAGAGGCCAGGGAGAAGGTGACGGGAACGATACGTGCAATGGAGGCCGGACGTTTGCTGAGGATGAAGATGGTATCTGCAAGGCTGATCGCTTCGGAAAGGTCATGTGTCACTAACACAGCAGTGCGGCCGGAATCCCGTATGATCTGTCCGATATCATCTCCTACGGAAAGCCGTGTCTGGGTTAATCCAGTGCGGAAAAAAGGTTCATCCAGAAGCAGCAGATCCGGTTCCAGGATCAGGGTGCGGATCAGAGCAGCTCTCTGGCGCATTCCTCCGGAGAGTTCAGAAGGGCGTGAGTC
>ENA-OPYU01000328-OPYU01000328.1-human-gut-metagenome-genome-assembly--contig:-NODE-328-length-19048-cov-3.718250_pt1 | contig 19048 bp, 22 predicted proteins | sample MGYA00242637_ERZ504482 | MGnify/ENA primary metagenome ERZ504482 (study PRJEB26092, sample SAMD00036237) | human gut metagenome | host: Homo sapiens | study: EMG produced TPA metagenomics assembly of... | reverse complement strand
TTCCAGATAGTCAGTAAGGAAGCGCATTCCACATTCATCAAGTCATGGTCATGGCTCCAACAGGCAGCATTTCTAATTCTGCTTCTGTAAGACTTCCCTGACATCCTTCAATAAATCCTTTGGTATATAATTCAAACAATTCCATGCTGCAGGAAACTTTGGATAAATCTCTTTCATCTTCCTCAGCAGTGCTGGCGCCGAAACGAATAGAATCCCCAAAATCATTGACAGCAAGACCAGGCATAACGGTGTCCAGATCAATAACACAGATTGCTTTTCTGGTTTCATCATCAATCATAATATTATTTAATTTTGTATCATTATGAGTAACGCGAAGAGGAAGTTTGCCTTCTGCCTGCATATCGCACAGAGTATGTGCCAGAGCTTCTCTGTCCAGGACAAACTGAATCTCTTTTTGGACATCCTTGGCACGGCCCATGACGTCTTCGGCTGCTGCCTTTTTAAATTTGGCAAAGCGGTCTACCGTATTGTGGAAGTTTACAATGGTTTCGTGGAGCGTCTGTGCCGGATAATCTGCCAGTAATCCCTGGAAATGCCCAAAGGCAACAGCGCTCTGATAGAAGTCTTCCTTATTCTGCACCAGGTCATAAGTAGCAGCGCCCTCAATGAAAATATAAGCTCTCCAGTAGTCTCCTGCCTGGTCTACAAAGAAGTTTTTATCTTCTTTTGTTGGAACCAGATTTAAGGTTTCTCTTTCAGGGTTTCCGCCTTTTTCCAGGATTTTTTTGCGTAGCCACTGGGTAACACCAGTAACATTTTCCATTAATTCTTCTGGATGTAAGAAGATGGTTTTGTTCATTCTCTGTAAAATATATCTTCGTGTTGTTCCATTTTCTTCAAAGGTTACGCGGAAGGTATCATTGATGTGACCGCTTCCATAAGGAATCCCTTCCATATAGGTTCCCTGAAACTGAAATGCATCAATAACTTCTGGTCTGATTTCTGCCATTTTATTTGTCCTCCCACAGTTTTCAGGGTATAATCCCTGGTCTTTTAAGTTCTGGATAGCAGCGACTACCACAGGTTTATCTTCTTTATAAGTTACTCCGTACCATTTATCCAGAGACTTCAAAACCTGAACAGTTGCCTTTCCTTCTTTTAATAATTCGTCCACAACAAAAGGCAGGAAATATTCACATTTTAATGGATTTTTCTCCAGATTTTCATTTAAAAAGTTTGCAAAACGTGCCTGTAATTCTTTCAGAATACTCTCTGTAAAGCCCCACATATTCATAGAAACAGTGCTTCCTTCTGGAATGGTAACCCAGGTAGCGCCATCATCCTCGGTGTAAGCAGCGCCATCATCTTTTTTCTCAATATGGGTTCTTTCATGAATTTTCTGAAGGTATCCTTCCTCATCTGTGACGCAGACACCTCTTGCTACATGACCGTTTTCTGTTAAGGTGTTTTCCAGTACATAGCCTACCATGGTGTAGCGGTATTTTTCATCATCTTCGTGGGTAGTGAGATAATCATAAATCATCTGGAAAGCATGTGTTCCATAGTAGTCATCAGCATTAATAACTGCAAAAGGAGCGTCTACAGTGCCAAGGCAGCTTAAAATAGCGTGTCCTGTTCCCCATGGTTTTACTCTGCCTTCCGGGACAGCAAAGCCTTCCGGAAGATTGTTCAAATCCTGGAATACATATGCTACTTCAATGACCTTGCTGAGTCTGTCTCCAATGGCAGCTTTGAAGTCTGCTTCGTTCTCTTTTTTGATAATAAAAATGACTTTTTCAAAGCCTGCTTTTACTGCATCATAGATGGAAAAATCCATGATAATATGTCCCTGAGAATCCACCGGATCAATCTGTTTCAGACCTCCGTAGCGGCTTCCCATACCTGCTGCCATTACTACTAATACTGGTTTTTCATGTGAAATTCCTCCCGTTCTTATTTAGGTTTTTACACTATTTGTATGGTTTTATTTTATCAAAAAAGGGCGAAAATTCCTTTGCACAAAATTTCAAAGTTTTGGCACTTTCTACTGATTTTTTGAAACAAAAAGGACGCTGCATATAAATACAACATCCTTTTTTTCAGGCAATGGAAACAAGGAGTTAGCCTTTGATTCCGCCTGTAACACCGCCAATAATTTTCTCAGAAAGGAAAACATAGAGGATGAAAGTTGGCAGAAATACGATGATAACTGCGGCAAACATTCCTGCCCAGTCTCCGGTATATTTCATGGAGTTAATCATACCGTATAAGCCTGGAGCAACTGGTTTTAATGCGTCTGAACTTGCAAAAAATCAGAGACAGGAAATATTCGTTCCAGATATTAATAAAGTTAAAAATGGTTACGGTAACAATACCGGACTGTGCCATAGGAAACATGATCTTCCAGAAGGTTCTCATAGGAGGACATCCATCAATTGCGGCTGCTTCTTCGTAAGTTTTAGAGATATTACTGAAGAAAGTCAGAAGGAAAATCGTGGTATAGGGAACGTTAATACCTACATATAAAAGAATTAAGGTTCCTTTTGCCAGAGGAATATTGTTTAAGATTCCAAGGCCGGAAATCACGCTGAATAAAGGAAGTACCACCATGATTGCCGGAACACCCATAGCAGATACAAAGCTGGTCTGGATGAATTTATTTGCAATAAACTCAAAGCGTGAAAGTACATAAGCAGCAGGAGCACATACCAGAATCAGCAGCGCACAGGAAACAACAGAGTATAAAAGTGAGTTCCCGAAGAATACTGCCACACCGGAGCCATTCCAGGCTTTGGCATAGTTTTCAAAATGCAGGCCTGTTTCAAATTTCAGCGCTTTCCCCTGAAAGATTTCAGGAGTGGTGGAGAAGCTGGCACAAAATACCCATCCAAGCAGTACAATGGTAAAAATAACCCAAATCAATAAGATGATGTAACCGGGGGCAAGTTTCAGCTCTTTTTTTAAGTTAAAAGGTTTCCGTGGTTCTTTTTCTTTTGCCATAACTGTTCCCTCCTTTAAAATTCTAAGTCATCATCTTTGATGAACTTGTTGCACACAGTAAATATCAGGACTACGCAAAGGCTCAGGAGTACACCGATGGCTGCGCCAAGACCGGAGTTACGTTCTGTTACTGTATTACCGCCACCGAAAATCTGCATGTACATGTAAACATAGGGAGTAATCGTCTGAGTGTCAGCAGTAACAGTGGAGAACAACTGTGACCACACAAAGAATCCAACAGAGCTTACAGACCACATGGTCAGGTTTGTCTTAAACACACCTTTTAAAAGAGGAAGTGTCATATAACGGAACTGCTGTACTTTATTTGCACCGTCAATGGTAGCTGCCTCATAAAATTCAGGGCTGATACGTTCAATACCGGAAAGCCAGATTAACATATGATAGCCAACCATACCGAAGCAGTAAGCCAGAAGCAGGGCATAGAACTTATGCTCATTATCCAAAAACTGAACCTTTGCCAGTTCGTCTAATCCAAGTTTGGTAAACAGGTTTTTCAGAAGACCAAACTGAGGGCTGTATACATACTGCAGCCACATGGTTGCCAGCGCTACCGCACTTACAATGTTAGGCATATAAATAATGGCACGAAACAGTTTTTTGAAACGGATGCCGCTGGATAAGATTGCTGCAAAAAGCAGGGACAGAAGCAGAACAATGATTCCGCCAATGAGCCAGATGCGGAAAAGATTATAAAATGCTGTACGGAACAGGCTTGTATTCATGAGTTTTACATAGTTGTCGATTCCAACAAAACTCCATGCGCTCATGGGGTCTGTAACACCTTCAATTTTAAAGAAACTCATAATTACAGTTCTTATAATTGGATACAGGAAAATACATATAAATAAAACAACTGCAGGTGTCAGGAATGCGACAATCATAGTCTTAATTTTTCTTCAAATAAGTTTCCTCCTCTCTAAAAACCAGCTAAAAAAGGAAGGCGGCAGAGTAACACGATGCCGCCTTCCTGATAATCTGTTTAGAATTTATTTTGCAGCGCTCTGCATTGCACTTACAAATTCATCTGCTTTAATAGTACCAGCCATTAATTTAATGAAGTTCTCTTTTAAAACAGGTGTGATATCAACATTTGTTTCAACGCCTGCTGCCCAGGTAAAGCGTGCTGTGGTCTGTTCAATAACAGGTTTTGCGCAGCTAACCATTTCCGGCCATTCAGAGTTTGTTGTATCTGAAGGAATACCAATGGATTCGTCAGCCAGCTTCTTGTCATAGTCGCCTTTGGTTATGTAAGCAATCAGATCAAATGCTTCTTTTGCCATTTTTGTATCTTTGTTAATACCAAATACCTGTGCGCCGATGTTGTTGGTTTCAATACCGTTTGCACCGTTTTCCAGTTCAGGATATGCGAAGCATCCCCATTCAAAATCAGGACCTGTCATACCTTTTACTTCGTTTGGAAGCCAGGAACCGTTTAAGTACATTGCTGCAGTTCCTGTAGCAAGTTCTGTGTTCTGTCCTGCCGGCCATACATTGGAACCAACCATTTCAGAATAGTAACCCTTGCTTGCCAGTTCTTCGATATCTTTTGCCATCTCAAGAACAGCAGGGTCGTCCCATTTGCCTTCCGTAACAATTTCAACAACTTTTTCTTCGCCTACCAGTCTTGCAAGGTGATAACCAACAACGCTTGTTGCATAAGCATCATCCATGGTCATTGGTGTAATGCCTGCATCTTTTAATTTCTGGCATACATCTAAGAATTCATCCCATGTAGTAGGTTCTTTTTCGATTCCGGCTTTCTCAAACAATGCTTTGTTATAGAAGAAAGCAAATACGTTTGGCTGATATGGAATGGTTTTTAAGGTGCCGCCACCAGCATCACGGCAAGCTGCCATAAGGGTTGGGTTTGCTGTGGATTCATAATCAGCTTCTTTTGCCAGATCTTCCAGATCCAGAAGATATTTTGCATACATAGTATTTACACGGTCAATATCTTCATCAAAAATATCAATCTGTGTACCGCCGTCCAGTGCAGGCTGGAGAGCTTCACGGTTGCCGGTACGTCCTTTAAACTGTAAGTCTACTTTTACTCCGGTCTCTTCTGTGTAGGCATTTACAGCTTCCTGGATAACCTGTCCCTGAGGTTCTGTGGATTCCCACATGGACCAGTATACCAGGGTATCACCGCTGGATTCTGTTTTTCCCTCGTCACCGCCATTTTCCTTTGCGGTATCCTCTGTTTTAGGTTCTTCTTTTTCTGCATCGCCTGAACCGCCGCAACCAGCTAAAACAGACATAGCCATCACGCTGCTAAGTAAAACGCTGATAATTTTCTTTTTCATTTTACAGCCTCCTTGAAATAGTATTCTTTGCTTTTGTGGCTCTATTGTAACATTTGTTTGGTTAAAATGTATTTGCACAATATGCCTCTTTATGTGTACAAAAGTTATTTTGTACAAAAAAAATATAGTATTTTCGAATAAAGATATGCATATTTTATATTTTTGGTAAGGAGAAACTGGATATAGAGTTTGTGATTAGTCAATTCGATGGTTTTACATGCGAAAATAAAAGGGCATGTAGAAATTCCTGAGACGCGGTGTTTTTTATACAAAAGATAGATTTTTTCCTGATTTTTCAGTATAATGGAGACAGTACATTTTAACATTGTTGGGGAGGCTATGTTATGGCTTTTACAAGCTTGGAACTATCGGAAATTATACAGATCCGAAAGATTGTGACAATACACTATTTTGAATATATGAGTGATTACAGTTTCCCGGGAGAGAAACACGATTTCTGGGAGTTTTTATGTGTGGATAAAGGGGAAGTGGATATTATTGCAGAGGACACGCCATATACCCTGAGGAAAGGGCAGATCGTTTTTCACAAGCCCAATGAGTTTCATACGGTTAAGGCAAATGGGAAAATTGCCCCGAATCTGGTGGTGATTTCTTTTGAGTGCGATTCTCCTTACATGAAATATTTTGAAAATTTGATTACCAGTATTGGGGAGAAGGAACGGAATCTGATTGCACAGATTATTTATGAGGCAAAGCATTGCATTTTAGGAGCTTTGGATGACCCGAATACAACCAGGATGGTGCGAAATCCCCAGGCTCCCATTGGAGCAGAACAGATGATTAAGATTTATCTGGAAAATCTTCTGATCTCTATGATAAGGCAGTTAAATACAGGAAATCTTTCCTCTCCTGCCATTAAATCCATGAAGCAGAAGAATGACGCCATGGTATATGACAAAATTACAACATATCTGGAAGAACATATACGGGAGCATCTTAGCATTGACAGTATTTGCAGGGATAATCTCATTGGTCGTTCCCAGCTTCAGAAACTGTTCAGGGATCAGCATCAGTGCGGGGTGATTGACTATTTTTCCAGGTTAAAATCGAATGTGCCAAGCAGTTGATTCGTGAAAACCATCATAATTTTACACAGATTTCGGATTTTCTGGGATATACCTCAATCCATTATTTTTCCAGACAGTTTAAGAAAATCACCGGGATGACCCCATCGGAGTATGCATCCTCTATTAAAGCTATATCAGACAGGAGGTAAATGTATGGACTATGAACAGGATTATGTCATGCGTATGATTAAAGACATGGTAAGAGCATTGGCGCTGCTTATTTTTGGCAAAAGGGATATCCGTTATGAGATTCCGGAGGAAAATGCGCGTACAGAGGAAGATGACTTATATACACGGATTCTTCAGATGGCAGACAGGGGAGAAATCAATGAGGCAGAGAATATCCTGCTTACAGAACTTCCAAAAGAATCATCAAATTATGTTGTTATGGCAGCCGATTTCTATCAGCATATTGCAGAATACAGCGATGAATTTCTGGAAGAACACAATTATAGCAGAGATGAAATTTTGGAAGGTCTGGAAAGTATTGCCCGGGAATACGGGATTCTGGACAGAGATATTCGTATGGAGATTTAGAAAGGGCGGTTTTGGGACATGAAAAAGCTGAAAGTTGGTATTTTAAGTACGGGAAATATTGCAGGAGTTATGGCAGTGACTTTAAATGGAATGAAAGAAGCGGAGCTTTATGCGGTTGCATCCAGAAATATAGAGAAAGCACAGGCTTTTGCAGGAAAATTTGGCGCGTCCAGGGCTTATGGCTCTTATGAGGAACTGGCAGCAGATGAGCAGGTGGATTTGGTATATGTGGCAACACCCATGTCAGAACATTATGAAAATGTGAATATGCTGCTGAGACATGGAAGAAATGTACTGTGTGAGAAATCTTTTGCGTTAAATGAAAAGCAGGCGGCAGAAATGTTCGCTTTGGCAAAGGAAAAGAAACTGCTTCTTACGGAGGCTATCTGGGTTCGCTATATGCCAATGTGGAAGACACTAAAAGAAGTGTTAGAATCCGGAGTGATTGGGAAACCTATGACGGTGACTGCCAATCTTTGTTATCTTATTGACCAGGTGCCAAGACTGATGAGTCTGGAACTGGGCGGCGGCGCTTTGCTGGATGTTGGCGTCTATGTGATGAATTTTGCGTCACTGGTTTTCGGGGATGAGATTGAGAAGATTACTTCTACAGCGGTGATGACAGATACAGGTGTAGATGCGCAGAACAGCATTACTCTCACCTATCCTGGAGGGGAAATGGCAGTGCTGAACAGCTCCCTTCGGGTGCTTTCGGATAGAAAAGGTATTATTTATGGTACAAAGGGATATGTCATTGTAGAGAATATTAATAATTTTGAGTCTATTACCGTGTATAATGAAAACAGAGAGGTCAAAGCTGTTTATGAACAGCCAGGACAGATTACAGGATATGAATATGAGGTGCTGGCATGTAAAGCTGCCATAGAAGAGGGGTTGCTGGAATGTCCGGAAATGCCACATAAGGAAACCCTGGAGATTATGAGGCAGATGGATGCTGTGCGGAAGCAGTGGGGGATGCGGTATCCAGGGGAAGAATAGAGGATGTAGAAGAAAAGCAGGACTGCTGCACTGGGTTTTACTTCATGCAGCAGTCCCTTTGAATCAATTCTAATGTGCAAGTCTTGTTTCTTTGATTTCCTCCAAACGTTCTATGGTATCCCGGATGTCTTTTTCTGTGGTTTTTGGATTAATGGTACACATACGCAGTACCTTTTTTCCTTTTAATTCTGTGGTGTAAATCTGGGCAAAGCCACTGTCTGTAAGTGTTTTGGCAATTTCCTGATTAAGAATTGCTAATTGGGATTCCGGCATATTGGAGTCCGGTACGCAGCGGAAGTTTACAACACCGAAGTGGGCGTGGGAGATGATTTCCCAGTCCCGTTTTTCTGAAACCAGTTTTTCGGCAAGTTCAGCCATAGCGCAGCCATGGTCTATGATTGCTTCCAATTTTTCAGTACCGATCGTCTGCAGAGTGAGCCACAGCTTCAGGCTTCTTGCAGGGCGGGTAAGCTCTGGACCTAAATCCCAGAATTCAATACAGCCTTCTGAGGATTCCGCATCTTTTAAGTATTCCGGATGTGCGGAGAAGCTGTTAATCAAGGTATTTTGATTACGAACCAATACCATACTGCATCCGTAAGTCTGCAAAAGCCATTTGTGAGCATCCCAGCTAAGACTGTCAGAATTTTCAATTCCTTTCCAGACTTTTTTCGCATTTTTTTAGAGAGCAGGGCAGAAGCTCCGAAAGCTCCGTCTACAGCATCCACATTTCATGTATTTTACAGAGTTCTGAAATTTCTTTGGAGTGGGTCAACACTTCCTGTATTGGTGGTTACCGGCAGAAGCAATGACTGCAAAAAGGGCTTTTTGGCCCTTGCTTTAAGTCCTGTTCTACAGCAGTTTTCAGGGCTCCTGTATTCATACGGAAATCAGAGTCGGATGGAAGAATGTGGATTTGCTCTTTGCAAAAACCAATGATGAGCAGGCCTTTGGCTACAGAGGAGTGGGTCTGATCAGAAACATAGACTACAGCTTTGCTTCGTTCCTCATAAGTAAGTCTGGCATCTCTTGCAGCAGTAAGGGCTGTTAAATTGGCAATAGAGCCGCCGGAGACAAAAACGCCCCCTGCTTCATTTTGGATAGCCGGCTAAATCGCACATCCACCGGATTAATTTCTTCTCTACCAGATAGGGCGCAGGACCATTGACCTGACAACTGGCGTGGAGATTGTAAGCATTGCTCATGACATCCCCCATCCAGGACAGCATGGAAGAGGTAGAAGGAATACAGGAAAAGCTTCTGGGATGCTGAGCCAGGATTGTATGGGAATAAACTTCTTTCAGCATTTCTTCATATACATCGGTTATGTTGCGTCCCTTAGAAGGAATCTCCTGGGTCTGGATGTGTTCCAGGATTTTCTGTGGTGTGTGAGGACAGACAGGGTAAGAATCCAGTTCATTATAAAAATTCAACGGTGCGTTGGACAAAGGCATTCATTAAAGCTCCGATTTGCTGGTTTTGTTCTTTGGTTTTCGTATCCATAAATAGCCTCCTTGACTTTCGTTCTTACTCATGCTACCATGAAATCTGTTATTTGTAAAATTCATCAAATTTATAAATACATTCAAAAATTTTGAAGGAACAGCGGGTATGGAGATTCGGAATTTAATTACTTTTGTACGGATTGCAGAAGTCCAGTAGATTTTTCTAAGACTGCAGAACAGCTTGGGTATTCCCAGTCTGCGGTGACCATGCAGATAAAGCAGTTAGAAGCAGAACTTCACAGACAGTTATTTGAACGCATTGGGAAACAGGTGAAACTCACCCAGGCAGGAGAACGCCTTCTTCCCTATGCCCTGGAGATTTTGAATTCTGTGAGAAAGGCAGAAAGCATTATTCAGGAACCGGAGGAAATCGTAGGAAAACTACGGATTGGAACCTGTGAGTCTTATATTATCAGTGTGCTGCCGCCCATTATCATGGATTTTAACCGGCAGTGTCCTCATGTGGAAATCAGCACCCATACAGCACAGGTGCAGGACTTATTTCATATGCTGCGGCAAAATGATATTGATCTGCTGTATTTTCTGGATCAGAAGCGGAATTTTCCGGAATGGGTCAAGGTGTGGGAGAGACCGGAGAAAAATCTTTTTTGTGGCATCTGCGGATTCGCATCTGGCAGGAGAAAAGGAGATTTCTATTGAGCGGCTTTTGCAGGAGCCTCTTTATCTGACAGAAAAGGGAATCAGTTACCGATATGCTCTGGAGCAGTCTTTGGCAGCCAGGGGCTATGAGCTGCATCCTGTGTGGGAAGTGGGAAATACAGATGTGATTAACCCAGGTTTTTTTCGCTGGGAAAAAATCAAGGGGAATTTCTTTTTTGCCGGAATATGTGGTGGGAGGCTATATCAGAGAAGGGAAGCTGGCAGTATTAGATACAGAGTGCCAAGAAATTGTGATGTGGAGTCAGTTGGTATATCACCGGAATAAATATGTAACGCCCCAGATGAATCAATTTATAGAAATCATGCTGGGGCATATGGATGGGATATAACAAATTTTTACTCCACCAGAGCTTTTTCCAGGGCTTTGTCAATGGCATCTAAGAGCATGAGGGAAGTATATTTGTTTTCTTCTTCATAGGTAATGTTTTCCGTAGACTGGGCTGCGTAAATCTGGCTGGAGAGCGCTTCCAGGGCTGGCTCCATAAGAGGATACATAGCAGTGGCAGTTTCACTGAGATTCACAAGGGAAATGGAATTGATGTGGCTCTCATCCACTGTGACTTCCACATCAAAGGTGTTGTCATTTAAAGTGATAGGACTGGTATACACCCCGGCGTGGTAAATCACATCTGCACTTGTAGGATCTGCCTGTTTCTCTTTTCCAAACATAATAAAAAGCAGAACTGCCAGTACAATGGCCAGTACCAGAAAAATTCCTGTATAAATGATTTCTTTCATATGTAGTACAACGATTTTTGTTTTTGAGCTCATGGCCGCACCTCCTGCATTCCTTTTTATAACATATTAGGAAAAGTGGAAAAATATAACTGAAAGGTAGAGATTATGAAATTAAAAAATCAATATAAGGGAATCTTCTATATTATTCTGTCAGCCTTTTGCTTTGCGCTGATGGACATGTTTGTGCGTATGGCAGGGGAACTGCCTTCGATTCAAAAGAGTTTTTCCGGAATTTTGTAGCGGCTGTTTTTGCCTGTGGGATTCTCATAAAAGAGAAAAAGTCTGTTTCCATAGGGAAGGAGAGCTGGGGATATCTCATTTTGCGTTCCGTATTTGGAACCCTTGGGATTTTGTGTAATTTTTATGCAGTGGACCATCTGGCGCTGGCAGACGCCTCTATGTTAAATAAGATGTCACCTTTTTTCGCAGTGGTATTTAGTGTCTTGATTTTGCGGGAAAAGGTAAGTATTCCTCAGATTACCATGGTTCTGGGAGCTTTTGTGGGAAGCCTTTTTGTCATAAAACCTACGGTTGCAAATATGGATTTGGTTCCGTCTCTTATGGGACTGCTGGGAGGAATCGGGGCAGGAGCTGCTTACACTATGGTGCGTAAGCTGGGAAGCCAGGGAGTGAAAGGTCCGTTTATTGTGTTCTTTTTCTCTATGTTTTCCTGTGTTGTAACACTGCCATGGCTGATTTTTGATTATCATCCCATGACAGGAGGGCAGATTGTGATTTTGCTTCTGGCAGGGCTTGCGGCAGCAGGAGGACAGTTTTCTATTACCGCTGCCTATTGTTACGCTCCTGCAAAAGAGATTTCAGTGTACGATTATTCCAAGATTATATTTTCCACAGTGCTTGGATTTTTTGTCTTTGGACAGATACCGGATGTGTTTAGCTGGATTGGATATGGAATCATCTGCCTCATGGCTGTGCTGATGTTTTTATACAACAACAAAAAGGCGTTTCAAACTACTCTTTATTCTAATAAAACAAAAGAGAAGAGTTGAGAAAATTGCATAAAAATAAGAGGAAAAACAGGCTGGAACATGAAAAATTAATTTTGAGCATATTAGCACAGTGAAGTGGAAAAAGTCAAAAGGGAGAAGTGGAGAAAAGGGTATTGTTTCTGGAAAAAGAAAGTGCTATGATAACAAACTGTAAAGAGAAAACCTAAAAAGTTGAAAAGAAAAAAGGAAAAGAGGCAATACACATGGCAGCAAAAATAAACAAAACAGAAGGAAAAAAAAGCTTTAAAGAAAAATTTCATGACTATTGTATGGGACTTTCCAAAATCGCCCCATTTGGTCTGAATGACAAAGAAGATAAATACTATCACAGCATTTACAACTTTGATAAATAATCTAACAAACCGATAAGATACAGTATAATGAAAAAGAAAAGCTGTAGCATGAGATTGCTATCTTGTGCTATGGCTTTTCTTTTGTTTTTGTTGATTAAATCTATGGGGAAGGATATAATCATTTTAGTGATTTTTGAGAGAGGAGCAACAGATGAAATATAAGTTATTAGTGTTGGATATTGATGGAACCGTAACCAATTCCCAAAAGGAAGTACCAAAAAAAGCAAAGGAAGCCATTGTACGCCTGCAGGAGCGGGGGATTCCGGTTGCTATTGCATCAGGAAGACCGCCTCAGGGTGTTTATAAAGTAGCAGAAGAATTAGAGTTTCAGAAATTTGGCAGCTATATCCTGCCTTTTTAATGGGGCAAGGAGTTTTAAATTATAAAACAAGGGAATGTGTATATGAGAAGACTCTGCCACCAAGACTTCCGGCGAAGCTGTGGAAGGACGCAAAGGAGTATGGAATCGGAATCATTACTTACCGGGGGGATGAAATTATCTCCGGCACTGCCCCGGATTCTTATATGGAAATAGAAGCGAAAATCAACAGCATTCCTATTATTTACCGGGAGACTTTGGAACGTATGTGGATTTTCCGGTAAATAAGTGTCTGCTTACAGGAAAACCGGAGGATTTGGAAGCCCTGGAGCCAGTGTTTGCTCAAAAGTATGTTCATGAAGCCCAGGTGTTCCGCTCCGAACCTTATTTTCTGGAGGTAACGCCGAAAAATGTGGATAAGGCATATTGTCTGCGGCATTTGCTGGAAATCCTGGGAATCAAAAGAGAGGAAATGGTTTGCTGTGGGGATGGGTTTAATGACCTTTCCATGATTCAGTTTGCCGGTCTTGGAGTTGCCATGGCAAATGCCCAGGAAGCGGTAAGAGAAGTGGCAGATTATATTACAGAGCAGGATAATGACCATGACGGAATTGCAGAAGTGATTGAAAAATTCTTTGACTGATAGGAGAAGATATGGCATTACAGTTTATCTTTGGTCCCTCTGGGGCAGGAAAATCGTACTATATTTATCATAAAATCATACAGGAATCCATGGAACATCCAGAACGACAATATCTGATTCTGGTGCCAGAGCAGTTTACCATGCAGACCCAGAAGGATTTGGTGTCCATGCATCCCAGAAAAGGAATCATGAACATTGATGTTTTAAGCTTTTGAACGTCTGGCGTTTCGTGTTTTGGAGGAAACCGGAGATATCCGGGGAGAGCTTTTAGAGGAAACCGGAAAAGTATGTTCTTAGAGAGTTGCCAGGAAAAGAAAAGGAACTAAGATTCTGGGGGCAAAGATGGAGAAAACGGGCTATATATCTCAGTTGAAATCCATGGTTTCGGAGCTTCGCCAGTATGAAATTACATCCCGGGATTTGGAGGATGTGTTAAAAGAGGTTGAGCAGAAACCGGAGCTGTATTATAAGCTGAAGGATATTTCTGTTCTTTACCAGGGATTTTTTGATTATCTGGGGGAAAATTTCTATACCCAGGAGGAGGTTCTGGATGTTCTGGGAAGGGTTGCAGAGAAATCTGGGAAAATCAGGGACAGTGTTCTGGTTCTTGATGGGTATACGGGATTTACACCTATTCAGATGCAGCTTTTGGAAAAACTGCTGGTTTTAAGCAGGGAAGTTTATGTGACCATTACTATGGGATTGGGAGAAGACCCCTATCAGCTGGGAAGTCCTCACCAGCATTTTTTTATCTGAGCAGACAGACCGTTTCAAGGTTATGTAAACTTGCCAGGGGAAAGAAGATTCCCTGGTCAGAATATTGGATTCCTGAAAAAAAGGCAGGATTATGCAGGGCGCTTTGTGCACCAGGAACCTATGAGATTTCTGGAAGAGAGGCTGTTTCGGTATGGGAAGCCTTCAGGGACAAGGCAGGGAATTTATGAAAAAGAGCAGGATGCCATTCATATCCGGGAGTCTGCAAATCCCGGAGCTGAAATGGAAGAAACCGCCGCTATTATCCGCCGTATGGTGCGGGAACAGGGATATCGGTATGGGGATTTTGCGGTGATTTCCGGGGACATGGAAACCTATGCGCCGGCAGCCTCCAGAGCTTTTGGAAAGTATGAGATTCCCTGTTTTCTTGACCAAAAGCACTCCATTTTCATGAATCCCTTTGTGGAGTATATCCGGGCTGCTGTGGATGTAGTGGTGGAAAACTTTACTTATGAAAGTGTATTCCGGTTATTGCGCTGCGGTATGACCGATATTTCCACAGAGGAAATGGACAGACTGGAAAATTATGTGATTGCCATGGGGATTCAGGGACTGGGAAAATGGCAGAGCCAGTGGGTACGCACCTACCGGGGACAAGTTCCGGAGGAATGTGTATTACTCAATGAAACAAGAACCAGGCTTGTGGATATGTGGAAGCCTTTTTATGAGAAAATGAAGGCGCCGGGGCAAAAGTGCGGGATTATGCCCAAGCCTTGTATGAATATATTTGTGAGAATCACATAGAAGAACAGTTAAAAGCCTATGAACAACGGTTTGGGGAAGAGCAGAATCAGGCCATGGTAAAGGAATACAGTCAGATTTACCGGATTGTCATGGATTTGCTGGATAAGCTGGTGGAAATCCTGGGTGAGCAGCAGGTGCGGCCAAGAGAATTTAAGGAGATTCTGGACGCCGGACTTACGGAGGCAAAGGTGGGAATTATTCCGCCAACCTCTGACCAGGTGCTGGTGGGAGATATGGAACGTACCAGGTTAAAGGAAATTAAGGTGCTGTTTTTTGTGGGAGTTAATGAGGGAAAAATTCCAAAGGAACAGCAGGCAGGCAAGCTGCTTTCTGATTTAAACAGGGAAGAATTGAAGAGACCTTTGGAGGATTTGGGACTTTCTCTGGCGCCTACCGCCAAGGAGGCTTTGTATACACAGAAATTTTATCTGTATCTGAACCTGACAAAACCATCAGAGAAGGTGTTTCTTTCTTACAGCCGCATGGATGGCAGCGGACAGGCTATGTCCCCTTCTTTTTTGATTTCCCAGGTGGAGCGTTTATTCCCGGAAGTGAAGGAAAATGGAGAAATTCCTTTGTTTCTGGAAAGTCCTTACAGCGCGCTTGACAAATTGTCTGAGCAGCTTCGCAGTGTGCAGAAGGAATCTCCATTGTTTGAGGAACTGTTGTCCTGGTTCCAGAGTCAGGAGAAGTTTTGGCCTCTGGTGCAGGGGCTGATTGATGGTGCATACTATGTGAATCCCCAGGATGGTATCAGCAAAGGGGTGGCTCATGCTCTTTATGGAGTGGAGCTGGAGAACAGTGCAACCAGACTGGAACAATTTGCAAAATGCGCCTGCTCTCATTTTTTGCTGTATGGTCTGCGGCTTCGGGAGCGTGCGCGGTATGAATTTAGTATGGCTGATTTGGGAACTTTGCTTCATGACAGCCTGGATTTGTTTGCCAAAAAAGTTCGGGAACAGGGCTGGCAATGGACAGGACTTTCAGATGAAGAGAGGGACTCTCTGGCAGAAGCCTGTGTGGATGAAGTGGTGGAACGTTCCGGTGAGACCATTTTGTTAAGCAGCGCCAGAAATGCCTATACCGTAAACAGGGCAAAACGTATGGTAAAGCGCAGCGTGTGGGCGCTTCAGTGCCAGCTTCGCCAGGGAGAGTTTTATCCGGCTCTCACAGAGTGGGCGTTTGGTCCTCAGGATGAGATAGAAAGTCTCAATATTCCTCTTGGTGAGGGAGAGCATTTGCATCTGAAAGGACGTATTGACCGGATTGATGTGTGTCAGGGAGAAGATGACGAATTGTATGTCAAGGTCATTGACTACAAATCCGGGGCAACGGAGCTGGATTTTGTAAAATTATATTATGGTTTGCAGCTACAGCTGGCTTTGTACTTAAATGCAGCTATTGAACTGGAACAGAAGCGGTTTCAGGGAAAAAAGGTGAAGCCTGCAGGGATTTTTTATTATCAGATAAAAGACCCCATGTTAAATCGGGAAGATTTAAAGGATGAGGAGCATCCGGAAGGGGAACTTTTAAAGAAATTGAAAATGGATGGAATTGCAGGGCAGAACCGGAGATTTTGGAGAAGCTGGACAGGAATCTGGCAGCGGGCAAGTCTGTGGAGTCTGTGGCAATCCCGGTGAAATATACAGCAAAGGGAACCTTTAGCAGCAATTCCAAGGTGGCTTATGAGAATCAGTTTGAAACAATGAGAAACTATGTAAACTATAAGGCAAAGGAAATCGGGCAGAAAATTTTAAATGGAAATGCAGAGGTAAATCCTTTTGAAAAACAGAGGGAAAATGCCTGTGCCTATTGTCCTTATGCCAGCGTCTGTGGTTTTGATGAGAAGATTCCGGGATATTCTTACCGGAGGCTTCATGGATATACACCCCATGAGGTATGGGAAAAAATGAAGGAGGATTTGAAGGGAGGTGCAGAGCATGGGCGTTTCGTGGACCCAGGAACAGAGGAAGGTCATTGATACCAGAAGCTGTAATATTCTGGTGAGCGCGGCAGCAGGAAGCGGGAAAACAGCGGTTCTGGTGGAGCGGATTTTGCAGTTGATTACAGATGAACATCATCCGGTGGATATTGACCGGCTTTTGATTGTAACCTTTACCAGAGCAGCCGCAGGAGAAATGAAAGAGAGAATCCGGGCTGCTATTGAGAAAAAGCTGGAAACAGACCGGGATAATGAGCATTTACAAAGGCAAAGCGTGCTGGTACATCACGCGCAGATTACTACCATTGACAGTTTTTGTTCTTATGTGGTAAAGAATTATTTTTCATTTGATTGACCTGGACCCTTCTTTTCGCATGGGAGATGAGGGGGAAATGCGGCTTTTGCAGGCAGATGTGGCGGATAAAGTCATGGAAGAAGCCTATGCGGAGGAAGACAATCATGCTTTGCTGCCTTGTGGATGATTTCAGGAGGAAAACAGACGAAAAAAGTCCCGGAGCTTATACAAAAACTCTATGGTTTCTCCATGAGTTACCCTTATCCCAAAGAGTGGCTGGAATCCTGTAAAAAAGGCCTATGAGATACAGGATGTAACGGAGCTGGAGAACGCGCCCTGGATGGCATGTGTAAAGGCAGAACTTGCAAAAGAGACAAAAGAGGCAGCAGAGCTTCTGGAGCAGGCATTGGAAATCTGTCAGGAGCCGGATGGACCGGGCTTTTATCTGGACCTTTTGGAATCTGAAAAGGCTGCTGTGGAGCGGGCACAAAAAGCAGAGTGCTTCCGGGAGTGGAAGGATTTGCTGGAAACTATCGAGTTTAAGCGTCTTCCAGCCGGAAAAAAAGGCAGAAAAATGAACAGGTTTCTCCAGAAAGACAGGAGTTTGCCAAGAACCTCAGAAGCCAGGCAAAGGATTTTATCAAAGAACTTCAGGAACGGTATTTTGGGGAAACCATGGAGGAACTGGCGGAGCATTTAAGACAGGCAGGAGAGCCGGTAGGCGTTCTGGTGGATTTAACCCTGCGGTTTATGGAGCTTTATCAGGAGAAAAAGAAGGAGAAAAATATTCTGGATTTTGCAGATTTGGAGCATTATGCCCTGGAAATTCTGGTGGAGCACACAGCAGAGGGTGATAAGCGTACCAATGCGGCAAAAGAGCTGGCAGAGCAGTTTGCGGAAATTATGATTGATGAGTATCAGGACAGTAACCTGGTACAGGAAAAGCTCTTATCCGCTGTATCTGGAATTGAGGATGGAATTTATAATATTTTCATGGTAGGGGATGTGAAGCAGAGTATCTACCGTTTCCGTCTGGCAAGACCAGATTTGTTCATGGAAAAGTTCCGTACTTATCCTTTGGAACAGGGCGGGGAGAAGCTGCGTATTGACCTGCACCGGAATTTTAGAAGCAGGAAGGAAGTGCTGGAAAGCGTCAACTATTTGTTCTACCAGATTATGGGGGAAGATTTAGGCGGCGTGGAATATGACCAGGATGCGGCATTGTACCCACAGCGGGAATTTCCACCAAAAGAAATCACAGAACCGGCAGCGGAAGTCCTTTTGCTGGAAGAGGATGACCCGGTGTGGAAGGACCAGGAGGATGGACAGACAGCCAGGGAGCTGGAGGCAAAAATGACAGCTCTTCGTATCCGGGAGCTTATGGAGCACCAGGAAGTTTTGGATAAGGAAACAGAGCAGTACCGAAAAGTCCGGTATTCCGATATTACTATCTTGCTACGTACCATGTCAGGATGGGCGGAGACCTTTAAAAATGGTGCTGAATGCTTCCGGTATTCCAGCCAGCGTTACCACAAAGACAGGATATTTCTCTGCCTCAGAGGTGACGACAGTTCTGGATTATCTTCAGATTCTGGACAATCCTTTGCAGGATATTCCACTGGCAGGAGCCATGCGGGGCTTGCCGGATGGTTTTCAGTTTCAGGAGCTGGCAGAGATTAAGGCGCTGAGGCAGAAGGAAGAAAAAGCCAGCCTTTTTGAGGCAGTGCTTTTGGCAGAAAAGCTGGAGAATCCTCTTGGGGAAAAAAGTGAGGAGATTTCTGGAGGTATACCGCAGACTTCGCAGCAAGGTGCCGTATACGCCCATGCATGAATTGCTATGGGATTTCTTTGACGAGACGGGATTTTTGCTATATCAGCAGGCCTTTGTGTCAGGAGAGCAGAAAAATGGCAATCTTCTCATGCTGGTAGAAAAATGCCAGAGCTTATGAAAGCACCAGCTACAGGGGATTTTTTAACTTCATCCGTTATATTGAGAACCTGAAAAAATTATCAGGTGGATTTTGGAGAGGCAAACATTCTCTCTGAAAAAGAAGACACTGTGCGGATTATGAGCATTCATGGCAGCAAGGGGCTGGAATTTCCCGTTGTGTTTGTGGCAGGCCTTGGAAAACAAA
>ENA-OPYU01000327-OPYU01000327.1-human-gut-metagenome-genome-assembly--contig:-NODE-327-length-19063-cov-3.298743_pt1 | contig 19063 bp, 24 predicted proteins | sample MGYA00242637_ERZ504482 | MGnify/ENA primary metagenome ERZ504482 (study PRJEB26092, sample SAMD00036237) | human gut metagenome | host: Homo sapiens | study: EMG produced TPA metagenomics assembly of... | reverse complement strand
TCGTCTTTTTGAAAATGTCTTTCTTCAGATATTTCCACAGTTCTTCGTTCTTCTTTTCCACTTTCACCCGGTACTGCAGGCATCCCACTCTGGTATCCGGCCAGATTTCTTTCATCGTTTTATCAATTATCAGATGTTTCATATATATCGCTCTCCTGTATTATAAAGTGTCGGATCATCGTTCAGGCGAACCGTAAGAAATGTGCTTTGAGAATTTCCCCGCATAAATACAAAAAAATGATGACAATCTGCCCGTAAGCTTCTTGTCATCTTTGACTCTTCTTTATGCTGCTTTTGATCTATTTCACAGTATATTAAGCATGCTTTTCTAGGCGAAAAGACTTGTTGCTCCATATATTGCTACTACTGCAACGATTCCCCATCCGATGATACTTAACATACTCTACACCTCCTCAGGATGATTTATTTCTCTCTTTCTGATTTCAGTATAGAGCATAATTATACATTTGTTAAATGAAGCTTTTGTATGTTACTATTAATATTCTTAATATTTCTATGTATCTATCTGTGGTCTGCCATGCATACAATGGCGATCATTCCGGCGCCTGTATGACCCCCGATCACAGGACCGAGATTGTTCATCATGACATTGTCCACACCCATTTTCTTACGGACGAGTTCTGCGACATAAGCTGCATCTTCCGGACAATTGCCATGCGGGACCATCACCATATCCGGCATCTTTCCCTCGCATGCTTCGACCGCCATATCCACGATCTTATTCATGCCTTTCTTTCTGCCCCGCTCTTTCCTGATGATCTGAAGCTTTCCTTCATTATCCAGACAAATGATCGGCTTGATCTGTACCATCGTTCCGATCACTGCTGCTGTCTTCGAGATACGTCCGCCTTTCTGCAGATGATTCAGATCCTCTACCATAAAGAAATGGCAGATTTTTAATTTATTTTCTTCCACCCACTGCGCAACTTCTTCCAGACTCCTGCCTTCTTTCTGAAGTTCCAGTGCCTTATAATCAAGCAGGCCTTCTCCCATGCTTGCACAGAGTGTATCGATCACAACAATCTTTCTCTCCGGATATTTTTCACGCAGTTCCTCTGCAGCTATACACATACTGTTATATGTACCACTAAGTCCTGATGTAAAGCTCAGATGCAAAATATCTTTTCCTTTTTTTCAGGATCGGTTCCAGGATATCTATTGCAGTCTGCGGACTTGGCTGTGAAGTCACTGCCATCTCTCCGTTCTCTAACATACCATAGAATTCTTCTGCTGTCAGATCATACATATCACGGTAAGTCTTTCCACCGATCGTACAGTTCAGCGGGACTACCGGTATCTCTCTTTCCCACACCCATTCTTTTGGCAGATCAGATGTACTGTTGATCGTTATTACATATTCACTCATATCGGAAACCTCCTCATCCTCATCCTCAAGTCCTTTTCATCTTACCATTGTCTTACATATTACGCAAAACTTTTTTCACAGTAATGATAAATACTGCGCTGGTTGTCAGGACCGATATCACATCTGCAATCGGTTCTGCGCGGTAGATTCCCATCACGCCCATAAATTTTGGCAGAATAACCGCAAGCGGAATCAGCAGAATAATCTTCCTTAAAAGCGCAATGAATAACGATACCTTTGCCTGTCCGAGCGAAATGAACGATGTCTGGCATGCGCACTGGATTCCGAAGATGGATATTCCAAGGAAATATACCGGCATAACCTTACACGTCAGTTCCAGAAGTTCTTTATTATCCGTAAACAGCCCTGTGTATATCTGCGGTGCAAAAATTGCCACACCTGCAAGCAGCAGTGTTCCTGTCAGACAGACCAGGATCATTCTTTTCATCGTTGCTTTCACACGTTCCTTATTTCCAGCACCATAATTATAGCTGATGATCGGCTGTATCCCCTGTGTGATCCCCTGCACCGGAATCGTAATCATCTGCATGACACTCATAAGGATCGACATGGATCCTACATACAGATCACCGCCATATCTCTGCAGCCCCGTATTCAATGTGATCGTTACCAGGCTTTCCGTACTCTGCATAATAAATGGTGAGATTCCGAGTCCTGCGATCATCTTGATCACATCTTTTTTCAAATGCATATTTTTCAATGTAAGACGCATCACGCTTTTTTCCGAAACCAGGAAATGTACCACCCATATTGCACTGACCGCCTGTGACAGGACCGTTGCAACAGCCGCTCCGCGCACACCCATATGCAGTACAAAGATGAACAGCGGATCCAGGCAGATATTTAATACTGCCCCGATCAGAACGGATAACATTGCAATCTTTGCCTCCCCCTGTCCGCTGATGTAAGCATTCAGTCCAAGTGCCAGCTGTACGAAGATGGTTCCGATCAGATAGAGCGATATGTAATCTCTCGCATAGACAATCGTTGCATTACTGGCTCCAAACGCATACAGGACCGGTGTCTTGAATATCGAAAAGAATGCTGTCAGGATTACAGAAAATAGTACCAGAAGCCCCGCAGAATTTCCAAGGATCTGTTCTGCCCTCTGTCTGTTCTGTTTTCCCAGTTTGAATGGAAGCAAGCGGTGCTCCGCCCATTCCCGCAAACGCACTGAATGCCGAGATCATCGTCAGGATTGGAAATGTAACCCCGACACCGGTCAGTGCTGCATTTCCGTATCCCGGAATATGACCTATATACATTCTGTCTACTATATTATAAAGCACATTGATAAGCTGTGCCGCCACAGAAGGAAGTGCTAGAGAAAACATCAGTTTTCCCAGCGGTGCACTTCCGAGTCTTTCATCTCTGTGATTCATTTCTATCTCTGCCTTTCTTTTGTATACTTATTATCCCATTTTCCTGTAATGGTCGTTTTTCACACACGGTTATTTCAGGCTTACATGAAGATAGCTTCTTCCGGAAAGTGTTTTATTAAAGCAGATACTGCACACTACCAGAACACATCCCATTACAAATCCCCACCCGTTGAATAACGCTGTCAATATCAGCAGGGACAGACGCATGAACTTCAGCGCATAGCCAAGTTCAAAATTCGGCTGTGTATAATTTGCAACAGCAACAAACGCCATATAGAGCATAACTTCACTGTTGAACCATCCCGATTCCACTGAAAATTCTCCCATGACAAGACCAGCGATCACACTGAGCGGTGTACTTAACATACTCGGAGTATTCAGGGCCGCCAGGCGCAGACCGTCAATTGCCACTTCCAGCATCAAAAGCTGATAGATCAACGGAATATTCACCGTATCCTTCACCGCTACAAAGGCAAATACTTTTGGCAGCCAGTTTGGATTCTGCATAAAAAGCAGAAAGACCGGCGTCAGAAATATCGTCATCAGATTGATCAGCGTTCTGGATATCTTCAGATAGACACTGGTCAATGTTGGAAAGTAATAGTCATTTGCCTCTTCGATCATATCAAAGACCGATGTCGGAAGTATCATCGCAGACGGGGAATTATCCACCAGAATTACCACTTTCCCTTCCAGCAGACATGCCGATGCCGTATCCGGCCGTTCGGTGAATTTAAACTTCGGAAACGGATTATACCACTTCCGCTTAAACAGGCATTCCGCCAGGCTCTGCTGGTTCATCCGCAGATCATCTGTATCTATGCTCTGGATCTTATCACGCACATTTTTCAGTAATGCCTTATCAACCCGGTCACCCATATAACAGAGTGCCACATCTGTCCTGGAGCTGTCGCCTACCTCCATCATCTCCATGATCAGTGCAGGATGCCGGATTCTTCTTCTCATCATTGCCGTGTTATATACGATTGTCTCTACAAATCCATCTCTGGATCCCCGAAGTGACTTGTCTTTATCCGGCTCTTCTACACTTCTTGCCGGATACGTCCTGCAGTCGATCACAATACATGCCCGGTATCCGTCAATAAATACACATGTTTCCCCCGACAGCAGACTTTTCAATATCTGATCAAAATCGAACATGACATCTACTCCAACGTACGGAATGCATGCATTTGCGAACTTCCATATATCCTCCGGCATATCTTCTTTTTTCACTTTCAGAAGTGCATCCATGATCTTCAGCATTGTCTCTTCACTTGTAAAACCATTTACATAATAAAAAGAAGAAACCCTCCCTCCGATCAGCAGATCCCTCTGGATGAGGTCAAAGCTTTCCCGGATCGGGAGTGTTGCGTTCATATATGCTACATTTTCTTCTCTTGTCTTAAAAACCGGGATTTCCTGACGCGTCATCTTCTTACCACCTCTTACATACATAGACTGTATGTTTCCAGTATGTCCCGTTTTTTTCCATTCTTATACAAAAAATGGAATGCTTCTCTTTCCGGTTATTTCGTCGTGCTGCCAAATCCGCCGTTACGGACTTCTTCCACATCATCATCAACCGTAATCCCATATTCCATGAAAATCCCCTGCATAAATCCTGTTCCTGCCGGGATTTCCACTGCTTTTCCTTCTTTTGTGTCATTCGTGATCTTTGCAAAAATGTGTCCTTCATTGTCTGAATTATAGTAATCACTGTCGATGATCCCTACTGTATTATTCAACTGCAGGCGGAATTTGAATCCAAGTCCGCTTCTCGGATAACACTGAAGTACCCAGTTTTCTTCCATCTTCGCACGAATTCCTGTTGGAATCTTCGCTGTCTCTCCCGGCTTTAATGTGATTGCCCGCGGCGCATAAAAATCATATCCAGCCGATCCTTTTGTCGCACGTTTTGGAAGTTTCAATGCATCATAGATACTGCGGATGACTTCATCGGAGTCCTGTCCGATGGCATCCAGATACCCTCCTTTAAAACTGTTCAAAGCTTACTTTTCAAATTTGCGATTTTCTTTGCCATGTATATATCCTCTTTTCCTATTATTTTCTATGTTCCTTGAACTACAAAAAATCACAGCCTATAAAGCTGTGCTTTTGTTCCGGCATATCCAGTATAACATCTTTTAGTTGCCGCACTCAATACTGATTTCATTAAATAATGTCAGGATATCGTCTACCGACATCCTATCTTTTTCTTCTCCCTTTTTGATCCAGGATCGTATTTCCCTGGTGCATCATCACCAGGCGGTTACCATATTCGATCGCATATCTCAAATTGTGTGTAACCATGATTGTTGTAAGATTCTTCTCTTTTACGATCTTATCTGTCAGTTCCATGATCAGTTCTGCCGTCTTCGGATCCAGTGCTGCTGTATGTTCATCCAGGATCAGAAACTCGATCGGTGTCATAGTAGACATCAGAAGTGCCATTGCCTGACGCTGCCCGCCGGACAATGCGCCGACTTTTACATCCATCTTATCTTCCAGTCCCAGTCCGAGCTGGCTTAACTGCTCCCGGTAATAATCTATCCTTGCTTTGTTCGTTCCTCTGGAAAGACCGAATACCTTTCCTTTATTGTCTGCCAGAGACATATTTTCCAAAATCGTCATTGTTGGACATGTTCCCATTGCCGGGTTCTGATAGACACGGCCGATTCTTTGATTTCTCTTATATTCTTTCTGTTTTGTGATATCGGATCCATTGATCAGGATCTGTCCACCCTCCACCGGGATACTTCCGCAGATAATATTCAACATGGAAGTCTTTCCGGAACCATTACTTCCCACGACAGAGACGAATTCTCCTTTGTCAATCGTCAGGTTGAAGTCCTGAAATAAGCACATCTCATTCACGGTACCCGGATTGTAATATTTATGAATTCCTTTTAACTCAAGCATTGGTGTTCACCTTCTTCTTTCTGTCCATACTGATGATAAGCACAACCAGGAACAGGACTGCCGTTACCAGTTTCATGGCCTGCGGATCGAAATTGCGTAGTGCAACGGCAACGCATGCTTTATAAATAACCGATCCGATCAGGACTGCTGTCGTTGTGTGCAGCAGTGTCAGTTTACGGAAAATACTGGTTCCGATAATTACACTTGCCAGTCCTATGACCATAGCTCCGGTTCCCATAGAAATTTCAAATACTCTCTCTTCCTGTGCAAATATACATCCGGCCAATGCTACCAGACCATTTGAAATTGCAAGTCCAAGGATCTTGATATTGCCCTTGTCTTTTGCGAGAGATACAACCAGTACATCGTTATCCCCAACGGCTCTTAACAGGAATCCGGACTTCGTATTCAGATAAAGATCAAGCAATACTTTACAGATCAATGCAAGCACCAGAACGATGATCAATGTCGCATATGGTGCAAGTACATCCGGAATGATCTTCTCCATCAGATCATTGTTAAAAATAGTCTTCTGTGAGAATAATGGCACATTCGCCGTTCCTGCTATATACAGATTAATCGTCCACAATGCCGTCATCATTATGATTCCTGAAAGAAGATCTCTGACTTTACACTTCACATGGATCAGTCCGGTACAGATTCCCGCAACTGCTCCGGCCAGAAATGAAAGAACCAGCGTGATGTATGGATTCATTCCTCTTGTAAGGAGGGCAGCTGTGATCGCTGCTCCCAGAGGAAAACTTCCATCCACCGTAAGATCGGGAAAGTCTAATATTTTATATGTGATATAAATCCCCAATGCCAGGATTCCATAGATCAATCCCTGTTCTAATATCGATGTAATGAAACTCATGAAAAATGCCTCCTAATTCCCGTCCCCAAAGCTTTCTACTGCGCTATTTGCAAGATCTTCCGGTACTGTGATTCCAAGATCCTCTGCTACTTTGTTATTTACATAGAATCCAGGTTCTGTGATAGTTTCAAAATTCTGCTCAGAAGCTTTTGCTTCGCCTTTTAATACTTTCGCCGCCATCTTACCAGTCTGCTTTCCAAGTGCAATATAATCAATTCCTTCAGCTGCAAGGCATCCGATCTTCACCTGCTCGATCTCACTTCCGAATACCGGAATCTTCTTTTCATTTGCTTTATCCAGGATAGTTGGAAGTGATGCTACAACTGTGTTATCAGTCAGATTGGTAATACAGTCTACTTTGCTTAACAGATCATCCGTTGCAAGAGATACATCCGCTGTTGTTGTGATTCCCTTTTCTACCAGTTCGAAATCATATTTCTTAACCAGACTTTTGTATTCTTTGATCGCCGATACAGAATTTGCTTCGCTTGTAGTATACATGATGCCAATCTTCTTAGCATCCGGAAGCATCTCACGAATCATTTTAAGCTGTTCTTCAACCGGAAGTTTATCTGATGTTCCGGTCACTTCTCCTACCGGTTTTCCATCTTTGTCTGCGAGTTCTGCTGCTACAGGATCTGTAACTGCAGTGTAAATGACCGGAATGTCAGCTTTCATTGCTGCGTTATATGCACTCTGTGCACTTGGTGTTGCGATCGCACATACCAGGTCTACTTTATCAGATACCAGACTGTCGGAAATCTGTTTGCAGTCCCCATGTCAGCTGCCGCATTTTTGTATTTTACGGTCAGGTTGTCGCCTTCTTTGATTCCTTCTGCTTCCAGTCCTTTTAAGAAACCTTCCCTGCAGTTATCAAGAGAACCATGTTCTGCAAACTGTTCAATTCCGATGGTATAAGATTCTTTCTTATCACTTCCGGAATCGGATGAACTGCCACATCCTGCTGCCATTGCTGTTACCATTGCCGCTGTTAATAATACTGTTACCATTTTCTTTTTCATAATCTTTTTCTCCTTTTCTGTATAAAATATTATTGTTGTCTACAGATCCCAATTGCCAGTTCTCTGTAGTTGATTAGGAGAGAAAATTCTTTCACCGATTACCGTCTGCCATACCATCTTAGACAAAAGAAAACCGCCCAAACCTTAAGGTTTGAGACGGTAATAATATCTATTATTATCGCGGTACCACTCAAATTGACGAATCGTCCACTTTCTCATGTACTAACATACACTCCTGATTGATAACGGGTTCGGTTCCCGACAAGCCATACTCTCTCAAACGATTAATAAATATAAGTTCTTGATTTCAGACTGCCCTCAAAAGTCCATTCACTTATCAATTTCATACAGCAATCTCACCACCTGCTGCTCTCTTGGATGTCATCGTATAAGCTACTCCTCTTTTTCAACGGTTTGCTTTGTTATGGTTATACTTTACTGTATCAAAGTTGTTTTGTCAAGAAGTTTTTTGACTTTTTTCAATCACGCCCTATTTCCAGGTAAAATCCGGCGTCCCCTCTAGGTCATACGGCGTAGCCTGATATACGTAATAATTCAACCAATTCGTATACAGGTTATTCGCTGTCGCTCTCCATGTAAGCAGCGGTCCTTTCTCCGGATCATCATCCCGATAATAATTCTTCGGGAGTTCGATCGGAAGTCCCTTACTTTTGTCCCGTTTATACTCACCGTCCAATGTTATACGGTCATATTCCGGATGTCCCATCACAAAGATCTGGCGCCCATTCTGTGCCATGGCAAGGAACAGACCTACTTCGTCAGATTCCGCCAGAACCGTAATCCTCTCGTCCGCATGCACTTTATCCAGCGGTGTCTCTGTATGACGGGAATGTGGTGCCAGAAATACATCATCAAATCCACGTACCAGCGGAATTTTCCGGTTCAGCACTTTATGCCAGAAGAGACCGAACGCCTTCTTATCTAATTGGACCTTGTCAATTCCGTAATGATAATACATGCCTGCCTGCGCTCCCCAGCAAAGATGCAGTGTGGATACTACATTCGTCTTGGTCCAGTCCATAATACGGGTCAGTTCATCCCAGTAATCCACTTCTTCGAACGGCATCTGCTCTACCGGTGCTCCGGTAATGATAAATCCGTCAAATTTTTTATCCTTGATCTCATCAAATTTCTGATAGAATTTGTTCAGGTGACTCACTGAAGTGTTCTTCGACTGATGTGAAGCAACCGCAACAAATGTCACATCTACCTGAAGCGGTGTATTAGACAACGAACGTAATATCTGCAGTTCTGTCTCCTCTTTTAATGGCATCAGGTTTAGAAGTCCGATCTTGATCGGACGGATATCCTGATGCATTGCACGGTGTTCATCCATCACAAATATATTTTCACTCTCTAATATCTCCTTGACCGGGAGATCATTCTGCACTCTGATCGGCATAATTTATTCCTCTTTTTTCTTTTATTTTCTTCTGTCTTCTGTTCTTCATTTTCGGTCATATTATCTTTTTTCCTGAAAATATGTCCCATTATTATCTACATAACTTTCCCCGTTATAGCATTCTGACTCTGTCGGCAATTTCTTTTTTTCCAACTGATTTATCCAGAAAAATGTTTTACAATTATAATAAATGACTGCAAACGCCGGCACTCCGAATAACATTCCGAGGATTCCAAATAATCCTCCCCCCAAGAAGAATCGATACGATTACCCAGAATGCGGACAGTCCGGTAGAATTTCCAAGAATCTTTGGCCCCAGTATATTTCCGTCAAACTGTTGCAGCAACAAGATGAAGATCAGGAAATAGACTCCCTTCATCGGATCTGCAAGTGCGATCAGAACCGCACTCGGAATTGCTCCGATATATGGCCCGAAGAACGGAATTACATTCGTCACACCCACAATCACGCTGACAAGCATTGCATACGGCATATTCAAAAGCGATGTACCAATAAAGCACAGAATTCCGATAATGATAGAATCAATGATCTTACCGATGATAAATCCCCCGAATATCTCATTTGTCTTTACTGCAATATGAATCAACAGGTTGGCACGTTCTGTCGGGAAGATCGCATATGTTGCTTTCTTACTCTGATTAATAAACGTCTCTTTGCCGAACAAAATATACACCGATACGATCACTCCGATTACCGCATGGAACAATTCCATAACCAGTGTATATAATCCAACCGTCAGATGGGTCATCAGTTCATTTACTTTATCCAGAAGATCCGTACGCATCCAGTTCTGAAGGCTTGTAGATGCCTCGTTCATCGCATTCTTCAATATTGTCGTCATTGCCGAATCATCCAGTTGTATATGATTCACCTGCTTCACCAGTTGGTTGATCTGAGCCGGAAGCGTAAAGATAAGATTCCGGATACTTGCGATCAGTTCCGGGATCAGCATATTGATAAGCGTTGTCACAACGGTGATCAGTACGACCAATGCCAGGATCACTCCCACACATCTTGATACTGTCTTCGCTTTTTCTTTCTTCTTCATATTCTTTTCCAGAACCGGCACCAGATATGCATCTACCGTTCTCACGATCGGATTCAACAAATATGCAATTCCGTCATCCATACAGCACCGGCTTCAGGATAGACAGTATCTTTAATACCGTATCTGAAATTGCTGTCACACGCAGCAATTGCAAAATAGACCAAAATACAGGCAACGATCACCAGGAAATATGTCATTCCGCGATTGAATTGCTGTCTTAATTTGGATGGACCCTTTCTCCCAAAACTAGGACGGTCTTTATAATATGTATTTTCTTCTTTGCTCATAAACTCCTCTTCTTTCCTGCCTGTTTCGCATATAAAATTATTATACCCTTGCCGTAAATTTACGTCAACCGACAAAAAAGGATCAGAACAATTGTTTCTATAAAACTTTTATAAAAACTTATGTTCTGATCTTTTTTATTTCCGCCCGGCCACTCTATCCGTCAAAGCCGGTATCCGGCATCTGCCTTATCTTATGCACATCCACACTTGAATGTTGCACACTCTGTCTCGCCGCAATGACAGGCATTTCCGCCTTCTACACTGATCTTTCCGGCATGGCACTGGCAGGCTTTATTATACATGCATTCTGTTGCCTTACAGTCTACACTGCTCTTTGCCGACGCCTCTTTTCCTTCCATATTCGAGTATGCATCCGCATAGGCACTTCCGCCTTTTCTCGCTTCAAAGCTGTCACAGCTTGTCTCGGCAGCTTTCTTTGCGGAATTTCCTCCTACCACGATACTGTCAAGATTACAGTAATAATTCTGATTGTGTGTACAGGTCTGTACGGTACATCGTAAATCTGGCATAATATATCCTCCTTTCAAATACAAGATATATTATGCCAGTTCTTTTTATTTCTTATACATTTGTAAAAAATAAATTAGTTTTCTTCTTTTACAACTTCTCGTCTTTCTCTTGTTGCGATCTCTTCTGCAACAGATGCTACGAACGCATCCAGACTCTTCTGTCCTTCATCTCCTGCAAATCTGCTTCTTACGGATACCAGAATTTTTCTTCTTCTTCATTTTTGCTCCTACTACAAGCATGTATGGAATCTTCTGCATCTGAGCCTCACGGATCTTATAACCGATCTTTTCCGCACGTGTATCAATCTCTGCACGGATACCTGCTGCATTTAATGTCTCCAGTACTTTCTGACCGTATTCCAGATGTTTATCTGAGATTGGAAGCACCTTAACCTGTACCGGTGCAAGCCATGTAGGGAATGCTCCCGCAAAATGTTCGATCAGGATTCCGATAAATCTCTCGATAGATCCAAATGCTACACGGTGGATCATGATCGGACGGTGTTTCTCTCCGTCTGCACCTGTATATTCCAGTTCAAATCTCTGTGGAAGCTGCATATCAAGCTGGATCGTTCCGCACTGCCATGTTCTTCCGATAGAGTCTGTCAGATGGAAATCAATCTTTGGTCCGTAGAATGCTCCGTCTCCTTCATTTACCACATAGTCAAGACCAAGGTCATTCAGTGCGCCGCGAAGACCTTCTGTTGCAAGTTCCCAATCTTCGTCGCTTCCCATGCTGTCTTCCGGACGTGTAGAAAGTTCTACATGATATTTGAATCCGAACAGCTGATATACTTCATCGATCAGCGCTACAACACCTTTGATCTCATCACGAATCTGTTCCGGCATCATAAAGATATGTGCATCATCCTGTGTGAAACAGCGCACACGCATCAGACCATGTAATTGTCCTGATTTTTCATGACGGTGAACCAGTCCGAGCTCTCCGACACGAAGCGGAAGATCTTTATATGAACGTGGCTCAGCTTTGTATACAAGCATTCCGCCCGGACAGTTCATTGGCTTGATTGCAAAGTCCTCTCCGTCAATCTGTGTTGTATACATATTTTCTTTATAGTGATCCCAGTGACCGGATGTCTCCCAGAGGTGTCTGCTTAAGATTACCGGCGTAGATACTTCTACATAACCTGCTTTTTTGTGCAATTCTCTCCAGTAATCAAGCAATGTATTCTTAAGCACCATTCCCTTTGGAAGGAAGAACGGGAATCCCGGACCTTCTTCGCACATCATGAAAAGTCCAAGTTCTTTGCCGAGTTTTCTGTGGTCACGCTTTTTTTGCTTCCTCAAGCATTGTCAGATATTCATCTAACTGAGCTTTCTTCGGATAAGAGATACCGTAGATTCTTGTGAGCATCTTGTTCTTCTCGCTGCCTCTCCAGTAAGCACCTGCAAGGCTTGTAAGCTTGAATGCTTTTACCGGCTTTGTTGTCATCAGGTGTGGTCCGGCACATAAATCAACGAATTCTCCCTGCTGATAAAAGCTGATCTCTTCTCCTTCCGGAAGGTCTTCGATCAATTCAACTTTATATGGTTCATCTTTTTCTTTGAAATATGCGATTGCATCTTCTCTTGTCTTTGTAAATCGTTCGATTGGAAGAGCTTCTTTGACGATCTTCTTCATCTCTTTTTCAATCTTTTCGAGATCTTCTGCTACGAATGGTGTCTCACGGTCTACATCATAGTAGAATCCATTCTCGATCGACGGTCCGATCGCAAGCTTTGTATCCGGATACAGACGTTTGATTGCCTGTGCCATAATATGAGATGTGGTATGCCAGAAAGCACCCTTTCCTTCTTCGTTATCAAATGTAAGGATCTCCAGTTCACAATCTTCATCCACAACATGTCTGAGATCTACTACTTCACCATTTACTCTTGCGGAAGTTGCCACTCTTGCCAGACCTTCGCTGATATCTTTTGTAATATCCAACACTGACATACTTCCTTCATACTCTTTGAAAGATCCATCTTTTAATGTGATTTTCATAATTATCATGTCCTCTCTTTTTGCTTTTTTACATAGTGATTAAAAAAAGTCCCTTACAGGCAATTGCTGTAAGGGACGAATTATCTCGCGGTTCCACCCTGTTTGAACTGACACTTCAAATTCTCTACTTTCAAGACTTCTTATGTCAGAACCTCTTAATTATGACGATAACGGAATCACCGGACTGTTTTTCAGCCACTCAGAGGTAGTTTTCAGAAGGTTCCAAAACAAGAAGCTTTCAGCCTGTGGCTTCTCTCTCTGGTATTTCTTTCCCAGCTTACTCTTCTCTTCAACGTGTTTTCATACGCTCTCATTATAACACGCGGTTTTACTTTGTCAATATTTTTTCAACCACAGTTTCCAGACTGCAAACATTCCCGCACAAAATAATTCGGAAATAATAACGGATGGCAGCTCGCCGCTATCGGAAACGGATTCTTAAATCCTGCATGTTTTGCATACCTGCATCCGCGGTATACATGAAAATTATTTGAGACAATCCCGACCGGTGTATCTGCATTTTCAATAAGTTTTCTGGAAAATTTCAGATTCTCCAGTGTATTTACCGACACATCTTCCTGCACGATCCGTTCACGGTCAATCCCTGCATTCTCCAGATACTGTGCCATCGCATATGCTTCTGTGACTTCTTCACCTTTCCCCTGTCCGCCGGAGACGATCACATGCACATCCGGATGTTCTGTCAGATAGGCTAATGCGCAATCCAGTCTTCGTTTCAATGAATCCGTAATTTTCCTTCCTCTCACCTGTGCTCCCAGTACAATGATCCATCTTCTACCGGTTCCCGTTGCTCCTTTTTCCAAAGGTTTTCCGCACATTCCTGTTATGATCTTCATCTCTGCAAGCAAAAGAAGGCACACCGTGATACCGATCAGCAATTCTACTATCCACGGCATTCCATATAAACGGATCAGAACACTTCCTGCAATTCCGATACTTCCGCATACTAGCCAAAATCTGGAAAAAGTAGAGTCCCATTTTTTCAGTGCGATACAGATCGCACCGTAATAAATGAGACTCAGAATACCTGCTGCCAGAAAATTATCTGCCACAGCATTTTTAGTATTTTTTGACCTGATCCGCACGGACATGGATCATTTCTTCCGATTTTTTTGCGGTTTACGAATTGTTGTAGATTCTTTCTGCTCTTTATAGAATTTCTTTAATTCTTCTTCAGAGAAGTATTTGCTTTCCCACTGTGGAAGCTCATACAGCCAGTCAGCTTTCGCTGCTACCATGTTCTTATACAGTCTTTCTTTATCAAATGCAAGGCTTACCACCGTATCTTCTTCTACTGCATCCAGATCCTGTTCAATCAGAAGACTTTCATTGATTCCATCGAGGAAACCAATCATAGTCAGAACTTCCTGTCCGAATTTCTCAGCCAGTTCTTTTACGGTCCCTTTCACTGCTTCATCCGGATTAGAAGAAGCTTTTCGTAAATCTCTTTCTCAATCTGGAAATATGTTCCCCAGAATTTTTCCAACTGACTTCTGTCTGCAGTCTCATCATAAGCGATGTTCTGCCACTGCTGATATAATGTGCTCATATTTCTATACTCCTTTGTACGATATTCATTTGCAATTTTTCACTGCTCTCTATATAATATACTAAAGTCTTGATTCATTGTAAAGGATGATTATTATGAAAAATGCAAAACGTATCCTGGCACTCATTGCTGCGGTTTTATTATTCGGTATGTATCTCAGTACATTAATATTTGCCTTGATCGGAAGTCCTCATTCCATTGATCTTCTCTGGGCATCTGTCGCATGTACGATCGTGCTGCCGGTATTGCTCTATGGTTACATGCTTGTGTTCAAACTCACACAGCATGATATTCCATCTGATGATCCGACAGACAGCCTCCACAGGCACATCCCGGACAACGCATCCAAGTCTTCTTCGTCTCACGACCATGCAAGCGATGATACCATGTAGAACTCAAAGGGCATCAGACTTTCTTCACGATCGTCTGAGCCTTTTTTCTTATGTTTTCTTTCATCTTCTCTGATTTTCTTTCTTTTTGCAAGGTATTCTTCCATTGAAATAACTTCTGCTTCCTCTTTTGTCCAGTCTCTTGTATTCATAGTGCATACCTCCATCTTGATTATTTTTCCCCTCTTGCGTCTCTGGTATCTGATTACACCGACGTTATTATTATATTTACGATGGTTTCATTATATGCATGGAATGTGTCGTCGTTGTGGAAAATTTCTGAATAAACCATAAGATTTTTCTTAAAGAAACATAATTTACGCCACAAAAAGACAGGGATAAAACACTTTTGTGTTCTGTCCCTGTCTTTATCCTGCTTATCTGTATTTTCTTAAATACTCTATTCTATTTTGAAAGTTCAGACTCTCTGTAGATGATATCGTGTCTTTCCGGACCATTGGATACCATTGTGATCGGGTATCCGATCTGTTCTTCTATAAACTCGATATAATTTCTGCAGTTTTCCGGAAGGTCTTCGTATTTCTTGATTCCACGGATATCACATTTCCATCCCGGAAGTGTCTTAAGAACCGGTTTTGCCTTCTCTAACAGATGTGTAGTAGGGAAGTCTGTTGTTACTTCTCCGTCGATATCATATCCTACGCATACCGGAATCTCATCCAGATATCCGAGTACATCTAATACTGTAAATGCAACGTCTGTTGTTCCCTGCATTCTGCATCCATACTTGGAAGCCACACAGTCAAACCATCCCATTCTTCTCGGACGTCCGGTTGTTGCTCCGAATTCTCCGCCATCACCACCGCGGCGTCTTAACTCGTCTGCTTCGTCACCAAAGATCTCGCTTACGAATGCTCCGGCTCCTACTGCACTTGAATATGCTTTACATACTGTTACGATCTTCTTGATCTCATACGGAGGGATTCCTGCTCCGATCGCTCCGTATCCTGCCAGTGTAGAAGATGAAGTAACCATTGGGTAGATTCCGTGATCCGGATCCTTCAGTGATCCAAGCTGTCCCTCTAACAATACTTCTTTTCCTTCTTTGAGCGCATTGTTCAGGAAAAGAGAAGTATTACATACGAATGGCTCAACCATCTTCTTATATTCTTGAAGTTCATTATATAAATCATCAGGATTGATCAATGGTTTATGATAAAGATGCTCCAGTAATACATTCTTCTGCTCTGCTACGCGAACAACTTTTTCTTTTAACAGTTCATCATCAAACAGCTCACTGACCTGGAATCCGATCTTTGCATATTTGTCTGAGTAGAATGGTGCGATACCTGATTTTAGTAGAACCGAAAGATTTTCCTCCCAGTCTTTCCTCTTCGTATGCATCAAAATTCTTATGATAAGACATTACCATCTGAGCTCTGTCAGATACCAGAATCTTCGGCATCGGAACTCCCTGATCGATGATAGACTGTACTTCTTTAAATAATACCGGCACATCCAGTGCTACACCGTTTCCGATAATACTTGTCGTATGATCGTAAAATACTCCTGATGGAAGTGTGTGTAATGCAAACTTTCCATAATCATTGATAATTGTATGACCTGCATTCGCGCCTCCCTGGAATCTTACGATAATATCAGCCTGTTCAGCCAGCATATCTGTAATCTTACCTTTTCCTTCGTCGCCCCAGTTGGCACCGACTACTGCTTTAACCATATCCATTCCTCCTGCGATATTAACATGACTTATCAGTCTTCTTTAGCGGATCTAATCAAACCACCCTAAGCATTATACTATACATTTCACCTTGGTTCAACAATAGTTTTTACATAAAATCCACAGGATTTCCTGTGTTTTCTACATTAGCGGCGCAACCAGTCTTAATACCTGTCCCGCCGTCTTCATCAGAATTCCTCTGTTTCTCACTTCCGTCACTGTAACCTTATGACATTTTGCCAACGTATTCTGAAAATCTTCTTCGACTTTCTGCACTTCAGGATTATCGTAGATAAACACACCATTCTCAAAATGCAGATACAGGCTTCTGAAATCCAGATTGATACTTCCTACCGTTGCCGTATCATCATCGGATACAAATATTTTTGCATGTACAAATCCAGGTGTATACTCATAGATCTGTACCCCGCCCTCGATCAGTTCCTTATAGTAGGTCTTTGCCACAGCAAATGCATACCACTTATCCGGAATATGCGGCATGATGATGATCACCTCAATACCACTTTTCGCTGCACGGATCAGTGTAGTAAGCATCTCATTGTCCAAGATCAGATACGGGGTCATGATATGCACATATTTTTTGCATGGTTCAAAATATGGAAATATACTTCTTCTCCTACATTTTCATGATCAAACGGGCTGTCTGCATATGGAATCACATATCCCAGTTTTTCATTCAATGTATCCGCTTTTTTGGTCAGATATTTTCCATAAGGCTCCACGCCCCGCATATCCACATCCCACATCTGCAGAAATATCATCGTCAGGCTCTGGACAGCATCACCTCTTAACAGTACCGCTGTATCCTTCCAGTGTCCGAACCGTTCCTTCTCATTGATATACTCATCAGCAAGATTCACACCCCCTACATATCCCACCTGTCCATCGATCACGCAGATCTTTCTGTGGTCACGGTTGTTCTGTATCGTCGAGACAAATGGCCGGATCTTATTCGACATCTTGCAGTTGATACCATATTTCTGAAGTTTCTTCGGATAGCTGTAGGGCAACAGGTCAAATGCACACATTCCGTCATACATGAACCGGACTTCCACACCTTCCGCTGCTTTCCGCTTCAGGATCTCAAGGATCGTATTCCACATGATTCCTTCTTCTACAATAAAATACTCCATGAAAATAAACTTTTCCGCCTTTTCCAGTTCTTTTATCATGGATGCGAATTTGGCTTCTCCAACCGGAAAATATTCGGCTTCGGTATTCCTGTAAGTCGGAAATCCCAGTTGATGCGACAGATAATACGACAGCTGTGCATTTGCAGATTTTCCCTCCCAGAGTGCATCTGTGATCTTCTGATCCTGATCCATGTAAGGTTCCGTCTCCATACGCAATGCCGCCAGGCGGTTCTGTACAAACCGTGTTTCCAGCTGCAGATGTACATAGATGTAAAATATCGTCCCGACAACCGGTACTGCCATCACACACAGAATCCATGACAGCTTGAACGCCGGATTCCCCTCTGTATTAATAATATACACAAGAACTATAATCTCCATCAGAGACATCACACTGTATATAAATGTTGCATATTCTTTCAGATAGTATGGAATGCCCAGAAAAATCAGCATCTGTACCAATATCAGTATCACAAAAATTCCGGCACGGCTGAATACCATTTTAAAGAATTTCTTCTTTGCAACAGCCTTTGTGCTTTGTTCTTTCATACTTTTTCTCTCCTTTATCCCGGGCTGTACATCCACTTTGTTCCTAATAATGTACGCCAATTTTCTCATGCTCTGTACCGCCGGGATATGTTATACAGTGTATCATATTTTCATTTTCTTCTCAACTTTCAGATAATTTATTTTAATTTAATAGAAAAATACATATAATATGTGCTATGATAAGGGAAAGAATGGAAAGGAGTCATACAATCATGGCAAAAATGGATAAAAAAAATTATTAGGTCTTGCTGCAATCGGCAGTGCCGCTGCAGGTCTTGTTTATTATTTTAAAAAGTCTAAAAAAAGATGAGGGCGAAGATTTTAACGATGACTTTGAAGATGAAGATTTTGATCTTGACAATGATCTTCAACCGGTCGACCGAGAATACGTTGATCTGAACGCAGGAAAAGTTTCTCCGGAAGAAACAGACGAAACAGAAGAAACAGACTGAATTCAGACTGCAGCTATACAAAAGAGCAGTAAACAATGTAAATTATTTTCTTATTTTACATTGCTTACTGCTCTTTTATCTTCTCCAACACCTATTCAAAATTCCCACTGCTTCTTTGATATCCTCTTCATTCATATTTGCATATCCCAGAAGAATCGTTGCCCGCTCATCTGTATCTTTCCTGATCCTGTAATCCGAAAGTCCATATACACGGATATCCTCCTTTTTTTGCCCGTTCGATCAGCTCATTTTCGTCCCATCCCTTTTCGAATGTCAGCAGGATATGTACTCCCGCATGCTCTCCCGATATCGCACAGATATCTGC
>ENA-OPYU01000326-OPYU01000326.1-human-gut-metagenome-genome-assembly--contig:-NODE-326-length-19106-cov-2.656410_pt1 | contig 19106 bp, 33 predicted proteins | sample MGYA00242637_ERZ504482 | MGnify/ENA primary metagenome ERZ504482 (study PRJEB26092, sample SAMD00036237) | human gut metagenome | host: Homo sapiens | study: EMG produced TPA metagenomics assembly of... | reverse complement strand
GACATTTCAGCCAAAGAAGAGATCAAGAGCTAAAGTTCACGGATTCAGAGCCCGCATGAGCACAAAAGGCGGCCGTAAAGTATTAGCTGCAAGAAGATTAAAAGGAAGAAAGCAGTTATCAGCATAAGATCAGACATAAGACCGCAGTATTGTGGTCTTTTCTTCTATACAGGATTATTTCTGTAAGAATAAGAATTGAAGGAGGACCAGATGAAATATTCAGAGTCCTTAAAGAAAAGCAAAGATTTTCAGCAGGTTTACAGACATGGAACATCAAAGGCAAATCGGTATCTGGTGATGTACGTACTGGAAAATCAGTACATGAAGAATCGTCTGGGAATATCAGTAAGTAAAAAAGTAGGAAACAGTGTGGTCCGCCACAGAATCACCAGATTGATAAGGGAAAGTTATCGTTTAAATGAACCGTTATTTTGTAAAGGCCTGGATATTGTAGTAATTGCCAGAGCATCTGCAAAGGGAAAAAGCTATCAGGAAATAGAAAGCGCTCTGCTGCATCTGGCCGGAAAGCATCATATAACAGGTGAAAAGAAAAATGAAGAATATTCTGATTAAACTGATACGGCTTTATCAAAAATATTTATCACCGATGAAGAGAACAAAATGCCCTTATATTCCCACATGTTCTCAGTATGGTTTGGAAGCAATCCAAAAAGTATGGCGCGATCAAGGGTGGATTGCTTGCCCTCTGGAGAATTTTTAAGGTGTAATCCTTTTTCTCACGGAGGATATGATCCTGTGCCATAATCAGGAGGAAATGAAAATTGGAATTGATGATTTTAGCTACAAAGAACTCGACGCCGATCATTGGCCAGATCTCTGTTGTTATGGGCTGGATTATGAACGGTATCTACAAATTCCTTGACGGATTGTTCGGAATCCAGAATCTCGGTCTTTGTATCATTATTTTCAGTATTCTGATCTATCTTTTTATGACTCCTCTTCAGATCAAGCAGCAGAAGTTCTCAAAACTGAGTTCAGTTATGCAGCCGGAGCTGATGAAGATCCAGAAAAAAATTAATCAGAATAAAAATGAGTCAGGTTTCCATGCAGAAAATGCAGGAAGAAACCTCAGCAGTTTACCAGAAATACGGAGTATCACCTACCGGAAGCTGTGTTCAACTTTTGATCCAGCTTCCGATCCTGTGGTCTCTGTGGCATGTAATCCAGAATATTCCTGCCTATGTAGGCAGTGTAAAAAGTGTTCTTGACGGAGTTGCTTCTCAGATTATCGGTGTCAGCGGATATACGAATATCCTTCAGGACTTTATCACTGATAATAAAATGACCCGTGTTCGTTTGATTCTTGAGGGAGAAACCGCAACCTCAAATTCTGTCATTGACTTTTGTATGCTCTTTCTCCGGCACAGTGGGATAAACTGGGCGATATGAGCCAGTTTGCAGGATTTTCTGATGCGATTAACAGTACTGCATCTGAGATTTCCCACATGCAGAGCTTTCTGGGGCTGAACATTGCAGATATGCCATGGAACTATATCACAGCAGTTGTTGCAGGCGGATCCATTCTTCTTGCAATCGCAGCGCTTCTTATCCCGATTCTTTCCTGGGGAACTCAGGTGCTGAACCTGAAGCTGATGCCGCAGGCTGCTCAGAATGATGATGGCGCAAATCCCATGGCAAGTTCCATGAAGACCATGAACATGGTAATGCCTCTTATGTCAGCATTTTTCCTGCTTCACATTCCCGGGTAGGTCTTGGTATTTACTGGATTTCCAGTGCTGTTGTAAGAAGCGTCCAGCAGGTTCTTATTAACCGTCATCTGAACAAGATGGATATTGAAGTTCTGATTAATGAAAACATGAAGAAAATAGAAGAGAAGAGGGCAAAAGCCGGACTTCCGCCTCAGAAGATCACTAATCAGGCACATCAGAGTGTAAAAAATATCAACAAGGTAGAAAAAGGAAACAGTGGTTCACCGGAAGCAGAGCGTGCGAAAAAGGTTGAGGAATCCTACAAAAAGGCAGCAGCTGCAAAACCGGACAGTATTACAGCAAAAGCAAATCTGGTAAGAACCTTTGACGAAAGAAATAAGAAGAAATAGGAAGGAACGGAGGGGTTCATCATGAATGAGTATGTTCAGTTTTCTGCAAAAACGAAAAATGAAGCAATTACAAAAGCGTGTATTGAACTGGGCGTATCCAGTGATCAGTTGGACATTCAGGTGATTACTGAGGGAAGTACAGGTTTCTTTGGATTTGGAAGCAAGCCGGCTATCATTAAAGTACGTAAGCTTGAAGTTTCTTCCGAGGAAGCAGAAATCGAAAAAATTGTAGATTCAGTAAAAATTGAATCCTTTAAGGAAGAGAAAAAGGCACCGAAACAGCATTCCAGACCTTCTCATAAGGCTGAAAAGAGGGAAGAGCCTGCAGCAGAGGAAAAAGAGCCTGTAAAAGACAGGCAGCCGAAGCCGGTAAAGGAAAAGACCTTTAAAGAAAAGCCTGTAAGAGAGCCTAAGGAAAAGGTTCAGAAAGAAAAACCTGTAAAACAGTCCAGAGAGATCGAGGTACTTTCTGATCCGGAGGAAATCAAAGAAATCGAAGAGAGAGCGCTTGTATTTCTCAGAGAAGTATTTTCTTCCATGGAACTGGGCGAGGTTCAGATCACTTCAAAATACAATACAAAGGACGGCTGTCTGGAGGTTGATTTTGAGGGACAGGATATGGGAATTCTGATTGGAAAAAGAGGACAGACCCTTGATTCTCTTCAGTATCTGACAAGTCTTGTTGTGAATAAAGGTAAATCTACCTATATCCGGGTAAAACTGGATACAGAAGATTACCGCAGAAGAAGAAAAGAGACACTGGAAAATCTGGCAAGAGGAATTGCCTACAAGGTAAAGAAAACCAGAAAACCGGTTGTTCTTGAACCAATGAATCCTTATGAAAGAAGAATCATCCATTCTGCTCTTCAGGGAAATAAATTTGTAGAGACTGTCAGTGAAGGTGAAGAGCCTTACCGTCATGTAGTTGTAAAACTGAAAAGATATTAAGATGAGATACATCTGAACAAAAATTGTTATTCTGGGTGAAAGCGTGAATAATACGGACTTGACGTAGGCTTTTTCCCGGAGTAACATTTTTTTATGTAAAAGGTTTTTTGAAGGATATATGGATACACTAATAAAAATTGTCAGTGTATATTTTTTTGATAAACAGGTATGAGAAAGAGATCTATTTTATACCAGAAAACACAGTTTAATTTATGCATACAAACAGGAGGATTGCAGATGGAGACAACGATTGCAGCAATTTCCACAGCAATGAGCGCTTCCGGCATCGGAATCGTCCGGATCAGCGGAGAAGATGCAATGAATGTGATTTCCAGGATCTACCGGTCAAAGAATGGAAAGAAAAATATAAAAGAAGTAAAAACTCATACCATTCATTATGGATATATCTGCGATGGAGAGGAAACGGTAGATGAAGTTCTGGTGATGGTAATGCGCGGTCCAAAAACATATACAGGAGAAGACACGGTAGAAATTGACTGTCATGGCGGTGTTTTTGCCATGAAGAGAGTTCTGGAAACTGTTCTGGAAAAACGGAGCGCAGGTAGCGGAACCCGGAGAATTTACAAAACGTGCTTTTCTGAACGGGAGACTGGATCTTTCTCAGGCTGAGGCTGTTATGGATGTGATTCAGGCAAAAAGCGACATAGCGTTGAAAAGCTCTGTAGAGCAGCTGAAGGGATCGGTTCTCCGGGTGATCCGGGAAATCAGGGCAAAGCTTCTTCATCATATTGCGTATATAGAAACCGCGCTTGATGATCCGGAGCATTTTGATCTGGAGGGGTATCCAGATGAACTGATGGAAGTGGTAAAGGAAGAGGCAGAAGAGGTGAAAAAGCTTCTGAAGTCTGCTGATGACGGAAAAATGATCCAGGAGGGTATCCGCACAGTTATCCTGGGAAAACCAAATGCAGGAAAATCCTCTCTGTTTAAATTTTCTTGTAGGAGAGGATCGGGCAATTGTAACAGAAATTGCAGGAACCACAAGAGATACGCTGGAGGAATATATTTCTCTTCATGGAATCAGTTTAAGGATCATTGATACAGCCGGCATCAGAGAGACAGAAGATATTGTAGGAAAAAAATTGGTGTGGAAAAGGCCAGACAGATGGCTGAAAAAGCAGACCTGATCCTTTATGTGGTAGATTCTTCCAAGCCTCTTGATAAAAACGATGAAGAGATCATGGAGCTGCTTCATGGAAGAAAAAGTATTATTATTTATAATAAAACAGATCTGACTCCAGTGGTTTCGCCTCAGCATCTGGAAGAAAAAACAGGAAAACAGGTGATACCTGTGTCAGTGGTGGAAGGATCAGGAATAGAAAACCTGGAAACAGCCATTAAAGAAATGTTTTTCCGCGGGGAGATTTCCTTTAATGATGAGGTTTATATTACAAATGCACGTCATAAGACTGCCCTGGAAGAGGCGGAGAGAAGCCTTAACATGGTAATGGAAAGTATTGAAGCAGGAATGCCGGAGGATTTCTTTTCCATTGATCTGATGGGAGCTTATGAAAGCCTTGGAAAGATTATGGGCGAATCCCTGGGCGAAGATCTGGTAAATGAGATATTCAGCAAGTTCTGTGTAGGAAAATAGATGGAGGACAGAGGAATGTGCGCAAAGAGGTTGGAAAAAAATTGTGACATTGTTGTTGTGGGGGCAGGGCACGCAGGCTGTGAAGCAGCCCTGGCAGCGGCAAGACTTGGATTTGAGACAGTAATGTTTACAGTAAGTGTGGACAGCATTGCCCTTATGCCCTGTAACCCAAATATCGGAGGAAGCTCCAAGGGGCATCTGGTAAGAGAGGTGGATGCTCTTGGCGGCGAAATGGGAAAGAATATTGACAAGACCTTTATTCAGTCAAAAATTGCTGAATAAATCAAAGGGACCAGCGGTTCATTCACTGAGAGCGCAGGCAGATAAACAGGCTTACAGCAATGAAATGCGTAAAACACTGGAAAATCAGGAGCATCTGACCATAAGACAGGGAGAAGTAACCCGACTTCTTACAGAGGAGAACCGGATTACAGGTGTGGAGCTTTACTCAGGCGCTGTTTACCACTGCCGTGCGGTAATCCTGTGTACAGGAACTTATCTGAAATCCCGCTGCATTTACGGAGATGTCAGTGACTATACTGGTCCTAACGGTCTGCAGGCAGCAAATTACCTGACAGATTCGCTGAAAGAGCTTGGAGTGGAAATGTTCCGGTTTAAGACAGGAACACCGGCCCGTATTGCAGGAAATACCATTGATTATTCAAAAATGGAAGAGCAGTTCGGAGATGAAAGAGTTGTGCCGTTTTCTTTTTCCACAGATCCGGAAGCTGTACAGATTCCGCAGAAATCCTGCTGGCTGACCTACACAAATGGAAAAAACTCATGAGATCATCCGGAACAATCTGGACCGTTCACCCCTTTATTCCGGTATGATCGAGGGAACAGGACCCAGATACTGCCCGTCTATTGAGGACAAGGTAGTACGCTTTGCTGATAAAAACCGCCATCAGGTATTTATTGAGCCGGAAGGACTTTATACAAATGAAATGTACGTGGGAGGAATGTCCAGTTCTCTTCCTGAGGACGTTCAGGATGCCATGTATCATTCTGTTCCCGGACTGGAAAATGCAAAGATCGTAAAAAAGTGCCTATGCTATTGAATACGACTGCATCAATCCCCGACAGCTTTATCCTACACTGGAATTTAAGAATATAAAAAGGCCTGTTCAGCGCGGGGCAGTTTAACGGAAGCTCCGGATATGAGGAAGCGGCAGCCCAGGGACTGATTGCAGGCATTAATGCAGCGCTGAAGCTGAAAGGGAAAGAAATGCTGGTTCTGGATCGCTCAGAGGCGTATATAGGTGTTCTTATTGATGACCTTGTAACAAAAGAAAACCATGAGCCTTACCGGATGATGACAAGCCGTGCAGAGTACAGGCTGCTTCTCAGACAGGACAACGCAGACCTCAGACTTCGCAGAAAGGGCTATGAAGCCGGGCTGATCCAGGAGGAAACCTGGCAGAAAACACTGGACAAAGAAAAGGCAATAGAGGCAGAAATAAAAAGAACCGAACATGTGACTATTGGAGGAACACCTGAGGTTCAGAAGCTTCTTGAGGAAAAAGGAAGCACTCTTCTGAAGTCCGGAACAACGCTTGCAGAGCTGATCAGAAGACCTGAGCTTACGTATGACGATCTGGCTGCTGTTGATAAAGAAAGACCTGAGCTTCCGTGGGATGTCAAACAGCAGGTAGAGATCAACCTGAAATATGACGGTTATATTAAACGCCAGATGAAACAGGTGGAACAGTTTAAAAAGCTGGAAACCAAAAAAGATTCCTGAGGATCTTGATTACGAAAAGGTTGGAAGCCTTCGTATTGAGGCAAGACAGAAGCTGGAAGCCTACAGACCGGTTTCCATTGGACAGGCATCCAGGATTTCCGGTGTTTCACCGGCAGACGTATCGGTACTGCTTGTATATCTGGAACAGTACAGAAAAGGCAGACAATAAATCAGATAAGGAGAAGATTATGGCATACGATTTAAGTGTACTGGATCAGGGCTGTCAGGAAATGGGCATTGTCCTGGACGGGGTAACAGAGGCAGCAGTTTGTGGATTTTTATGAGTATCTTGTAGAAAAAAACAAGGTCATGAACCTGACAGGGATTACAGAATTTCAGGAGGTGCTTGTAAAACATTTTCTGGACAGTCTTGCCTGTGTAAAAAGCAGTTGACATAAAAAAAAGTAAAATGTATGATGGATGTGGGAACAGGGGCCGGATTTCCGGGAGTGCCTCTGAAGATCGCATTTCCTCATCTGGAAGCCTGCCTTCTGGATTCCCTGAAAAAAAGGGTGAACTTTCTGGAGGAGACCTTTGATCTCTTAAAGCTGACAGATATTACGGCTGTTCACGGAAGAGCAGAAGAATATGCAAAAAACAAAGCCTACAGAGAAAGCTTTGATCTTTGCGTATCAAGAGCAGTATCCAATCTGGCAACTCTTTCTGAATACTGCCTGCCCTATGTAAAGGTTGGCGGAAGCTTTATTTCCTATAAGTCGGGAACGGTTCAGGAAGAGGCAGAGCAGGCGGAAAAAGCAGTAAAAATCCTTGGAGGAAAAATCAGGGATGTGGTTTATTTCAGTCTTCCGGATTCAGAGATCCAGAGATCTCTGGTAGTGATTGAAAAAGTAAAATCCACACCGGGAAAATATCCCCGAAAAGCAGGAACACCTTTGAAAGAACCTCTTGTATAACTGGTTTCACAAAATCATCACACAATTCCCCTACTTTTATCACAACTTTTTCATAGAATATTTATAAGGCGGACAAACACAGAGTCCGCCTTCCATACAATCAGGGAAAAAGGAGGAGAGTTCAGTGATTGAAGTCAGCAATCTGGTCAAACGGTACGGAGACCATACAGCAGTTGACCACCTTTCTTTTCAGATAGAGAAAGGCAAAATTTATGGATTTCTTGGTCCAAACGGCGCAGGAAAATCTACAACAATGAATATGATCACCGGCTATATCGCGTCTACAGAAGGTACAGTAACCATAGACGGACATGATATTCTGGAGGAGCCGGAAAAGGCAAAAAATGCATCGGTTATCTTCCCGAGCAGCCACCGCTTTATTTCGATATGACCGTTCTGGAATATATGAAATTTGCAGCGGATCTGAAAAAAATCCCAAAAGACAAGAAAAAAGCCATGATCGAAGAGGTCATGGATATGGTGAAAATTACAGATATGAAAAACCGTCTGATCAAAAATCTTTCCAAAGGTTATCGTCAGAGGGTGGGACTTGCCCAGGCAATTCTCGGTTATCCGGAGGTTATCATACTGGACGAGCCAACTGTAGGACTTGACCCGAAGCAGATCATAGAGATCAGAGATCTGATCAAAAGTCTGAAAAAAAGCATACGGTTATTTTAAGCTCTCATATTCTTTCTGAGGTCAGTGCGATCTGCGATTATGTGCTGATCATTTCTCACGGAAAGCTTGTGGCAAGCGATACTCCTGATAATCTTGGAAAACTGGCAGCAGGCTCTAACAATCTGAATCTTCTGGTAAAAGGAGAAAAGAGCCGTATCCGTCAGCTTCTGGAAAGAAATTTCCGGAGTAAAAGGAAATCTCCATAGAGAAAAAATTCAGACCAGGAGGGCTGGAATGTGACTGTCTCCACAGAAGAAAATGCGGATATCCGTGAAGAAGTATTCTTTAAAATGGCAGAAAATCATTGTCCGATTCTGGAAATGCAGTCTCAGAAGATTTCTCTGGAGGAGATTTTCCTTGAACTGACAGAGGATAATAAAAAGGATTCATCTGACACAGATAACCGGATACAAACAGCTGAAGAAGCAGAAGCTGTGATCAGAGAATCAGAAAACATGACAGAGGAGGCGGATAAACATGACAGCAGTTTATAAAAGAGAGCTGAGAAGCTATCTTACCTCAATGATTGGATATCTGTTTATCTTTTTTATACTTTTACTGACAGGAATTTAATTTTTCTGCCTATCAGCTGGATGCTGCTTATCCCAGATTTGAGTATACACTAAGCGCTCTGACCTTTGTATTTCTGATCAGTGTGCCGATTCTTACCATGAGGACTCTGGCAGAGGAACGAAAACAGAAAACAGACCAGCTTCTTCTTACGGCTCCTGTTTCTGTGGGAAAGATCGTTATGGGCAAGTACCTTGCCCTGGTAACCATCTTTGCAATTCCCATGGCGATCATCTGCCTGTATCCTCTGGTAATGTCAAAATTCGGAACCGTATCTTTTTGGAACTGCATATACAGGAATCCTTGGATTCTTTCTTCTGGGATGCGCAAACCTTGCCATAGGTGTGTTTATTTCCTCCCTTACAGAAAGCCAGGTTATTGCGGCAGTGCTGACCTTTGTATTTCTGTTTGCCTTTTTTATGATGAACGGAATCTCTTCCTTTTTCTCTGAAGGCGCTCTGTCTACCTGCATTACCTTTGGTCTTCTGATGCTGGCGGCTTCGATCATTATTTATACAATGATCAAAAAGCTTCCTGATTTCTGCAGTGATCTGCCTGATCGGAGAGGCTGCTCTTGCAGTTGTTTATGTGGTGAACAGCAACTTTTTTGCAGGCGGCATCCAGAAAGCCCTTCAGATATTTAACATAAGCGGACATTTTGACAATTTTGCAAATGGAATTTTTGATGTGAATGGAATTGTATACTTCCTTTCTGTCATTGCAGTATGCATGTTTCTCACTGTACAGTCCATTGTAAAGAGACGTTGGAATTAAGGAGGTGGGAAGAGTGAATTAAAAGAAAACTGAAAAGAAGCAGCCGGAAAGAAAAAGTAAAGGAATCTCAGAGAAAAAATCCTTTAAAGAAAAATAAATCAGTTTACGGAAAATACATCAAAAACGGTTCCTACAGTATGCTGATCAGTGTGATCTTTATAGTGATCTTTATAGTGATCAATATGATCGTGAATGTTCTGCCGACAAAATATTCCGAGATAGATGTCAGTGATCAGAAGCTTTTCAGCATTGGAAAACAGACGGAAGATTTTCTTAAAAAACTGGATAAGGACGTAACTATTTATCAGATCGCTCAGAGCGGAGCTGAGGATGAAACGGTAAGCAAGCTTCTGAAAAAATATGAGGAAGCATCTGATCATATTAAGGTAGAAAAGAAAGATCCTGTTGTCAATCCCAAGTTTACTTCAGAGTATACAGACGCAGAGGTTTCCTCAAACAGCCTGATCGTTGAATGTGGAGAAAGAAGCAAGGTTGTGGATTATGGCGAGATTTACGAATCTTCTGTGGATTATAATACTTACAGCTATACTACCACAGGATTTGACGGAGAAGGCCAGATCACCAGCGCCATTTCCTACGTGACCTCAGAAAACCTGCCGGTTCTTTATACACTGGACGGACATGGAGAAAAAGATCTGGACGCTTCCATCCGGGAGGATATTGAAAAGGCAAATATTGAAATCCGCTCCCTGAATCTTCTTACAGAAGAAAGCGTGCCGGAAGATACTGCCTGCCTGATGATCAACTCACCGGCAACAGATATTTCTGAGGATGAGAAAAATGCAATTCTTGAATATCTGGAAAACGGCGGAAAAGCAATGATCTTCTCTGATTACACAGAAGAGTCCATGGAAAACTTTGACGCTGTTCTGGAAAACTACGGCGTAGAGCGGGCTGACGGAATTGTTATTGAAGGAGACGCACAGCACTATGCAATGCAGATGCCGTATTATATTGTTCCTGAAGTGAAAAGTGCAGAGCCTGTATCCGGTTTTGCATCAGAAGGATATTTTGTTCTGCGCCATATGCACAGGGTATCCGTAAACTGGACAGTGTAAGAGATACTGTGACAATTGACAGCATTCTGACAACCTCTGACAGCGCATATTCCAAGGCGGATCTAAACAGTGAAACCCTGGAAAAAACAGAAGAAGATATTGCAGGTCCCTTTGATCTGGGAGTAAGTATTACAGAAACTCTTAAAGACGATAAACAGACGCAGATTATTTATTATTCTACGGCAAACCTGATGGACAGCCAGATCAATGCAGCAGTAGCAGGAGGAAATGAACAGCTGATCATGGAATCTCTGAACTGGATGTGCAGCTCTGATGAGGCAGAGACAGTTTCTATTCCATCCAAGAGTCTGCAGGTAACCGCTCTCACACCTACTGCTTATGACGTAAGCTTCTGGAAAATTCTGTACAATGGGCCTGATTCCCGGAGTATTCCTTGTAATTGGATTCTGTGTATGGCTGAAAAGGAGAAAAGCATAATGAAGAGCAAGACAGTAAAACTGATTTCCGGAGTTGCTGTACTGGCTGTTCTTTCAGGAACCTACATAGGAGTTACCTCCTATGTGGATTCCCAGGAAGAAAAAATGAAGCTGAGGCAGCAGATACCAGTGTCAGCGTCGTAGAAATGGATTCGGAAAAAAGTTACTTCTGTCTCTTTTAACGGCACAGAGGGAGCAGAAGAGGTTTTTGAGAAGGATGGAGACAAGTGGGTAAAAAAGGACGAGCCGGATTTTCCGGTAAACCAGGATACTCTTGACGGCGCGGTAAATGCACTGACAGCGCTGTCAGCAGACCAGAAGATTGAAAATCCCGGGGATCTCAGCGAATATGATCTGGATAAACCTCAGAATCAGATTACTCTCACGGAAGAGGATGGAAATCGCATCATTCTTCAGGTAGGAATGAAAAATGAATCTTCCGGTCAGTATTATATGAAAAAAGTCAGAGGATGACAAAGTATATTTATCTTGTTTCCGCTGTATCTCTGGAACCGTTTATGGGAACTTCCTATGAGTTTGCGCAGGCGGAAAGCTTCCCGGCAGTAACCTCAGCAACGATCAAAGACGTAAAGGTGGCAAAAAGAAAACGGATATCAGCTTTCACAGGACGATGACAGGCCTGTACTGGTATGTTTCTGACGGGAAAAAACCTCTGAGCAGGCAGATACCTCCCAAGGCGGGGAACAGTAACCTCTGCCATAGGTTCTCTCACCTACGGGGACTTTGTAGACTATAACTGCACAGATCAGGCCAAATACGGCTTTGATGACCCGTATGCAATAATTACCGCAACTTATCTTGCGGAAGAGGATGCAGAGGCAGATACGGACGCTACAGGGGCATCTGAGAGTGAAGATAAGACAGAGACAGCATCAGAGGCGGAAGACTCTGGGGAAGCTGAAGAAAAGCCCCAGGTGGAAAAGCAGCTTGTGATTTATGTGGGAGATGAGATTGACGGAAACCGTTATGTGAAAGTCAATGACAGTAAACAGGTGTATACAATACCAGAGACTTCTCTGACAGATATTGTAGACAAGAATATTTCAGATTTTTACAGCCTGACAGTAAATTATCTGACTGTCAATAATCTGGACAGTCTTGAAGTTCAGTCTGAGGACGGAGCTCATACCGTACAGGTTACAAGAGAAACCGCAAAAAAATACAGAAGACAGTACGGAAGAAAGCGCCGGATCCGAGAAAGAAGAGGGTTCCGGTGACACTGGGGAAGCTGCTGCAGATAAAGAATAAAGAAAATGAAGATGCAGCGGAAAATACTTCTGATGAAAAGACCGGGACTGCAGAAGAGGAAAAAAATTTTCCTATGCTCTTGATGGAAAGGAAATTGAGGAAACAGTATTTACTACTTTCTATAACAAACTGATTAATATGGCAGGTCAGGAACGCCTGACAGAGGAGTATACGCCGGATGAAGCTGCTGCTTTTACCTTTGTTTTCACTGATACAGAGGGACAGAAAACAACCGTAAGCTATTATGAGTACGATTCCAGCTTTTATGCAGCAGTGACAGGTGATAAGGTTTATCTTGTAAACAAATGGATATACGTGATCTTACAGACGCATATCAGGAAATGCTGAATACAGATTCTTCTGAAGAAAGCCAAGAAGCATCCTGACCCGTAAAATTACTGGTTATGATTACAGAATGCGGAATGCCCCCGGAAATTAATTTCCGGGGGACATTCTCTGTACAGACAGCTGTGTTGAAAAACAGCTGCAGGATCATATACAATTCAGTTGTCAGTATGTTACAGGAAAATCCCGATCTGTTCCAGGAATTTTTCCGGATCTTCCATATGGGGAAGATGCCTGGTATGAGGAATCGTAACAGATTCCACAGAAGGATTGATGCTTCGATAGCTGTCTACAACAGCAGCTCCGTTATTTTCAGCTTCGCCTTCAATAATAAAAATACTGTTGTCAATGGACTTTAATGCAGGCAGGATATTAATGTTCATAAAGCGGGAAGCTTTGCTGGCATAGGCTGCCTTTGCCTGACATCCGCCTCTGTGAGCAGCTTCATAATAAGCATCAAGAAGATTCTGATCCATATGGAAGGGATCAAAAACCATGTTTTCAATAAAAAAGTCCGAAGTATTTACTCTGGAAACAATAATGTGATAAACAAGAGTTCCAAATACAGGGATTTCCAGGAAATATTTCAGCAGACGGTCTTTTCTGGACGGCATTTGTGTCAGGTTGCCGGGGGCAGGCGGATTCACAAGAATCAGTCTGTTGAAAAGAGTTTTTTTCATTGCGGCAGGCCATAACGGCAAAGGAGCCGGAAAAACCGCTGTGATCACATCTGCTTTTTCTCCGATCACATTTCTGATAAAGTCGCAGATTACCTGTACATAGACGAAATTTGTATAGGTCACTCCCGGCTTTTCAGAGCGTCCGCATCCCAGAAGGTCAATGGTGTATACCGTATGTTCCATGGCAAGCTCTTCTTCGATTCTGTTCCATTCATAGCCGCAGGCTCCGGGAAGCATATCATGGATAAGGAGAACAGGACTTCCGCTTCCTTTTTTGTATGAAAAAATTTCTCCAAAACGCCATTTATAATAGTTACGTCTGTTGGAATCAAGCATTTCCTTCAGAGATGCAGATGCGGCAATGATCTTGTTTGCAATGTGGATGATGGCTGTTGCGGAGGAGAACAGCACTACAAATGTGGTTAGACGGTTCTTGTTTTTCTTCATATGAGACCTCCTTTTCACGTGATCTGACTGCAATTATTATACGCCAAAACAATGCGTTTTACAATGCTATAAAAGAGAAAGAAGCTTTTCTACATCCTCTCTGGAAGTTGCCCAGCTTGTGGCAAATCGAATGACGGTATGTGTATCGTCAGCCTTTTCCCAGAAACTGTATACAACATCATTTTTCAGCTCTTCCAGTCTGCTGTTTTCCATAACCAGAAAAAGCTGATTGGTGGGAGAACTGTTATAAAAGGTATATCCTTTTTGACGAAGTCCTTCCCTCAGAAGAGCTGCTGCTTCAATGGCATTTCTGCCGGTTTCCTTATAAAGATCATCTGAAAAAAGAGCATCAAACTGTATGCCGCAGAGCCTTCCCTTTGCAAGAAGAGCGCCGTGCTGCTTGATCTGAGTAAGAAAATGTGCAGGAGTATTACTTTTTTGTAAAAACAACAGCTTCTCCGCACAGAGCGCCGGCTTTGGTACCGCCGATGTCAAAAAATATCGCACAGATCAGCAATATCAGGAAGCGACAGTTCATTTTCAGGGCAGGCGAGACCGGTAATGAGACGGGCGCCGTCCATATAGAGAGGAAGCTTAAACCGGCGGCATACCTGAGAAAGTTCTTTCAGTTCATCTTTTGTGTAAAGAGTTCCGTATTCAGTAGGATGAGAAATATATACCATTCCCGGAAAAACCATGTGCTCATGGCTGTCATCTCCCAGAAAAGTCTCCATATAGTCTTTCAGTTCCCGGGCGCAGAGCTTTCCGTCATGCTGGGGCAGGGTGAGAACCTTGTGGCCTGTAAATTCAATGGCGCCGGCTTCGTGAACACTTACATGGCCTGTCTCAGCAGCAATCACGCCCTCATAGTTTTTAAGCACAGAGTCGATTACAGTCTGGTTTGTCTGAGTTCCTCCCACCAGAAAATAAATTTCGGCTTCCGGGCAGCTGCAGAGATCCCGGATTTTATTTTTGGCAAGATCTGTGTAGCGGTCAGAGCCATAGCCGGATAAATGTTCCATATTTGTATCCATAAGCCTCTGAAGAATTTTGGGATGAGCGCCTTCGGAGTAATCGTTTTTCAAAGTATAACATAGATAAGCCTCACTTTCCTTTGTGTGTTAAAATCAGATTGCCGCAGGCAGTCTGAAATAAGATTTGCTGTTTGATACGAAACAGTTTATCACGAATTGAAAAGTGGTACAATACAGGCATTTCTATAATTTTTATAAAAAATTTCCGCACATTTCCAGACGCTGATCCGTTAAATATTATGAGAGGAGGATTTCTGATGCATACAGATCTGGATGAACAATATGACAAAATATACCGGTACTGCTATATGAAATTAAGACATCAGCAGACAGCAGAAGATATTACGCAGGAAACCTTTCTCCGTTTTCTGGAAAATAAAACTTATAAAGATATGGGAAAAGAAATCAGTTATCTGTACAGGATTGCAAGAAACCTCTGTATTGATCAGATAAGAAAACAAAAGAATGAAGCGCTTTCAGAAGAACTTTCCGGCTGTATGGAAAATATTCAGGAGAGGATGGCAGTACATATGGATCTGAGAAAAGCCATAAAAGTCTGGACGCTCAGGAGCAGGAGCTTGTCTTTCTGCGGTATGTAAACGAGCTTTCCGTTGGAAAAACAGCAGAGATACTGGGGATTTCCAGATTTGCTCTGTACAGAAAGGACAGAGAATGTCTGAAAAAGCTGAAAAAGGAAATGGAGGGATAAGATTGAAACAGAAACTGAAAAAAGAGCTTCAAATGCTGTATCAGCCGCCGGATCCGGTACGAAAACAGGAGTTTTTGCAGAGGATGCCCGAAAGCAGAATGAGTAATATGGAGTTTCTGCGAAGCCAGACAGGATATATACGCAAATGGAACTGGCTTATTTCAGCAGCGGTATTAACAGGTGGAATCTGCGCCGCATTTGACAAAAACAGAATGTATACAGGTATTCTGGCAGCTATGCTTCCTGTTCTGGCTTTGTCCTTTGTGGCAGAAGGCAGTAGATCTGTACGATATGGGATGGAAGAACTGGAAATGGTATCAAGATTTTCCCTGAAAGCTGTTTTAATGGCAAAATTTATGATTCTTGGACTGGGAAATATGATTGTTCTTGCAGCTCTTTTTCCATTACTGATGTGGAACGGAACATATGAATTTCTTTCTGCCGCCCTGGTTATTCTGTTTCCATATCTTTTATCCTGTTACTGCAATCTTACAATAGTCAGAAAAGTTCGGGGAAAGGAAAGCATATATTACTGCAGCGCAGTTTCTGTATTGATCTGCGGAGCTGTTCTGGTGGTAACTTACAGCAAAATAAATATTTATTCCCTTATGAAACCCCTGGGATGGGTGCTCAGTCTTGTCATACTGGCAATGCTGACCTTCAGGGAATGGAAAATGATATTACTTCAGTCGGAGGAATGGGCATGGAGCTTTTGATTAACAGAGTATCGAAACAGTTCAGAAATAAAATTGCAGTAGACAATATTTCTTTGAATCTGACTCCCGGTGTGTACGGGCTTCTGGGAGCCAACGGAGCCGGAAAAACCACTTTAATGCGAATGATCTGCGGTATTTTAACACCGGACAGAGGGACCATTACGCTGGATGGAAGAGAAGCAGGAGAGGAAGAATACAGGGAAATCCTGGGATATCTTCCGCAGGACTTTGGGTATTATCCGGAGTTTACAGGCATGGGTTTTTTAATGTATCTGGCAGCCCTGAAAGGAATACCAAAGAGCGCAGCAAAAAAACGCTGCCTGGAAATGATCGAACTGACCGGACTGAAAGGTATGGAAAAAAAGAAGATCAAAACATATTCAGGAGGCATGATACGCAGACTGGGAATCGCACAGGCTCTTATTAACCGGCCCAGAATTTTGGTCCTGGATGAGCCTACAGCCGGGCTTGATCCAAAAGAGAGAGTCCGGTTCCGTGAAATGATTGCCAGACAGGGAGAAAACAATATTGTTCTTCTTTCCACCCATATTGTGTCGGATGTGGAACAGATTGCAGATAAAATTCTGATGATGAAAGAGGGGCAGCTTATTTTTTGAAAGGGACCAGACAGGAAACAGGAAGTGATCTGGAAAAGCTTTATCTTGAAAATTTGGGGAGGTGAAAGGCTGTGAGTGATTTTAAAAGGATCTTAGGGTACGAGTATCTGAAGCTTTTCCGCCGCAAAATCATATGGATCACCCTTGGAATTATGATATTGCTTTCCGCATTTGTAATATGTATCAGTGATATTGGACTTAATTCAGATGGACAGAATATCATTCAGTATATTCATGAAAACAGACAAAAAGAATTGGAAATTACAGGAAAACCCGTGGAGACGTTTTGTTTTGAAGAATATAAGGATAAAGAATATCCGCATGGTCTGAAGTAATTTTTTGTCCTGTTTATTACCCTCAGACCAGATACAGACGAAAAAAATATAACAGAAGATAACGTATATGGGGAACGCAAGAAGATGCTGAACCGTTATATGGAGAAATATAAACTGCGGGAAGGAGAAAGGGAATACTGGGAAAATCAGGAAAGCAGAATAAAAGTTCCTTTTACCTATGAAGATACAGCCGGAGAGAGGAAGCTCAGCGCAGCGTTTTATACAATGGCGGTCATGCAGATTATTTTTGTAGCTGTTGCAGTGCCGGCGATATTTGCAGAAGAACATTTTCGAAAAGTAAATCATATTAATTTTTAGCTGCAAATATGGAAAGAAAACCCTGTATGCAGCAAAAAATCACAGCGGGAGTAACGCTTTCTCTTGGGGGGGACCATATGCCTTGTTCTGGCCTGTGTAATCCCTGTTTTGATCCTTTATGGCTTCTATGGACTGAATACACAGATACAAATGATATATCCTGCGTGCTCTCATTCTCTTACCATTGGACAGGTACTGGCCATACAGCTTCTCATACTACTGACTGCAGCAGTTCTGGAATCGGCATTTGCCATGTTCTGTGCAGAAAAATTAAAAAGCAGTACAGGCACTATGGCTGTAATGGTTGGAATCCTTTTGCTTTCCATGGCAGTGAATATTCCGGATCAATTTCGTATGGCAAGCCAGTTATGGCTCTGTATTCCGTCCAATGCCCTGGCAATTTGGAACCTTCTGGACTGCCGCCTGATACCCCTGTTTGGAAAATATTTTACCCAGATGCAGCTTCTGCCAATTATATATGTGGCTCTTGCAGCGCTGCTGGCGGTGGGAGGCTACAGAGGATATAGAAGATATCAGGCGGTAAAGTAAAAAGAGTATGGCATCTGGCATCATTGTTTGCAGTATAGGAGTGTTTGTTGGGCTTTTATATTCATATTCAGTCGAGGTTGCTTTAATGATACACAGAAGATAAGGTGTTTTTCTGTAAAAGCTTATTTAATAACTATGAATAAGTAAATTTGAAAAAGTATACAAAATTATGGTTACTTTGTCTTTGTGAGAGCCGCATATAGAATTTATGATTTCTTTGCGTTTGCATATTACAGATTCTATTGTGCAAAGTTCTGTATTTGCTCATTTATAGTTTACTATAAAAACAAATGATATATCAAGAGTCAGACCCTGCTCAGATCTGGCTCTTGTTATTTATGAAAGCCAGGAGTAACTTCCCAAAAGTGCAGAAAATCAGCATCCTGGCTTTATATCGTGTACAGTATGAAATGCATTGATTGATGAATGTTTCTATTCTGCCGGTGCATCATTTCCATAGCCAATAGCTAATATATTAACGGGTTCCAGGTGATCTGGTAATGAAAATTCTTGTTTGATTATATCCGGCTTAAAAAAGCATACCCAGACCGTACCTAATCCCAGCTCTGTCGCCTGGAGCATCATGTGATCTGTCAAAATAGCTGCGTCAATATCTGTTGTCTGTTTGTTATCAAAAGGTCGTTTCCACGCATTTGAATGATCTGCACAAACAATAATCGCTAATGGGGCATTATATATGTTTCCGGCTTTTGCAATACTTTTCAACCGTTCTTTGTCCTGTACAACCAATAATTTAACGGGCTGCAGGTTTGCCGCAGTTGGTGCAACATGAGCACAGGCAAGTATTTATCCAGCTTTTCTTTTTCTACAGGCTTATTTTTGTAGGCTCTGACGGAATATCTCTTTTTTGCAATATCTAATACATTCATGCTTTTTAATCTCCTTTGTTCTTGTGAATCAGGTCAACCTGTACTATAATTATATCTGTAATACTTTATTAGACAAGAACGCACTATTTTGTAATATACTACCTGAAGAGAAAGTAAGAGAACATTATGGAAAGTAATTGCTGTGGTTTTAATTGCCCCGTTGAAGCAACCATTCAATTAATCGGCGGAAAATATAAGGCTGTCATTTTATGGCACTTAATGAATTAAACATTATGGTACAGTGAGATTCATAAGCGTATTCCAAAAATGCTGGCTCAACAGCTTCGTGAGCTGGAAAAAGATGGATTGATTAACCGTAAGGTTTACCCGGTGGTTCCGCCAAAAACAGAATATT
>ENA-OPYU01000325-OPYU01000325.1-human-gut-metagenome-genome-assembly--contig:-NODE-325-length-19127-cov-2.397316_pt1 | contig 19127 bp, 28 predicted proteins | sample MGYA00242637_ERZ504482 | MGnify/ENA primary metagenome ERZ504482 (study PRJEB26092, sample SAMD00036237) | human gut metagenome | host: Homo sapiens | study: EMG produced TPA metagenomics assembly of... | reverse complement strand
AGGTACAGTCCTGTCCCTACAATCCAGTCCGTGCAAGAGACTTGGAATGACAAAGAATCCCATTCATAAACAATCATATAAAAATATACGACTATGACAAATGATGAAAACACTTACATCGGAATGTCCCTGCCGGAAGGAATACGGTACATCACCGTTTTTGAAAAAGGGGGTTTTGAAAACTGCGGAAGAATACTCAGGACATTCTACCGTACGGAAGACAGGGTGAGAAAACTGCTCGCTTTTGGAAACCTGCTCCATCTGGGAGGCAGCCTCTCATCAAATGAAAACAAGACAAGCTGCTGGCCTTTGAATAATGGGAATCCCATTCACGAAGCAAAGGAAATATCAGGCAAGGAAAAGTTCTTCCTGCTCGGTGACTGGACTTACCTGTATGAAAATGGCAGATGGTTTCTGGGCTATGAAGGAAAAATCTATGAAATCAGCAATCCTGAATTTTCTGTCTTTGTTCCCGACAAGGACCATACACCTTCCCCTCTGGACAAAGGACTTTCCTTTGCCGTAATCGGCGAAACGGGAAAACTGGAATTCACTCCGGAAATTGTCAACGGATGGGATACATGGAAAAGCCTTCCCAAAAGAGTCAGTGAAAAAGGGAAAACGGTATATGTATTCCGCAAAACACAACTTATAAAAGTCATCAAACCTAAAAAACTGGAATCATGAAAGAAATCAATATGACAAAGGCTATATCATGTATGCCGGACAAATTCATCACAATGGAAATGGTTGAACTGGCCGCGACCGAACACCGTCCGGAACTGGTCAACTATCTGCCGGAGAAATATATTACTTCTGAAATACTTGACAGTATATTCAAAACAGATGATTACGGATGGCGTTCCTGGCAGCTTTCGAAGATACCTGAAGAAAAACGTAACCGCCAGATTTGTCTAAGGGCAATAAAGGCCGAAAAGAGTAATTTTCCTGACATACCGGAAAAATACAGGAACAATGACATACTTGAATCGCTGTTCGCACACAGGAATTTCATGTACTACCTGCATCTGATACCTTCATCCTCATGGAACAACGGAACAATCCGTGATGCAATATACTCCCTTTACCGTGACGTACAGCAAAACGGAGGTTACCGGTACTGTTCAGAGAGGTATGAACAGCAGTTCTTATATGAAACAAGCGTCATGCTTTCTTTCGTTCCGCGACAAGCCAAGGATTTCAGACTTTGGAAAGAACTGATCCATGACGGACGTATCGCAACCATGACTATCGACAAAATGATGCCTAAATGTTTCAAACAGGCAGCATACTACAAGGAATGGGCCATACGCTGTATCAAGGAAGTGGATACACGCTGGCTTGACTATGACACCGTATGGAAGGCCATCTGTCACAAGACAGGCAACCTGCATGGCATTTTCGATTCATACGGACATTACGAGTGGTTCTCCAAACATGCGGATGATGCCATGGCTGACAAAGCAATGGAGCTGGAACCTAACCTGTTTAACAAACTTCCCAGACGGTTCCGGACACCGGAAAGACTTATTCATACACTTGAAGTAAAAAGAGAAATCAACAGTTACAACTTCATTCTTGAACCGAACCTAATGACGAAAGAGGTTTGTATGGCACTGGCCGGAAGGGATTCGTTCTACCCTGATATTCCATCGGAACGCTGGACCAGGGAACTTGTGGAATATTTCACCGAATACGGCCATAGTCTGCGCTGGCTCCCTCAACTGCCGAAGAAACTACAGACCAGAAAACTTGCCGAGAAGGTTCTCAAGGAGAAGCCGCAATACTTCCATTATCTGCGGATGGAATTCATCACACCTGAAATGTCCAGGCTGTTATGTCAAAAAGACCAGGATAATATCCGTCATTTCAAAGGAGCGTGTCATGGAGTTCCAGAAATATACAGGACTTCCAGCCGAATTCTATGGATGTGAAACGGATTTCGAGCATATCAGAGATCGTAATGACAGCCGCCGATACTGCCGTATAGGACTCGCTTACATCGCCTTACAAAAATGTAAACGCGGATGGCATGAAAGTGAATATTATCTTATCATGACACGCCATCCCAACCGATATATGCCTGCCAAGACAGTGTTCAGAAAACAGATTACTACATTCCACCGGACATGGCTGGAAAAGACAATATGTGACAACGACTCACAATTCCGGATTCCGAAGATTCAAAAGGATTTAAAGGATGTACAGGCCATGCGGTATTATGAGGTGGAACATATCCGTACCATACTGGGTTGCGAAATATTCCGCAACTCTTTCATTGGGCAGACAGTGGAATACTGTATCCGCAAGGACGGGCTGACCTACCATGACAGGAACATGGAAAAGCTCGCCTCCGGCCTGCAATACAAGATCCGTCAGTTGAAGGAGCAGGCTGTACTCCCCAAAGGAACAGATGACTCTATGGAAATCAATGCAGAAACGGTACACCGCAATATGGGGTATTGTCTGATTGGAATAGAAGCCTTTGCGGAAGACTACGGACTGGACATAGCCCGGACCTATACCCTGAAAGAGCTGAAGGACGTTATCCATGAACAGGGATACAAGCCTTCACTGGAGAAATACAAAAAGAAGTCCAACATCTAAATCTTATCTGAATATGAATATTCTCCAAAAAAGAATTGAAAACCTGTGCGATGAAATCATCGGCAGGATACTTGCACTGATGAAGGTAAACTCGGTTTCCGAAGTAATACTGACAGACAATGACAATCCGGTTTACGTAATCTGGTTTGACAAGATAGGTGATCCGTGCGAATGTTCCGTACACAAGGTAACTGCTGTCGGAAAAGGAATCACACTTGAAGTCCATGATAAGATAACCGGAGAAAATTATAAGGTAACAAGCCGCCATGAGGCGGCTCTGGCCAATCCGGTATGGCTTAACGATATTCTGGAAGCCATAACAAACATCTTCCATATAAAAGAAGATAATGTTATATGCTGCAAATGCGGAAGTACAAACGTAACCTGTGAAGCGATGATAAATCCCAATACAAAGGACTTTGACCACTATACAGATGACTCTTTTCAGTATGGGTGGTGCGACAACTGTAAAACCGGAACAGTCATAAGCGACACATCTGAAGTAAAGAAGGGAATATCTCAGAAATATAAAGAGTTTACAGAGACTTACAATACCGAACCGCAACTGGCCTTATGCCGTATCATCTGGAAAGATGATATGAAAGAAACGGAAGTTTCCATAGCACTCGAAAACATTCCGGAAGAGCATGATGATGCCATCTTCTTCTATTGCGACAGCCTGTCCGATTTCATGGCGTTGGCAGAATACGGAGGAGAAGACTTCATCGTTACAGAATGTTTTAACTTTACCAACTTGGAAAATGAGGAATAATTTATTTTCATCTTTTCAAAGTTGCCTGATATGTAAACTTTATATATATTTGCAGCATGAAACAGGAAAGGACCATATCAGCCTACAAGAATTATTTCATGGACTTTATCTCATCTCTCAGAAAAGAGGAAGCCCGTAAGATATACTACATTCTTGATATGCTGAAAGTACAGGAAAGGGTAAGCAGCAAGTTCGTAAAGTATCTGCGCGAAGAGCTCTATGAAATCCGTGCTGAATATGGAGGCAACATCTTCCGGGTATTCTTCATATTTGATGACGGGAACATCGTAATCCTGTTCAACGGATTTCAGAAAAAGACACAGAAGACACCGCCTTCTGAAATAGAAAAGGCATTAAAGATAAAGGAGGAGTATTATGAAGCAAGAAATGAAAACCTGACCAGCATCGATGCTATCATGGATGCGGAATTCGGCAAGCCGGGAACACCTGAACGTGAGGAGTTCCGTAAGGAGGCATACGCCTACTGCATGGGACAGATTATATGCGATGCCAGAAAGAAGGAAAAGATGACCCAGTCCGAACTGGCTGAAAAAATCGGGACCAACAAGTCCTATATCTCCAGAATAGAAAAAGGTATTGTAGATCCGGGTATCAGTACATTCTGCCGTATCATTGATGCGCTCGGATTGAAGATTGAAATTGTCAAACCGGTATTATGATGGAAAATTATCAGGAAAAAGCCAGAGAGAACTTTTACCGCAACCGTCCGTACGGCATTCACATAGATTATGTCCGGAAAGGATTCGTACTGTTCAATCACTATACAAACAGTCTCGGGAAACAGGAAACAGGTTCCATTGAAGGGCTTCCCCTTGAAAAATTTGAGGATGTGGATGCGATACCATTGAACGGAAAGATCATAAAAAAGTGGCAACCATACAACAGACATCTATTTCTATACAGACGATTCAAATCCTTACAGGAACATGAAGCTGGATATGGATGCGCTGAAACAGTATAACCGGTTCATTTATCCTTATCCCTCTTTCTGGACAGGACATTATAGCAGAACAGCCGTGAACATGACAAGTTCACGGCTGTTCTTTTCTCTATGGTATAAAGAGTAACCTGTATTCTTCTTTCCTTCTTCTTTCTATTGACGGAATTTTCTTTCCCTTATAGTGACAATATCGTATGAAGTCCGCATAAATGTTCCGGTTACCGGCTTCCAGTTTCCTTATCAACGTGCTTTTGGGCATCCTGCCATAGCCGAGTAACTTATATGGTCCCACCTGGTATGCCAGACACGCAGCCAAAAGTGAATCCTTTCCCAGATGTCGGAACAATGCACACATTTCCTTCAAATCTTTTTTCAAAATACTGTCTCCTTGACTCTCTGTCAGTTGGTCTGGAAACTTTTCCCCTTTTCTAATACGGTGACCATATGCGACATACGGATGATGTTCCGGACCATGCCATCCTTCGTATTTTTTGATACACCTGACAGCCGTTTGCCAACGTAATACTTCCGTATTTTCCTGCGCACGTAGGGACGTTACCGTCATGGCCAGTACCACCAATGGCAGTACTGACCTTAAAAGCCTTACGGTTATTATAGGGCACCTCCTTCCTGAACTGACAAAGAATCTTCCACGGCATCCGTCTCTTCATCACCTGCATTGTTGAGTCAAATTCCATTTCAGTTATGTTTCCCCAGTTGTCCTCGACAACGACAATGAAATTCTGCGCCTCGTCACATAGTGAAGTATAATACAGCCTGAACTTCCGGTTCTCCAGCAGATAACGGTCATTCGGCTTGAATTCAAGACCGTTGTCCAGTTTCAGGGAACCTTCCCCGTCATACTGGAAATAACGGATCGTATAGACCGTACCGTCAAAATCGCCCTTACTTTTGAGTTCACACCGTATTTCCGCCGTCTCATTCCTGTTCAGTTCCTTGGGAACCGGCATTGTTTCCACGGTAAACGGATAACTCTGCTGGATTTCCAGCTCGGATTCGCACGAGGTCAGTACAAGACTGACCAGACCTATGCAGAACATGGCAATCTTGCCTGCCAGCCCAAATCCTTTTCTCATATTCTTTTCTGTCTTCATTTGTTTTCCTTTGTTTTTTGTCAGATATTCATTCAAGTCCTTAAATCCATCATACAGACCGGAACAGTCCGTAACCTTCGTTCCCGAAATGTATGTTCAAAGTCTCCAGTGCGGTAATTCCGGCCCGGTCACGGTCAAGAAAGCACCGGATTTGCCGTAACCCTCCAGTACGGCATACGACCGTTCCAGATTGGATACAGAGTTCAGCACCAGGCAATCCTCGTCTGTCAAAGTCCGCAATACCAATGCCGAAAGGAAATCCACAAACCCTTCAAACACGCAGCACCTATCCTGTTTCTTTCCGGACAGGGACACACAGGAAATGTCCTTGGGAGAAATGCATCCCTTGAACATCGGGTTACGGAGTTCATAACCGCCGCTCCGGTTCATGAAGCCTATGGCAAAATACCGTTTGCCCCGTATTCCGTATGTCACTTCCTTGCAGAATCTCCCGGCAATGGCCGGATCAATGCCTCTCTCTTTCAGGTAACCTTTCAAAGCCTCATGACTCAGTTCCGTCACTTTCACGTCCTCGAATCCGGAAACGCGGGGTATCTTCTTACGTTCCTGTAAAGGCCGGAGGGGAAGGATGCCGGATTTCCCTGAAAGGAACTCCAGCTGTTCCATGAAACCGGTACTTCCAGTAAGTTCTCCGGCAAGATGGAAGATGTCACCTCCCTTTCCGAGGCCAAAATCAAACCAGACATTCCGCTGCGTATCCACCTTGAAGGATGCGGTTCTCTCATTCCTGAAAGGGGATCTGAACCAGACATCATTTCCTTTACGGGATACCGGTATATGCCCCATATCTTCAAGAAAACCGACAAGGGAAATCCGTCTAATCTGTTCCAGTTCCATAACCCGCTAATTTATCATAAAACGAATGCCGATTCCATACTGGGTATGGCAATGTCCGAGACTTCCGCCCCACAGGAAACGCTCACGCAAGGAAGCCGTCAATGCCACACGGTCGGCAAGGTACAGTTCCATCTCCAGCGTCAGGGCACAGCCGTACACAAGGCATCGCCGTTTTTCAGGGTGGCCCCGTCATAGAGTATTTTATCAGACCAGTTTACCGTCTCATATCCGGCCAGTGCCGATCCTCCCAGATTGAGGAAGAACACTTTTTCCCGCATCGGAAAGGAAATTCAGGTAATATCCGCCTTCTGCCGTAAACTGCGCAGAAGGGATGGTCACATGGCGGTAACCGTGTTTCATGTGCAGGTATTCCGCTCCATATACCCATTTGTTCCCGCCTTTGGCATAGCTTGAAAGTGTCATTCCCATATAGTATCCGTTATCGGAAGCCATACCTCCACGCATTTCCACACCCTGCATCCTTGGCAGAATCCGCTGGGCGTCTGCCTGTCCCACGGAAAGGACAAGCAGCAATGCCAGCATATACAATACTTTCGTTCTCATCGTATCTTCAGCTCATTGATGGTTTCCGCACGCACCAGGTCTTCGTTGACCACTTCAAAACTCTGGTGACGGCCGCCCTGTTTCTCATACATCTCCACAACCAGTTTCTTGTCGTCCGGTATCGTAAACTTGGGAAGGGCGAATACCGTACATTCCGAATCCCTGCCGTTTACACGTGTCACATAATTATAGGCACGCAACGGATCAAAATCACCTGCTCCTGCATGGCCGTACGCTTCATCACCTTTTTGTCCACCACCTTGAACGTAATGAAATCCACGTCAAAGGGAACATTCGAGGAATTCTTTACCTGGGTATGGAAATAAAGCAGGTCATTATGGGTGTATAACCCTTTGAGCAGATACTGGATACCGAAACGCTTGCAGCCGATATGACGGATACGGCGTTTGTCATTCTCATACACGGATTTCATGATAAGACGTACCAGACGAGGAGATTCGTTATCCAGCTCAGTCAGATAGATTTCCATGGCATTGTTGGGGCGGTTCACTGATTCTCCGTCATGGATGAAATCACACATCTCCACATTCAGCAACAGCGGTTCATCGGCATACTTCACGTTGAAGGTATAGAAGTTCCCGTCTTCGGTTATTACAGACATATTGGTTTCCTCCCTGAAATTGCGTGCCGTGGCCTTTACTCGGATTACATTCTCGGCACCGTCGGCCTTGCCGGCTATCAGGTTTGTAGAACCAAGATCCACATACTTGACCGGAGCCGGAAAAAATGACATGGACGGTCTTGTCATACGTTATTTCCAGTCCGTGCGGCGGAATCATCTGGCTGAAACCGATCTTACGGGTCAGCCCCTCATAATAATCACCGCTACTCTGCTGCGCCCAGGCAGCCGATACGCCCAGTAAAAGGGCAAACATCATCAGAATCTTCTTCATGTGCTTTTGTTTAATGGTTGTCTTTTCTTTCATAGTTTACTGTATTTCATTTCTCCGGTGAATGGAGCAGTACCCGGTGTCCGGCCTTCAAAGTAATCTTTACCGTACGCATCCGTTTGGATATGTACTGGGAAACGCCCTGTATCATACCTTTTCCCAGATCGGAGGCAATCTGCGCCCCGGCATCGGTGGAAATGTTGATGCTGCTGTTCATCGAGGTTCCCATGTTGGCGGCAATCTCCCTGGCAGCGTCATATTCCAGTGAACCCGGCACCAGGATTCCCTGCTGTCCGTCCAGATCATAGACTTCCAGTTCCACCGGCAGGATAGTTCCCTTGTATTCCACGGCATTGACCATGATTTCCAGCCGTTCACCCTGTATGCGTGTGCCACCTACCAGTACAGTCCCTTTCGGTATGAAACGTCCGGCAACAGACATGGGCTCGGTAAGCCGCAGGCGCAAGGCCTGTCCGTCGGATACGGTCTGCGTACCGTGTACACAGGCAGCAATGGTATTGCCTTCCGTTACTGTCTTCCGGCCGACAGCCGTATTGAAACCGGCATTGCGTTCTCCCGAAAAGGCGGATATGAACTCTTCGTTGCTCATAGGTCTGGAAAGCGAGGATACCACCTCATTGTGAACCTGTTTCACCGGTATGGCTTTTTTGTCCTCCGCTTTTCTGACGGGAGAAGGAGTCTCCACTGCCTGACGGTTATTGTATTTGGCGGCCAGTTCGTATGATTTTTCCATCAGGGCCATCTTTTCCTCCATGCCTGACAGTGGCTCCTGTTTCTGCTGCTGTTGCTGCATACACTCCAGTTCCTCAATCCTTTCCAGAAGCCTTCCTTTTCCGGATCGGTCCGCGGTTCATAGATGCTTCCCAGCGTACGGTTCATCTCACGGTAGGCTCCGGCCGAGGAACTGACCGGTCCGGCATTGCCTTTTTTCTGTTTCCGTTTCCGTGTTTGTTTGCCTCTGCGGTGGAATGTTATCGGGAAGACGGACACTGTCTTTCCGTTCCTCTTTGGCAAACATGGACTCCGCAGCTTCAAAGAATGTCTTCTTTTCCTGCTTTCCTGTTCCATCAGAGCCTTTTCATAGGCATCCTTCTTGTTTCCTTCCAGGCGGCTGTCCTCGGGAGAAGGGATTTCCGTATTGAATCCCTGTCCTTTATCCTGCCGCTCCCGTTCCTGCCCGGAAGGTGAGAATATCAGATAGAAACTTCCCAGACACAGCAGGAACATCAGCGGATACACCACAAATCTGGCGCGTTTGCGTTTCTGTTCCTCACTCAGCGGCTTCCTGTCCTTTGAAGACCGGAGCCTGAACGGTTTCATCAGCCGTTCCATTACTTTCTTGACTTTTCTTTCTCCATTTCTTACAATAGATTGAATGAACTCCATACGGAGTGAATCCTTTTCCATAAATTCCATTCCGGACTCCCGGTTCTTACTGCCTATAAACGGTCTGCATGCCGTATAGACACATGCGGCGGTAAACGGGACAAACAGTATCCAGAGAACGGCCTTGCGCTGTTTAACGGTAAGTCTGTGGCAGAACCTCCTGAGTTGAAGGTCCGCCTGTCTCGTCAGGTTCCTTTTCATCGCTCTACGCTCCTTATGTCCTTGTTTTCCAGTATGGTCAGATGTTCGATGATAAAGCCGTTGGGGTTGTCATCGGAACGGGACGTATTCTGAAGCTGGCAGTCAGTCACCAGCGAACGTTCCGTCACATTACTCTCACGGATAATCATCTGGCGGGCATACGTCCTGGCCCTGTAGGGGTATCCGGAAAAGTCGCAGACCACGCTGTCCACCCGTACCACCTGATTGATATTACCGGAAATGAGACGGTTGTAATATCCTTTCTCGGCAAAATCCACATAGTAATGATAGGCGCTTTTGTCCGCCAGCTGCAAGGCACGGTTGATATTGTGCTCGATGGCATCCTTCTGTGGCGACAGCCCGAAAAGAGCTCATGGAACCTTCTTACATGCTCCCTGGCTTCAGCCGGACGGTTCTGTGAAAGATCCTGCGAAAGGGCAAGCATCAGTGACTTGCCGCCATCGAGTACATAAATTTTCTCACGCTGTTTCTCCGCAAAGCGGTATGAGTTCCACAGGGCAAAGACGGTCACAAGCGTGCAGCATCCGACAAAGACCGCAAGCATCAGGCGTATCCGTCTGAAACTGCTTTCAATATTGGTCAGTGATTTGAATTCCATCTGTTTTCATGATTTTTATGTTCCTGTTCTGTTTATTTTTCCACGCAGACGCCCTCCGATATTTCCCAGTCCGGAACCTGCGGCACCGGCTGCAAAATCCTCCGGCCTTAGTCGCGTACGGTTGATATTTCGGTTGTAGTTTCCGGCACCGCCTGCCTGTACAATCCATCCGGCCACGGTCGGCACGGTAAAATATCCGATGATACCTATCAGCATGAAGATCACATATACCGAATTGGAGTTGTCCAGCGAATAGTTCGGATTGTTCTGGAGCTCCAGGATGTCGTTCTGCAGCATAAGTACCTGAATCTTGGCCAGCATACAGCTGAAAAGGTCACTCACGGGAAGCCACAGATAGACGGAAATGTAACGTGTGAACCACTGGCTGAGCGTGGACTGGAAACCGTCCCACACGCTGAAGGCAAAGGCAATGGGACCGAGGATGGACAATACCACCAGGCAAAAAGGTCCTTACCGTATCTATCAGCAGGGATGCCGCGGCAAAAAGCAGTTCCAGCAGACTGCGGAAGGCGTCACGGATATTCTTTTCCAGATTGTACATGCCCACTTCCATATACATGCCCATACGGGTTGCCATGGCATCGGGCGACCATCCGAGCTCGTCCAGCTGACGGTCAAACTCCTCATCGCTGACCAGATAGGCCGTTTCCGGATTACGGAGCATGGCTTCACGTTCCAGCCTGTCCTTCTGCTCACGGTACTGCTGCATGTCCATCGTCTGCCCCTCAAGCATCTTGTGGGTTCCCTGCACAATCGGACTCAGCACCGTATTCATCGTTCCGAGTACCAGAGTCGGGAAAAGCATGATGCAGATGCCTATCGCAAACGGGCGCAGAAGCGGATACACGTCAATCGGTTCGGCACGGGCAAGCGACTGCCAGACACGGACGGCCACATAGAACAGGGCACCGAGTCCGGCAAGTCCCTTGGCCACATCCAGCATATCTCCGCAAAGGGGCATCATTTCATTGTAAAGGCTCTCCAGAATGGTATGGAGATTCGAGAAATCCACGGATAACAATACCATAGGCTACCAGTATTTGGAGGTGTCATTACCATAGAGCTTCAGGACACGGTCAAGGTCATTCTTCTTGCGGGCACGCAGGAAACTCACGGCTATATTCCTGTTCGTATAGTAATTCACGAGATTGCGGTAACGGCGCATACTGGCATAACAGTCATCCACCACGTCCATACGGTCCTTGTCGGTCATGGAAAGGGTGCTGACGTTGATTACCTGCTTGAGGTCCTGCAACACCCCGTTGCTCTCTTCCAGAAGTTTGGTATAACCGAAAGCGATGGCATCCAGCTCTTCGGGAGAAAAGTTCTCGTCACCCAGCATCTTCTGGAAATTGGTCACGTAGATTTCCGACACGTCACCGACCATCAGGATAATCTCACTGACCTTACGGGCATCCTTCACCAGATTGTTGACGGACTTCAGGGCATCATAGTATTTCTTGTACTGCTGGTATATCTTCACCGTCTCCGCAAAATTCTGGGCGGTACTTGTCGCAGTTGAAGAGGTATGCACGATATTGTCCGACATGTTGATGATACTCTGGGCAAGGTTTCCCGGATCAGTCACCACCCACTGTGCCCGTATCTGTCCGGCAAGAAAAAATGGTTCCTGCACAAAGCAGCAGCAGTCTTTTTCTCATGGACGTACCTCCTTCCTTACATAGTCACCGTTCGGAGAAAAGGTCAATACGTCAGCCGCCTCATTGTAGGCGATGTCTATGCGGTAGCCGGTATTGATGAACAGGTTACCGTTTTCTTCCACCAGCAGATAGGTTTCCGGCTTCAGCTTCCGTGTCTTTCCGCTGCGTGCGAAGACCGTCACCTTGTAGGCGTCCCCTTCCTTTATATATAAGGACATCGGGCTTGCCTTCCACACTGCTCCATGAACCGCACAGGTGGTCACAGTCCTTGAACCTGCTCTCACTGCAGCTCTGCAGCAGCAGTGATGCCGCCCCGACTTAGGCAGGCGGCCAGTCTGTACAACTGTCTGTTTTTCATGTCTTGTCTTTTTTAATGATTTTGTTCTTGTTTTACTGAATCTCTCAAAGTCCCATCTTGCGTCTCTTTGGCTTAGGACTGACCGGTATATGTACTTTTCTATATGACTTGTGTTCTTTTTCCTTGGTGTTATCATCAACTGCCGTCTTACGACCTGTCAGTCTGTCAAGTCTTGCGTTAAGTTCTTTACATGCCTTCTTAGCCTGTTCCTTTTTGACTGCATCAGAGGAATATCGGTCAATGCCATATCTGACAAGGAAATCCCTGAATACAAAGAGATTGTCAATATTCTTGGGATCTGCAGCTATACTCTCCAGCTTTTTTAAAGTCCCTGTATAATCTGTCAATATAAGGAGCAGGAGGACGGGGGCATAGTCTCTCAAAAATATTCTCAACGGTATGTTTCAGTTGTGCATCAAGCTCTACAATATCAGGAACCTCACATTCCAGCCTTTTCAACCTGTATTCAGCAGGTTCCATACTTTCAAGCTGGTGATACAGCTCATAGTCTTCTGAAAATCCGTAATATTCACGGATCTCCTTCGGTATGTCCCATCCGTTCATCAGGGACCAGTAGAGACATTCAATGGTCTCCTTACGCTTTCTTTCATCCGATTCAAAACTGTCATTCATAACTGTTATGCTTTACCGTTTGACATTTTCCTTTCCCTCCTTATTTCCGCAATGCGTTTCACGGCCAGTTCCAGATTTCCGCCCAGTTCCTTGGCCAGCTTCTGCAATTCCAGCTTTTCCGACTCTTCCGTGGTATATACGGCATATTCCTCATCGCTGACTTCCGTGGCATACACGGCCGAGTGGGTACCGCCAAGACCGATCCAGACCTCACGGTAGAAACGTCCGGGATGGTTGGCCTGGTTAATGGACAGGATCTGTCCGCGTTCCTTGTCGGTCAGTCCGAGAAGCCGCTGGATATGGTCGAACTTGTTCATGTATTTCCGCTGGTCAAGAAGAATCTTGCAGTCACTGTTGTTGATGATAGCTTCCTTCACGACAGGGGAACTGATGATGTCATCCACTTCCTGGGTGACCACCACGGCCTCACCGAAATATTTTCTGACGGTCTTAAATAAATACTTTATGTACTCACTCATATTGGCGGACATCAGGGCTTTCCAGCATTCCTCAATGAGTATCATCTTGCGGATGCCTTTCAAGCGGCGCATCTTGGCGATGAAGGTTTCCATGATTATCAGCGTGACCACGGGCAGAAGCACCTTGTTTCCGCTGATATTGTCCAGCTCAAATACGATAAAGCGCTTGTTGGTAAGATCCAGTTCCTTGTCCGAATTAAGCAGGAAATCATAATCACCGCCACAGTAGAACGGTTCCAGCACGTTCAGGAAACCGTCGATGTCAAAATCCTTCTCACGGACTTTCTTCTCCTCAATCATCCGGCGGTAGTCATCACGCACAAACTCGTAGAATCCGTTGAAATCGGGTCTGACATCCCTGTTTTCCGTTATCCTGCGGATATATGCGTTCACCGCTCCCGAAAGGGCCACTTCTTCCGAACGCCTTGGGGCTTCATCCTCACGTTTCCAGAGTGTGAGTATCAGTGTCTTGATGCTTTCACGCTTTTCCACGTCAAATTCCCCGGAATCCGTATAGAACGGATTGAAGGCGATGGGATTGTCCTCCTCATAGGTGATATAGATACCGTCCTCGCCATGTGTCCGGTCATGAATCAGGCTGCAAAGTCCTTGATAGCTGTTTCCGGTATCCACCAGCAGGATATGGGTACCCTGTTCATAATACTGGCGGACAAGATGGTTCGTAAAGAAGGATTTACCGCTGCCGGAGGGACCGAGTATGAACTTGTTGCGGTTGGTGATGATTCCCTTGCGCATGGGCAGGTCACTGATGTCCAGATGAAGCGGTACGCCGCTCTGCCTGTCCGTCATACGGATACCAAACGGGCTGGGCGAACTGCGATAATTCGTTTCCGAAGCAAACAGGCAGACAGCCTGTTCCAGAAAGGTATAGAAACTTTTCCTCAGCCGGAAAATCGCCCGCATTGCCTGGAATACCAGACCAGTACAGCACCGGAGTATCTATCGTGTTGTAATGAGGTACGCATCCCATCAGGGCAAGCTGGCTGCCGGTATCGTTCTTGATACGCCTCAACTCTTCCTCGTCTTCCGCCCAGGCCAGTACGTTACAGTGGCACCGTACCGGAACAAGCCCTTTCGTATGCGCCTCGTCAAGATACATTTCTGCCCATTCATAGTTCACGGCATTGCTGCGGCTGTATTTCGACAGGGACAGCATGTTGCGTGAGGTCTTTTCCATGCGTTGCAGGATTTCCTGCGCGTCATCGATGAACACGTACTGCGAATAGACATGGTTGCATGAAAGCAGGAGTCCTACCGGAGCCGCAAACGAAAGACGGCAGTCGCTACGGTCCGTGGATAAGCGCTCATAGCGCATGTCCGTGCCCACACTGCCGGGAAGGTCTTCCGTATCGGAAAGCACATGCAGGCAAAGACGTTTGTCACCGATGCGCATACGTTCCGGATCAAGGCAGATGTCCTGTAATACGGGGTGCGTGTCCTCCATACCGAGAGTCAGGTATCTTTCAATCAGCCCGGGACATTCTTCCGTTCCGACCACCTCTTCCGTTCTGAGACGCTTCATCCTGACATGCCCCGAATCGTTCATGATACGCTCGAACTGCTCCACCGCCTCCAAAAATTTCACGACCGAATCCCAGTCCGTGATTTCCTTGGGAAGGATATAGCCACGGCACAGGGTACTGAAATCACTGCGACGGCGGGCACGTTCGCGTGTGGTCTTTGTCAGATACAGGAAGCAGCGGTGCCTGAGATACGGGCGTTCGTTGAAATGACGCTCATAGCTGCGGGACAGGAAACTTTCCGTCCCGTCTCCTTCGCTCCGGTAGTTTTCCTTGACGAACCAGTCCTGCTTGTACACAACAGAATAATTGGGAAGCACCTTCATGGCCTTTACCCAGGTGCCGTGAATGGCTTCGTATTCCGCAGCCGTCACCGTGTACAGTTCAGGCAGCTCGACCTCGAAGGCTACCGTAATGTCCGCATCCTTGCTTACGATGCAGTTGTTTTCCACGGCCAGAATCGGGAATCTGTCTTCCAGATCACAGGCCTTCAATACACTTCTCATTTCTTTCTCTTCTTTTTGGTTAATGCTCTGAATATTCTGCGACGGGCTGACAAATAGCGCGGATGGCGTTTTTCGGCCAGCATCTTCATCAGCCCGTGCTCACCGTAGCGGGCATTCATGCGGAAGGTCAGCCATACGGCCAGGGTACCGGATACCGCTCCGAAAGACAGGCATACCAGCTGGCTGACACCGGCCATATACAGGACAACCACCGCAAGAAAGACCGATACAAGGCCTCCGGCAAAAAGAACAGGTACTGTGATTTCAAGCCCTTGAACTCAATCGGACGGCCTGCTCCTTTGTTGATACGGTAATCCATGGCTTACAGGAAGAAGGAACGGAGAATGGTAGCGGCCACAATCAGGAAGATGCAGGCGAAGAACCAGCTCGCCGCAGTCTTGGACGTATCGGGATCGCCGCTGCTGAACTTGCCATACGTCTTGATACCGCCGACCAGACCGAGTACGGCTCCAATGGCATAACACAATTTGGTGGCCGGATCGAAATACGAAGTCATAAGGCTGGTAGCCTCATTGATGCCGGCAAGACCCTGTCCCTGTGCGAAGGCACCTGCCGCTGCCAGCACACACAATACTGAAAATAGGATTCTTCTCTTCATTGTCGAATCAATTTTTGGGTTTGACATAAATGTTGAATTCGACTGCAAATATATAAGGCTCAAACCGCTGTGATACAACACCGTCATCAGGTGTCACCAGATGTCATCAGATGTCATCCAGGAAGCCTTACAGACATGAAAAAAAGCATCCCGAAAAGATTTCCGGGATGCCTGAATATATCGGTGTCAGATATATTTCCGCCAGTCGTCAGACGGTTCATTCTCATCCTTTACTTTAAGCGGTTTGGGATTGCCGTCCTCATCAAGATACCTGTCTATCAGTTCCTCTACAATCGCGGAATTCTCCATATTGGAAAGGAACACGTCAATCAGGCTGGTCTGCCTGATGGAGAACAGGACACGGGCCGCCTGCATGGCCTTCTCATGGTCGGCTTCATCCTGATGTGTCAGATATTCGCCGAGTACTTCCATGTCCCTGCTGGACAGAACAGGTGATACGGATTCCACATCGGGAGACTCCGCATCAAAGTCTTCCTGGACTTCCTGCAGGAGTTTCATCTTATCCAGCTGAAGGTTGCATTCCACATCTTCCTGCTGCACATCCTCCTCTTCACCGATAAAATTCCTTTCAAGTGGCTGGCTCATGAAGGGAGCGGCAGTCTTTCCGGCATTCTCGTCCAGATAGACATACCGGGTACTTCCCATCACTTCTGCATCTGAAACCGCAGATTCCGTTACGACAGTTTCTTTCTTTTCCTTCTTTACAGTAGGCTTTCCATAAAAAATCTACATAATTTCTCTATTTGCTTTTTCCAACCATAAACTATGTACAACAAATAGCTTATACAGACAAGCCGTACACACAGATATAATATTTCCTCCATATCAGAATGGTTTTTGGGTTTTACGGCGAAATAGCTCGCCGAGCTCTTTACTGTAGGTTTCAAGATGATGTGTCAACACATTATCTAAAAAAAGAAGGAATGACTGATGTCATCACTAAGAAGTGGCAATATCCGTGCAAGCTTACGATACAGTTCAATGCTGATATATGTCTGCTTGCGTTGAACAGAATTCTTTCTTTTCAGGAAAAGTTGTCCATAATGGTATGCTTTGTCAGACACAGGTAATGTGTTGCAGTCTGTATTGCCACCCTCCTGATTGTCTATTGATTCTTTAGCATTCTCTTTGTCCACACTTACATTAAGAGATTCATCTGCTGCAGTTCCTGATGAAACACAGGATATAGACTCGCTGGCCATCATCTCACGTAGTTTTCTTCATCCACCTTGAAGATCTTTCTGTTTCTGACCATAATACTCAAACCGGAAACAGGATTCTTTCCATCTCTTTAGCAAACACGTCAAGCATACTATCCTTTAGCAGCACATCGGATGGTGGAAGTAGGGTACTGCGGAAATGCTGGCGAGAAGATGATGTCATTTCCTTGTTGTAACGTTCAAGATCCGGAAGAACAGTTTGAAACACTTTTAATCCCATACGGGAAATGATTTCATTATACATCACATAAAGTTCTTTTGATGTACGGCTGTCCATACGATTCCAGAACAGGCGTATTTCTTTAAGTGGAGCTTCCGGATGTTCTCCTATGAAATCTTGCACTGTAGATACAAAGGAAAGGCTACTCTGCATCACCATCCGGTCTTTACTATCGGAGTGAATACATAATCCATATTCATTACCGATTCGAACACACCACGGGAATTTACCGTTCCCGGCAAATTCAAAAAATACAAGGTCATATTTCCCTTTCAAGCCTGCCGGCTATTTCGGAAGCCTGTTCAGGTCTGGAAGTGATTATCGGATATGCTTTTCGGGAATTGTCCTCAAACTGACGGCAAAACAGACGTTGGTGATATTCGCTCTTTTCAAGATTCTTAAGATCACGGCTCCTAAGTTTCTCAAGACTGAACTGGGGATAATCACAGTCAACAACTGCCACATCTATACCTCTCACATAATTAAAATAACTGGCAAGCAGCACTGTTATGGTGGACTTGCCGACGCCTCCTTTCTGATTACTGAAGGCGACAAGAATCGGACGTTTGTTCATATTCTTCTTCTTTTCGGTTAATATTAGGGTTCTTTTCTCAAGCATTACTAATTTTCTATTTTATCAACAGAGAAATGTTTTATTATAATATCATGTCAGTATGTTAATATGTCACGACACTGCTGAAACAACGTTACTCTATATTATTATTTTGATAGGATAATACATCATTATAATTTCATGTCTGCATGTTGATATTTCAATACACTACTGAAAACAACGTTATTATGTATTATCATTTCGTCAGGATAATGCCTCATTATAATATCATGTCAGTATATTAATATGTCACGACACTATTGAAACAATGTTACTCTATCTTATTATTTCGACAGGGTAATACATCATTATAATTTCATGTCTGCATGTTGATATCTCAATACACTACCAAAATAACGTTGCTATATATTATCATTTCATCAGGGGAATATCTCATTATAATATTATATCAGTATATTAATATGTCACGACACTACTGAGACGACATAACAGGATTTTACAATGTTGATAAGTCTCTGTTTTATTATAATCGAATGTTGATATTTTCATATTTCAGTATACTTAAAGGATTATAAAATAATATGTTATCAAGTTCTTATGTCACAAAAATAAAATTGTTATAAACATATCAGGGTAACATTATGGTAAGAGTGGCAAACACATGTCTTGATATGTCATCATATGTCATATGAATAATCAAATACAAGCATCAGAAAACGTAATAACAGATTTGAACGATACTTTCTTTTCATTGAAACACCAATAAAAAATCAAGTACATTAATTGTTTCTTCAATCGATAATACGATGAGAAAAAATTCTACGGTTCAACTTTATATTCTCAGTGATGACATAAAATAACATCAGATGTCGCTAAATGTCATATAATCAGGTATTTCAAAGACTTTTTCATGGACATATTTTTGCAAAGTCAGAACCGATGGACAGCTTGGAATATCTTCCGACGGACAGCAGCACGCCGCTCACGTCGCGCAGCAATCCGCCGGAGGTGGATTCTCTGTTCAAACGAACAGAGCAAGTTGTGTCCTTGTCCGACAGAAAGTATTCTGTCCGACAAAGACCAACTTGCCCTCCCTCACGGTCGGGGGATTTTCCTCCAAAGTCGGAAAAGTCTGACGGAGAAAGCAATATAACCCAAAAGCAGAAAGCATGGAGAAAAATCAGGCTAAAGGACAGGCAGAAAAGCCGAAACTGATCCGGCGGACTACAAGATACAGCTTCCGTCTGAACGCACAGGAG
>ENA-OPYU01000323-OPYU01000323.1-human-gut-metagenome-genome-assembly--contig:-NODE-323-length-19160-cov-5.578101_pt1 | contig 19160 bp, 19 predicted proteins | sample MGYA00242637_ERZ504482 | MGnify/ENA primary metagenome ERZ504482 (study PRJEB26092, sample SAMD00036237) | human gut metagenome | host: Homo sapiens | study: EMG produced TPA metagenomics assembly of... | reverse complement strand
CGGGGGATGTGTGGCGCTGGTGATCCTGATCTTCAGTCTGATCGTTGTATTGATACGCCGGAGAAGATAAATGGCAGAGGATACATGAAAAATAAGGTAAAACCCCTTGACGGATTTTAGGATTGTTCATATAATAAAGGGGTGTGGAAAAAACGCTGACGAAGACAGTAGGATATAACAGAACGCAGCAGCGAGCCGGGGATGTGGAAGTCCGGTGCAAGTAAGATATATCTGAATATCACTTCTGAGTTGCAGATTTTGAAAGGTTTCGGTAAGATGTGTAGAAAGATCCGGTGACCGAGTAAAAAACTGACGGCATTCCTCCGTTACAGGGAAGACATATGATGGTATGTTAGGTGGTTTATAAACGTAAGTACAGCTTTCGTCCTATACAGGGCGGAAGCCTTTTTTTTTTAATTCAATGTTTTAATTTTATGGAGGTAAATATGTATAAGAAAGTTTCTACGGATCTTAATTTTGTAGACAGAGAAAAACAGACAGAGAAATTCTGGGAAGACAATGACATCTTCAGAAAAAGTATGCGTGACCGTGAAGGCAACGAGATCTATATGTTCTACGACGGTCCTCCGACAGCCAACGGAAAACCGCACATCGGACACGTTCTGACACGTGTTATCAAGGATATGATCCCAAGATACCGTACAATGAAGGGATACGAAGTTCCAAGAAAGGCCGGATGGGATACACACGGACTTCCGGTAGAGCTGGAAGTTGAGAAGCTTCTCGGACTGGACGGAAAAGACCAGATCGAAAAATACGGTATGGAGCCATTCATTAAGAAATGTAAAGAAAGCGTATGGAAATACAAAGGTATGTGGGAAGATTTCTCTAATACCGTAGGTTTCTGGGCGGATATGGATGACCCATATGTAACATATGATAACAACTTCATCGAGTCTGAGTGGTGGGCACTCAAGAGAATCTGGGACAAGAAGCTCCTGTATAAAGGATTCAAGATCGTGCCATACTGTCCTCGTTGCGGAACTCCGCTTTCTGCACAGGAAGTAGCGCAGGGTTATAAAGATGTAAAAGAACGTTCTGCGATCGTTCGTTTCAAAGTAGTAGGAGAGGATGCATATTTCCTCGCATGGACAACCACACCATGGACGCTTCCGTCTAACATTGCACTCTGTGTGAACCCGGAAGAAGATTATGCGAAAGTAAAAGCTGCCGACGGCTATACTTATTACATGGCTGTTGCACTTCTCGATACCGTACTTGGCAGACTTGCCGATGAAGAAAACGGAACAAAGGCTTACGAGATCCTTGAGACATACAAAGGAAAAGATCTCGAATATAAAGAGTACGAGCCATTATACCAGTGTGCTTACGACTGCGCTTCCAAGCAGAACAAGAAAGCATTCTTCGTTACATGCGATACCTATGTAACACTGACAGACGGTACCGGTGTGGTTCATATCGCTCCTGCGTTTGGTGAAGACGATGCCAAGGTCGGACGTAGATATGATATGCCGTTCGTTCAGTTGGTAGACGAAAAAGGTAACATGGGAGAGACGACTCCGTTTGCCGGATTATTCGTTAAGAAGGCTGATCCGGAAGTATTAAAAGACCTCGACGGACGCGGACTTCTCTACGATGCACCGAAGTTCGAGCACAGCTATCCACACTGCTGGAGATGTGATACACCACTTATTTACTACGCTCGTGAATCATGGTTCATCAAGATGACAGAAGTAAAAGATGACCTGATCGCCAACAACAATACAATCAACTGGATTCCGGAAAGCATCGGTAAAGGACGTTTCGGCGACTGGCTTGAGAACGTTCAGGACTGGGGTATCAGCCGTAACCGTTACTGGGGAACTCCACTGAATATCTGGGAGTGTGAATGCGGACACCAGCATTCGATCGGAAGCATCGAAGAGCTGAAAGAAATGTCCGATAACTGTCCGGATGAGATCGAACTTCACCGTCCATACATCGACGAAGTAACGATCAAGTGCCCATGCTGCGGAAAGCAGATGCACAGAGTACCGGAAGTTATCGACTGCTGGTTCGACAGTGGATCTATGCCATTTGCACAGCACCACTATCCATTTGAGAATAAAGAATTATTTGAAAAGCAGTTCCCTGCAGACTTCATTTCCGAGGCTGTTGACCAGACCCGTGGATGGTTCTACTCACTGCTTGCAATCTCAACACTGATCTTCAACAAAGCACCATACAAGAACGTTATCGTACTTGGACACGTGCAGGATGAGAATGGTCAGAAGATGAGTAAGTCCAAAGGAAATGCAGTTGATCCATTCGACGCACTGGAGAAATACGGAGCAGATGCGATCCGCTGGTACTTCTATGTCAACAGTGCACCATGGCTTCCGAACCGTTTCCACGGAAAAGGCCGTTGTAGAAGGACAGAGAAAGTTCATGGGAACATTGTGGAACACATATGCGTTCTTTGTACTGTATGCGAATATCGATGATTTCGATGCAACAAAATACACACTGGAATACGACAAACTGTCCGTTATGGATAAATGGCTTCTGTCTAAGCTCAATTCCGCAATCAAGGCAGTAGACTATGATCTGTCCAACTACAAGATTCCGGAGGCTGCAAAGGCACTTCAGAGCTTCGTAGATGACATGAGTAACTGGTATGTAAGAAGAAGCCGTGAACGTTTCTGGGCAAAAGGAATGGAACAGGATAAGATCAATGCTTACATGACTCTGTACACAGCACTGGTTGAGATCTGTAAGACGGCAGCGCCGATGATCCCGTTCATGACAGAAGAGATCTATCAGAACCTGGTAAGAAGCGTGGACGAGAGTGCTCCGGAAAGTATCCATCTGTGTGACTTCCCGGTTGTAAATGAAGCACATATCGATACAGAACTGGAAGCTAATATGGACAATGTTCTGAAGCTGGTTGTTATGGGACGTGCATGCAGAAATACTGCAAATATCAAGAACCGTCAGCCGATCGGACAGATGTATGTAAAAGCTGATTTTGAAGTACCGGAATTTTACAAAGACATCGTAAAAGATGAATTAAATGTAAAGAATGTAACATTTACACAAGATGTTCGTGACTTTACTTCATATACTTTTAAACCTCAGTTAAAGACAGTGGGACCAAAATATGGTAAAATGTTAGGAGGTATTAAAGCAGCACTCGATAACCTCGAAGGAAATGCAGCAATGGATGAGTTAAATGCTACAGATGCCCTGAAGCTTGATATCAATGGACAGGAAGTGACTCTGTTCCGCGAAGATCTGTTGATCGAATCTGCACAGATGCCGGGATATGTATCTGAGAATGACAACGGAATTACAGTTGTTATGGATACAAACCTTTCCGAAGAACTTCTGGAAGAAGGATTTGTACGTGAGATCATCAGTAAAGTGCAGACCATGCGTAAGGAAGCCGGATTCGAAGTTATGGATAAGATCGCAGTATCTTATGAAGGTACAGAAAAAGCAGAGAAAGTATTTGCAGACAATGCATCTACGATCGCAGATGAAACACTTGCACTGGAAGTTACAAAAGCAGCACCAGCAGGCTACACGAAAGAGTGGAAGATCAATGGAGAAGCTGTAACGATCGGTGTGGAAAAGAGATAATCAAAGCCCAGTTTTTTAGAAGGGAAGTAGAAAATGTATAATCCAAGATTTGAAAAAGACGTATTTAAAAGAGATGTACGGAACAATGTAAAGACATTGTTCCGTAAGGAAGTAGAAGAGGCAACTCCGCAGCAGTTGTTCCAGGCAGTTTCTTATGCTGTAAAGGAAGCCATCATCGATGACTGGCTTGCAACACAGAAACAGTATGAGAAAGACGATCCGAAGACCGTATATTACATGTCCATGGAATTCCTGCTCGGAAGAGCTCTCGGAAACAACCTGATCAACATGACGGCATATAAGGAAGTAAAAGAAGCTCTGGAAGAGATGGGAATCGACCTGAACGTGATCGAGGACCAGGAGCCGGATCCAGCACTTGGTAACGGTGGACTCGGACGTCTGGCAGCTTGTTTTCTGGATTCTCTTGCAACACTGGGATATGCATCTTATGGATGCGGTATCCGTTACCGTTATGGTATGTTCAAGCAGAAGATCAGAGACGGCTATCAGGTAGAAGCACCGGATAACTGGTTAAAAGACGGCAACCCGTTCGAGCTGCGCAGACCGGAATATGCGAAAGAAGTACGTTTTGGCGGAAATATCCGTGTGGAATACGATGAGACAGGAAAGACACACTTCGTTCAGGAGAACTATGAATCTGTAATGGCGATCCCTTATGATTATCCGATCGTAGGATACGGCAACCACATCGTGAATACACTCCGCATCTGGGATGCAGAAGCGATCGTAGATTTCCAGTTAGATTCCTTTGACCGTGGAGATTATCACAAAGCCGTTGAGCAGGAGAACCTTGCGAAGAATATCGTAGAAGTGCTTTATCCAAATGATAACCACATCGCAGGAAAAGAACTGAGACTGAAACAGCAGTATTTCTTCGTATCAGCAAGTATCCAGGCTGCAATTACAAAGTTTAAAAAGAAACATGGTGATATCAGCAAACTGCCGGAGAAAGTAACATTCCAGATGAATGATACACATCCGACAGTAGCAGTAGCAGAGCTGATGCGTATTCTTCTTGATGAGGAGAATCTCGGATGGAATGAAGCATGGGATATCACAACAAAATGCTGTGCATATACGAACCATACGATCATGGCAGAAGCACTTGAGAAATGGCCGATCGATCTGTTCTCAAGACTCCTTCCACGTATTTATCAGATCATCCAGGAGATCGACCGCCGCTTTGTCGAGCAGGTAAGAGCACAGTATCCTGGTAATGAAGAAAAGGTTAAGAAGATGGCGATCCTGATGGACGGTCAGGTTAAGATGGCACATCTTGCAATCGTTGCAGGCTATTCTGTCAACGGTGTTGCAAAGCTGCATACAGAGATCCTGAAGAACCAGGAACTGAAAGATTTCTATCAGATGATGCCGGAGAAATTCAACAACAAGACCAATGGTATCACACAGAGACGTTTCCTTATGCATGCGAACCCGCTGCTTGCCGACTGGGTAACAGAGAAGCTCGGCACAAAAGAGTGGATTACAGACTTGTCCAAGATGAGCGGACTGAAGGAATGGCTGGATGACGAAGAGGCTCTGAAAGAATTCATGACGATCAAGTTCAAGAACAAAGAGCGTCTTGCAGCTTACATCAAAGAGCACAACGGTGTAGAAGTAGATCCAAGATCAATCTTCGATGTACAGGTAAAACGTCTGCACGAATACAAACGTCAGCTGCTGAATATCCTGCATGTAATGTATCTGTATAACCAGATCAAAGAGCATCCGGAGATGTCCTTCTATCCTAAGACATACGTCTTCGGTGCAAAGGCTTCCGCAGGATATATCCGTGCAAAAGAGATCATCAAACTGATCAACTCAGTTGCGGATGTGATCAACAATGACCGCAGCATCAACGGCAAACTGAAAGTTGTATTTATTGAAGATTACCGCGTATCGAACGCAGAGCTGATCTTTGCGGCAGCAGATATCAGTGAGCAGATTTCTACTGCTTCCAAAGAAGCTTCCGGAACAGGTAACATGAAGTTCATGATGAACGGTGCACCGACACTTGGAACGATGGACGGAGCGAACGTAGAGATCGTAGACGAAGTTGGAATCGACAATGCATTTATCTTCGGACTGAGTGCAGACGAAGTAATCAACTACGAGCAGAACGGTGGATACAATCCATACGATATCTACAACAACGATCCGGATATCAGAAGAGTGGTAGACCAGCTGGTAGACGGAACTTATGCAAACGGTGATAAAGAGATGTATCGTGACCTTTACAACAGCCTTCTGAACAATCAGGGTGGTGCAAGAGCAGATATGTACTTTATCTTAAAAGACTTCCGTTCTTATGCAGATGCACAGGCCCGTGCAATGGAAGCTTACAAAGACACAGACAAATGGGCTAAGATGGCTCTTAAGAATACCGCTTGCTGCGGTAAGTTCTCGGCAGACAGAACGATTCAGGAATATGTAGATGATATCTGGCATCTGGATCATGTTGTGATCAATGAGGATGAACTGGAATATTAAAAAAAGCCCTCTCATACCTTAAGGTATGGGAGGGCTTTTTTGTGCCAGTGGGGCCGGGGAAAGTGGCTCTGCCGTCGGGGAGGTGTGCAATATATGAGACGATACAGGATAATAAGTGAAAAAGTGAAACAGGCCGGCTGCTGGCTGCTTATCATAGTTCTGCTTCCGTATATCATAACCGTATTTATAAACGGACCGAAGGTTATCACTGCTTCAAAAGCAGATGAAACGATGGTGAAAATAAAGAAAAACGGAAAGATGCCTGTGGAGGAGTATTGTATCGGAGTGCTGGCCAGGGATATGCCGGCAGATTATGAGAAAGAAGCACTGAACGCACAGGCAGTGCTCATCCGGACAGAAGTATACCGCATGATTCAGGAAGCCGGTGGAGACGGTACACTGCCGGAAGAAGCAGCAGACGAATTCTGGACAGAAAAACAGATGAAATCCGCGTGGGGCATGCGGTATGCGGAAAATTACCGGAAGTTAAAAAACGCACTGGAATCTACTGCGGGACAAGTGCTGTTCTATGGAAAAGATCTGGCAATGACACCATTTTTTAATCTGAGTAACGGATATACAAGGGATGCAAAAGAGGTGCTTGGAAAGGAAGAGTATCCTTATCTGAAAATCGTGGAATGCCCCGTGGATGTAAATGCTGAAAATGAGATACAGACGGTGATACTGGAAGTGAAGAGTGAACAAAAAGGCGAAAATGAGGGAACTACAGGTATCGAAACGCTGGATGTGGAGATACAAAAGACAGATTCCGTGGGATATGTATTGAAGATCCGCGTGGGAGACAAGGTAATGAGCGGGGAAGAATTCAGAAATAAATATCATCTGGCTTCCAGTTGTTTTACGCTGCAACCTTATAATGGAAAGTTAAGAGTAACCACAAGAGGAGCCGGTCACGGAATCGGTATGAGTCAGTACACGGCAAATGAGATGGCAAAAAAGAAACAAGGATATAGAAAAATATTAAAATATTTTTTTAAAGGAACGGATATAAAAGAAGTGACAGAAATTATAAAAAATGTATAACTACATCACGATCTGGCAAAAATATGGTCAGAGGTGGTGATGAAATGAAGAAAAACGAAAAAACGTCTATGTCCAAACGGCGTGCTACCGTGGCAGCAGTGTTATGTTTTGTGGCAGCAATTGCAATAGCAGGAACATATACATTTAACGATTACAGGAAAACGCAGAAAAATGAGCTGGCGAAGGCGGAAGAAAAAAGCAGGCAGAAAGAGACAAAGAAAGACAACAAAGAGAACAGCGATCTGACAAGAGAAACCGGAACATCAAAAGTAAAAAGTGAGAATACCGGAAGCAGTACAAAGAAAAGCGCAGCAGATGAGAGTACCGTTGATGAGAAAAAACGGATCAGACGGAACCGGAATGACAGATCAGTCAGAGCAGAATGGAACGGGAACCCAGGCAACAGCAGGAAAGAGCCATAATATCAACTTTACAGAAGACAGCTACATCCTATGGCCGGTGAACGGGGCTGTGATCATGAGCTACAGCATGGATAAGACGGTATATTTCCAGACGCTGGATCAGTATAAGTATAATCCGGCCGTGATCATCGAAGGCGCAGAAGGAGACCAGGTGCTCTGCGGCGCACCCGGGATCATCAAGTCGATCGATGTCAGTGCGCAGACGGGAACAACGGTCAATGTAGACATCGGAAACGGATACGAGTTGTTATACGGACAGCTGAAAGAAGTACCTGTGAAGGTTGGGGATTATGTAGAAGCGAAGAGCGTGCTTGGCTATGTGAGCCAGCCGACGAAGTATTACAGCAAAGAAGGCTGTAATGTATATTTTGAGATGCGCAAAAACGGACAGCCGGTGAACCCGGTGGAGTATACGGCGGATCAGGATTAAAAGAAAAGGACAGGGATTCCCAGAAATCTCTGTCCTTTTCTTGTGCGGTCCTTCTTTTTGAGGGGTGGATAAAATTGACTTTCCGCGGGATAACGGATAAAATAAAGTGGATTATTACAGGAAAAATCAGACCGATTGTGGATAAGTGGGGACAACTACATGAATTATACCTATATCATAAAATGTGCAGACAGTACGTTATACACAGGCTGGACAAATGATCTGGATAAGAGGATAAAAGCACATAACAGTGGAAAAGGTGCGAAATACACAAAGACCAGAAGACCGGTGAAGCTTGTGTATTACGAAGAACATGAGACGAAGAATGAGGCAATGAGCCGGGAATATGCGATCAAACAGCTGACACGGAGAGAAAAGGAACTGCTGATCAAAGGAAAAGGAAACTTATGTGAAAAAGAGTGTGGATAAGGAGATCGAGATCGGAGAGAAGATCCCGAATGAATTCGAACTCGCAGAATAAGTAAAAATAAATGATATTAAGTGAAAAAAGCTGCCACCGGCAGCTTTTTTCATATGGATTTCATTTAAAGTACAAAAGCATACATTACCACAAAGTGGCATGCGCTTCCGGCCATCACAAACAGATGAAAGATCTCATGGCTTCCGAAATATTTGTGCTTACTGTTAAAGATCGGAAGCTTCAAAGCATAGATCACACCGCCAACAGTGTAGATGATACCACCGGCCAGCAGCCATCCGAAAGCCGCCGGGCTTAAGGAATTCAGCAATTGTGTAAATGCCAGTACGCAGGTCCAGCCCATGCCGATATAAAGTACGGATGAAATCCATTTCGGACAGTATACCCAAAATGCTTTGATCAGGATTCCGGCGATGGCAAATGACCATACGATCGCAAGAAGGATGATTCCGGTCCTGCCGCCAAGTACTAACAGGCAGATCGGAGTGTAGCTTCCGGCGATGAGAACACTGATCATCATGTGATCGATTTTTTTCAAGAATGGTATTTATTTTTTTTGGATTTATCGAATGTATGGTAAGTTGTGCTTGCCGCATACAGTAAGATCAGACTTGCCGCATACACAGCAATTGCGATGATGTAAATCTTACCCGGCTCACGTGCTGCTTTCAAAAGCAAAGGAATTGCTGCGAATATCGCCATCAGCATTCCGATAAAATGTGTGATCGCACTTCCCGGATCTTTAATGTGTTCTTTTAACTGCTCTGCCATAATCATGCACCTCCTAAATGTCGAAAATATGACATGTAGTTTTCAATACTACGTTTGCTATATGTGTATATTATACCAGAAAAAGAAAAAAACTCAAGCAGAAAAGGAAAATAATTTTAAAATCAAAATAATTCTTTTCTGCTTGATTTTTTATATATCAGGTTCTAATTTATTTTCATTGCGCCAGCTTCTTGGAGAAGTTCCATAGATATTCTTGAATGCTCTTGAAAAATGTAACTGATTCGGATATCCGACGGCATTTCCGATATCCGCAATGGATAAAGAGGTTAGTTTCAGAAGTTCTGCAGCCTTCGTCATGCGGTAAGTGATCAGGAATTCCTGAGGAGATTTTCCGATGGAGTCGTGAAAAATCTTTCCGAAATAACTCCGGTTCAGACCGCAGAAAGAAGCAATGTCTTCAATGGTAATATTGTTCTGAAAATTTTGCTCAATATAAGATAATGCTTCTTTGATGTAAAAATCTCTGATCTTCCCGCTATGGTTCATACGCACTGTAGCAGCAGAACGCATGAAATAATCCAAAAAGAGATACAAATGTCCGATTATATGGAACGGTGATTCGCAGGAGGAACCGGGATGTCTGGCAATATATAACATTTCGTTCATCATTTCATTACGAAGATCTTTCGAACCGGCATGATAGACCGGATGATCCGGACTGAGTCCGGCAGTAGAGACAATCTCTTTGGCACGGAGTCCGTCAAATTCAATCCAGGTATATTCCCATGGGAGATCCTGATCTGCGATGTAAGTATTGATCTGATTAGGAAATAGCATAAAACCCTGTCCGCTTTTCACCTGATATTTTATTGTATTGCCGGAAGAATCGTCGGCCATTAAAGTTCCGGTTCCGGATATCACATAGTGAAAGATATAATGGTTTCTGGCGGCAGGTCCAAAAGAATGGGAAGGTTCACATTGTTCCCAGCCATACTGATAAAGTCCGATATCGACAAAATTTTCATTTGGAAAAACGGAAAATAAAAGATTACTCATAGGAATCCTCCTTTTTAAAACAGTATATACCAAAATGCTAGATGACTTCAATATATAATGGGAAAAATCGCATTTTGCAATAAAATATATAATATGAGGATATTTATAGACGCATAATGGTATGTTACAATTTAATTGTAAATAAGAAATGAAAAAAACCTGACGATGAAAACAAGAGAATATCCCGGGAAAGGTTCAAAATCAGGAAGGAACGGAGCAAAAGGAGGTTGAAAACATGCATAGGAAGTACAGGAAACTGGTAAGTGCCGGATTGGTTCTTACGATGGCTGGGGCTATGACGCTGCAGGGATGCGGACAGAAGGAAAAGGAAGGAAAGACAGAAATAGAACTTGTGCAGTATAAGCCGGAAGCAGTAAAAACATTTGAGAAAATAGAAGAAGAATTTAACCGTACACATGATGATATTCATCTTACAATTGAATCTCCGAATGATGCAATGACTGTTTTGAAGACGAGATTTATCCGGGAGGATAATCCGGATATTATTGGAATCGGAGGAGACGTGAACTATTCAAACTTTATCGATTCTGACATGTTGATGGATATTTCTGACTATAAAGGTCTGGAAGATATTAAAGAGGCATACAAAGAAATTGATAAAAATCTGGAATTTGTTCCGCAAAAAGGAACTTATGCGGTGCCATACGTTGCAAATGCAGCAGGAATTCTTTACAACAAGGAAATGTTCGAAGAACATGGGTGGGAAATACCAACTACATGGGATGAACTCATGAGCCTGTGTCAGGAAATACAGAATGCAGGAATCAAGCCATTTTATTTTGGATTTAAAGATACATGGACTTGTCTTGCACCGTGGAATGCGGTTGCGGTAGATCTTGCACCCGCAGATGTGTGTGCGCAGGTGAACCGCGGAAAGACAACATTTTCGAAAGAATATAAAGAAGTGGCAGAACGTATGCTGGAGCTGCTTCCATATGGACCAGATGACCCGTTTGCATATGATTACAACGGGGCATGTACGGCATTTGCAAAAGGTGAATCCGCAATGTATACGATCGGAAGTTATGCAATTCCACAGATCCAGACGGTGAATCCGGATATGGAGATTGATTCATTTGTAATGCCGGCAAGTAATAATAAGGAAGATAATAAGTTGAACTCGGGAATAGATCTTCAGTTCTGCGTAATGCAAGACTGCAAAAATAAAGAGGCAGCATATGAAGTATTAGATTTTCTCCTGGAAGATGAGAATATACAGGCATATCTGGATGCTCAGAAGGCGGTTGCTTGTAAAGAGGGAGATTTTGAACTGCCACCAACCCTTGAAGGAATGAAAGAATATATAAAAGAAGGAAAAATGTCTGACTACCAGGATCATTATTATCCATCGGAAATGGCAGTAGATGCCCAGATCCAGACATTCCTGATGAAAAAAATGAACAGCAAGGCATTTCTTAAGAAATTTGATACAGACTGGGTAAGATATAATCGCGATATTATCCGTAAAGTGGAAGATTACGAGAAATCGCATAATGACTAAGAGAGATAAGTTACCGGTAATACGGAAGTTCAAGGAGTTAGTACGATGAAAAAGAATAAATTAAATGATAGAAAGCGGACATTTCTTCTGATCACGATTCCGATTGTTGCATTATTTTTCTGCTTCAATACGCTGCCGCTGATCAAAGGTGTAATCTATAGTTTTACCAATTTTAAAGGATATGGAAGTTACGACTGGGTAGGGCTTCGCAATTATAAAGATCTGTTTACCGATTCCAGGGTCGGAGGCTCATATATCTTTACATTTAAGTTAGCAATTGCGGCGACAATTTTGACAAATGTATTGAGTCTTTTGCTGGCACTCGGACTAAATAGCAAGATTAAGTTCAAAAGCGCACTCAGAGGTGCATATTTTATCCCGAATGTACTGGGAGCACTGGTGGTAGGATATATTTTCAACTATTTCTTTACGTATATCCTCCCTGTATTTGGAAAAATGATCGGAAGTAAGACATTTAGTTCCAGTATGCTTTCTAATACAAATCTTGCGTGGATCGCGATTGTGATCGTGTGTGCATGGCAGTCGATAGCAATGAACACGATCATTTATATTTCGGGACTTCAGACAGTTCCGGAGGATGTATATGAAGCAGGTGCTATTGATGGTGCTACAGGATGGAAGAAGTTCAGGAACCTGACATTTCCACTGATCATTCCATTTTTCCTCTATTAATATGGTTCTGAGTGTGAAAAAGCTTCCTGATGGTATTTGATCAGATCATGGCATTGACAAAAGGAGGCCCTGCCCAGAGTACAGAATCCATCTCATACCTGATCTATAATAACGGAATGAGCGGCGGACAGTTTGGATTCCAAAGCGCAAATGCAGTTATTTTCTTTATTGTGATTGTAGTGATTTCGGTAATGCAGTTGACTATCACCGGTAAGAAGGAGGAACAGTTGTAATGAAAAAAGTTGGGAAAGAAAGAATAAACTGGCCTGTAACGATTCTTTTGATCGCAGGGCTGATCACTGTAGTATTTCCATTGTATATGACTGTTGTCATTGCGCTGAAGAAACCTTCGGAAATGACGAATGATGTCGCAGGAATCTTATCACTTCCAAAGCATTTCAGTCTGAGTAATTTTACAGAGGCGATGAAAGTGACAGATTTCTGGAACTCATTGGGGAACAGTCTGCTGATCACAGTTGTGACGGTAGTGCTTGCAATTCTGATCCATTCACTGCTTGGATATGCAATTGCAAGAAATAAGGCACATAGTAAATTTTATAAGTTTATTTATTTTTATGTTGTCAGTGGTATGTTCGTACCTTTCGCAATCCTGATGATGCCGGTCGTGAAACAGACGGCGCAGATGGGACTTGCGAACAGAGCCGGAGTGATCATCTTATATCTGGTATTTTATATGCCGATGAATGTGCTGCTGTATTCCGGATATCTGACAAACATTCCGAGAGCACTGGAAGAGGCAGCATGCGTGGATGGAGCAAGTACATGGACAACTTATTGGAAGATCATCTTTCCGATCATGAAACCAATGCATGCAACGGTTGCGGTTCTGACAGCACTTGGAACATGGAATGACGTTATGACACCGTTGGTTATTATGTCAGGCACAGGAAAGAACACACTGCCGCTGGCACAGCTTAATTTCCAGACACAGTTTGGAACGAACTATAACCTGGCATTTGCCTCTTACCTGTTGGCACTTCTGCCGATACTGAGTTTTCTATCTGATCTGTCAGAAGCATATCCTGAACGGTGTGGTAAATGGAGCTGTAAAATAAAGAACATACAAACCGGACAAAAGACACCAAAAAAGGAGACTGGAAAATGGGAATTGTTTACAGTAAATCAGACAGGACATTTACAATACAGACAAAGAATACAACGTATCAGATGCAGGTGGACCCTTATGGGTTCCTCCTGCACCTGTATTATGGAAAGAAAACAGATGGAAGCTGCATGGATTATCTGCTGACGTATTATGACAGGGGATTCTCTGGAAATCCGTTTGATGCAGGGGATGACAGAACATATTCCATGGATGCACTTCCGCAGGAGTATCCTTCCTATGGAACCGGAGATTACAGAAGCACGGCACTGATCGTTGAAAATGCAGATGGAAGTACAGCGTGTGATCTGCGTTACCGTTCGCATCACATTTTCAATGGAAAATATAAGATTCCGGGTCTTCCGGCAGTCTATGCGGATGAGACGGAGAGCCAGACACTGGAGATCGTAATGGAAGATGCGGTTACAGGCGTAGAAGTTACATTGCAGTATGGTGTGCTTCCTGATTATGATGTGATCACAAGAAGCGAGAAGATCGTCTATCGTGGCGAAGGAAAGATATGTATCAGGAAAGCGCAGTCTGCATGTCTGGATTTTGTTCAGGGAAAATATGATCTTCTGACATTTTACGGAAGACATGCAATGGAGAGAACGATGCAGAGAGAGCCGGTCACACATGGAAGTCATGTGATCGGAAGTGTGAGAGGAAATTCGAGCCATCAGTATAATCCGATGATGATTCTTGCGGATGAGAATACGACGGATCAATATGGAAATTGTTATGCAATGTCTTTCGTATATAGTGGAAATTTTAAAGGTGAGACACTGAAAGATCAGTTTGGACAGACACGTGCGCTTATGGGGCTGCAGGATGAGATGTTCTCGTATCCGCTGGCAGAAGGAGAAACATTCTATACACCGGAGGTACTTCTTACTTTTTCCGGAAGTGGAATGAACCTTCTTTCACAGAATCTGCACAGATGTATCAGACAGCATATCTGCAGAGGAAAGTACAAAGAAAGTGTCCGTCCGGTTCTGGTGAACAGTTGGGAAGCATCTTACTTTGATTTTGATGGTGATACCTTATACGAACTGGCAAAAGAGGCAAAGCATGCAGGCATTGACATGCTGGTGCTGGATGACGGCTGGTTTGGAAAACGTGATGATGATAACAGCGGTCTCGGGGACTGGTTTGTCAATGAGAAAAAGCTTGGGGGGACACTGGGAGATCTGATAAAGAAGATTAATGATCTGGGTGTAAAATTCGGAATCTGGGTGGAGCCGGAGATGATCTCGGAAGACAGTGATCTGTACAGAGAACATCCGGACTGGGCACTTACTATTCCGGGAAGGAATCCGGTTCATGCAAGAAATCAACTGGTGTTGGATTTCTCGAGAAAAGAGGTTGTAGATCATATATTTGATCAGATCTGTAAAGTCCTGGATCAGGGAAATATTGAGTATGTGAAATGGGATATGAACCGGAGCCTTATGGATGTGTTCTCTAGAGGAACCGAAGATCAGGGAAGGGTCATGTATGATTACGTTCTTGGATTATATGATTTTCTGGAAAGGATCGTGACAAGATATCCGGATCTGCTGATCGAAGGATGCAGCGGCGGCGGTGGAAGATTTGATGCCGGAATGATGTATTATACACCGCAGATCTGGTGCAGTGATAATACAGATGCATTGGACAGATTGCAGATCCAATATGGTACTTCATTCGGTTATCCGGTATCCGCTGTAGGGTCACACGTATCAGCAGTGCCGAATCATCAGACAGGAAGGATCACATCTCTGCATACCAGAGGTGTAGTGGCAATGGCCGGAACATTCGGATATGAATTGAATCTTGGAAAACTTTCCGAAGAAGAGAAGCAGGAGATCCGGTTACAGGTGGAAGAATACCGGAAGTTCGCACCACTGATCCAGACGGGATTGTACTATCGGTTGTCTGATCCTGCGAGGGAGGAATATGCAGCATGGGCATTTGTATCCGAAGATCAGAAAGAAGTTCTTCTGAATGTCGTACTGCAGGAAATTCATGGAAATATGACTGTGAATTATGTAAAGCTTCAAGGATTGAAATGTAGTGCGATCTATCGTGACACGGAAACAGGAAAGAGCTATAATGGTGCAGCACTTATGGAAGCAGGAATTCCGATGCCTGTGGAAATGGGAGAATTCAAGGCATACCAGATGCATCTGACAGCAGAAGAGTAGAGTATAAAAATGGGAAAAAGAGTAGAAAAAATAACAGTATTTTTCAATATAGGTTAGAGAAACATCATGATGAGCTCAGGTGGCTTTACATGGAACTTTATCAGAACGATGATATGTTCGCGGAATTGTGTTCCAAGATGTATGAGTATTACAGACAACGGAGTAGCAAACTGAAAGAAAGAGATGCAAAAAGAGAGCAGGAAGCCGGCTGGTATCACAGGAAAGATATGCTTGGCATGATGCTTTATATAGATAATTTTGCGGGAAATATGCAAGGTGTAAAAGAAAAGATTCCGTATCTGAAAGAATGCAACATTAATTGTCTTCATCTTATGCCTTTCCTGGATACGCCGGAAGGCAGATCTGACGGCGGTTATGCGGTGGCAGATTTCCGTAAGGTACGTCCGGATCTCGGTACGATGAAAGATCTTGCAGAACTGACAGAAAAGTGTCATGAGGAAGATATCAATGTGTGTATGGATTTTGTTATGAATCATACGTCAGAAGATCATGAATGGGCGAAACGGGCAAGAGCTGGCGAAGGAGAGTATATGAGCCGGTATTTCTTCTATGATAATGATGAGATACCGAAGAAATACGAGGAGACAGTACCGCAGGTATTTCCGACAACAGCTCCTGGAAACTTTACGTATCTTCCGGAGAATGGCCATTATGTAATGACAACATTTTATCCGTATCAGTGGGATTTGAATTACCGCAATCCGAGAGTGTTTAATGAGATGATGTATAACTTCCTGTATCTGACAAATCAGGGAATAGATATTGTGAGAATTGATGCGGTGCCATATATCTGGAAAGAACTAGGAACTACCTGCAGAAATCTCAAACAGGTACACACAATCGTCCGTATGATGCGTATGATTGCAGAAATTGTATGTCCGAGCGTATTACTTCTTGGTGAAGTTGTAATGGAACCGGAAAAAGTAGTGCCGTATTTTGGGACGATAGAAAAACCGGAATGTCACATGCTTTATAATGTGACTACCATGGCAACGACCTGGAACAGCATAGCGGCACGAGATATCCGATTGTTGAAAAAACAGATGGATATTCTGAATCATCTGCCGAAACAGTATGTAATTTTTAAACTATCTGCGCTGTCATGATGATATCGGATGGGGACTGGATTATGAGACCCTGAAACAGTGGGGAATGGAAGAGATCCCACATAAGCGTTACCTGAATGATTATTTTACAGGGAAAATAGCGGGAAGTATAAGCCGCGGAGAATTGTATAATGATGATCCGGTAACGCAGGATGCACGTTTCTGTGGGACAACAGCATCGATGTGTGGAATTGAAAAAGCCGGATTTGAACAAAACAAAGAAGCAATGGAAACTGCGGTCAGGGAAGATCTTATGCTGCATGCATATATGTTGACACAGTCGGGTATTCCGATGTTATACAGTGGCGATGAACTGGGGCAGGTGAACGACTATAGTTATAAAGAAGATCCTGCTAAGTGTGCAGATTCAAGATACATCCATCGTGGTAAGCTGCAGTGGGAGCTTGCAGAGAATAAGAATGATCCCACAACTGTTCAGGGAAGTATCTTCCAGACTCTTGACCGGCTGGAAAAGATCCGCGGACAGGAAATAACATTTGATAAAGATGCAGATGTGTATACATACGATGTGCATGATGACAGTGTCCTTTGCATATTACGTGAATATAAGGAAAGAAGATTTTTTGGAATATTCAACTTCAGTGATCAGGAGAAGACAGCGTGGATGCAGGAAGATGGAGTATATCGTAATCTGCTGACGAGTGAAAAGATGGAATTAAAAGATATAAGATTAAGAGGGTACGACTTCCTTTGGTGTGAAAAATAAACTGGCCTGTATGAAAATGTTACAACTGGCTGTTTGGACGAATCCACTATCGTGCTAATATATTCAGCAGAATTTATTTTTCATTACATATTACAACAGGAAGGAAGAGTACAATGAGTACAAATACAGCAGCAGGAAAGACCATTCATAATGATAAGGTGAAGAATCTGGTGATCACGGCATTCTTTACAGCGATTATATTTCTTGGAATCCAGTCTTTCAGGATTCCGCTTCCGGCAGCAGTCGGAACACCATTTCTTCATTTCGGACATATATTTGTCGTAATGGGATTGTTACTTCAGGGAGGAAAAAGAGGAGCCGTATCCGGAACGCTGGGACTTACCATCTTTGATATGTTAAATGGATATATGCAGGATGCGCCAAAGACGTTTGTTGAGACGGCGCTGAAGTGTCTGATCGTCGGAGCACTCTTTGTGATGCTGAAGAAAAAGACAGCCGGTGATAAAAAGAAAGAATACGGAGCAGCGATGATCTGTGCCGTGGTTTACGGATGCATCAACGTGATCATGGAATTTATTATGGGAACCATATCTATGATGATCATGGGAAGTGGATTCGCAGCGGCTGCGGTGGGAGCATTTACATCTCTTCCGGCTACGGTGATCAATGCAGTCTTTATGGTGATCGCAATTGCGGTTCTGTACCAGCCGGTGAAAAAGATCTATGTGCGCATGGCATAGAGCAGGATAGTGGAAAAAATAATGAATTGAACAAAAAGAGCGGATACTCCTTAAGTGGTGTATCCGCTCTTCTTCTGATATCAGAATCCGTTATTCTTATCCGAAATATCTCTTGAGAAGTCCTTCGAAAGCTCTTCCGTGACGGGCCTCATCTTTAGCCATCTCATGAACAGTGTCATGGATCGCATCCAGATCAGCAGCTTTTGCACGTTTTGCAAGATCGAACTTACCGGCTGTAGCTCCGTTCTCGGCATCTACACGCATCTCAAGGTTCTTCTTTGTGCTGTCTGTAACAACTTCGCCAAGAAGTTCTGCGAATTTAGCAGCATGCTCAGCTTCTTCCCAGGCAGCTTTTTCGTAGTATAATCCTACTTCAGGATAACCTTCTCTGTGGGCAACTCTTGCCATTGCAAGATACATACCAACTTCTGAACATTCTCCTTCGAAGTTCGCTCTTAAATCAGCTAAGATATCTTCGCTGACACCTTTTGCAACACCTACAACGTGCTCTGCAGCCCATTCTCTTTCACCTGTCTGCTCTTTGAACTTATCAGCCGGTGCGTGGCAGATTGGACATTCAGCCGGTGCAGCCTCTCCTTCGTAAACATATCCGCATACTGTACATACAAATTTTTTACATAATGTTGTTCTCCTTTTCTTGAAATAATTTTTTGATTTATTAAAATTAATATTAGTAATTGTTACTGATATTTAATTTAGCACGATATTATTATTTTGTCAATTAGTTTTTGATAAATTTTATTATTTATTCTCGTTCTTTTTTCCTTTTATACAGTCGGCACAAAGACCATGGAAAAGTGTGTTGTGAGATTCGATAATTCCA
>ENA-OPYU01000322-OPYU01000322.1-human-gut-metagenome-genome-assembly--contig:-NODE-322-length-19197-cov-2.619035_pt1 | contig 19197 bp, 30 predicted proteins | sample MGYA00242637_ERZ504482 | MGnify/ENA primary metagenome ERZ504482 (study PRJEB26092, sample SAMD00036237) | human gut metagenome | host: Homo sapiens | study: EMG produced TPA metagenomics assembly of... | reverse complement strand
TTACAGCAGAGGTTCCCAGATCAATTCCAATATAATACATATTTTCCGTCCTTTCTTTTATTTCAGTCCGATTTTCAGTACGGTTTTTATTTTTAAACTACACATCCCGGGTTTCCCCGGGACGTGTATCTTTTATTGTTCACAAAGCTGATTTTTATTCCCTCCGGCCTGCGGCAATGGATTTTCAGCCTGTATATTTCAGAATTTTATCATCTGGAGAATGATCTTATCCCCTATGGATTTTCTGTAGGATATCTTACGCCTGCCGGCTGATTGTAACCGATCTCTTCTACCGGAACGCCAATGTATTTGAATACCTCAAACAGAGCTTTTCCATAATGTCCGAAAGCAACTGCGCCGTGATGCGGATAGCCTCCCTCAATAAGAACGTGACGGTAGAAACGTCCCATTTCCGGAATCGCAAATACGCCGATAGAGCCAAAGGATCTTGTAGCAACCGGAAGCACTTCACCATGTGCAATATAAGCGCGGAGCTTGTTGTCAGCAGTGCTCTGCAGACGATAGAAGGTGATGTCTCCAGGCTGGATATCGCCTTCCAGAGTACCCTGTGTTACTTCTTCCGGAAGAGCTCTTGCCATGATCATCTGGTATTTCATCTCACAGGAAACAAGTTTGCCGGAAGCAGTATTTCCGCAGTGGAAGCCCATGAAAGTATCTTTCAGAGTGTAGTTATATTTGCCCTCAATGGACTCTTTATACATATCCTTTGGAACAGTGTTGTTGATATCCAGAAGTGTAACTGCATCCTGGCTTACAACAGTTCCGATAAACTCACTTAAAGTACCATAAATATCAACCTCGCAGGAAACCGGAATTCCCTGTGCGGTAAGGCGGCTGTTTACATAACATGGAACAAAGCCAAACTGTGTCTGGAATGCTGGCCAGCATTTTCCTGCAATGGCAACATTTTGCGGTATCCTCTGTGCTCCTCAACCCAGTCCTTTAATGTCAGCTCATACTGTGCAAGCTTTGCAAGGATTTCAGGTTTCTTATTACCTTCGCCAAGCTCTTCCTCCATCTCTTTTACAACTGCTGGAATACGCTCGTCATCTGCGTGTTTGTTAAATGCCTCAAACAGGTCAAGCTCAGAGTTCTCTTCAATTTCAACGCCAATGTTATAAAGCTGTTTGATCGGTGCGTTACATGCAAGGAAGTTCAGCGGACGCGGTCCAAAGCTGATGATCTTCAGATTATTCAGTCCTTCGATTGCTCTTGCGATCGGCAGGAACTCATGAATCATGTCCGCGCAGTCCTCTGCGTCTCCAACAGGATATTCCGGAATGTAAGCTTTTACGTTGCGAAGCTGCAGGTTATAGCTTGCGTTCAGCATACCGCAATATGCGTCTCCACGTCCCTGACAGAGATCATTCTGTGTCTCCTCTGCTGCTGCGATAAACATTTTCGGTCCGTCGAAATGCTTTGCAAGAAGTGTCTCGGAGATCTCCGGACCAAAGTTTCCAAGGTATACACAAAGAGCGTTGCAGCCTGCTTTTTTGATGTCTTCAAGAGCCTGAACCATATGAATCTCGCTCTCTACAATACAGATTGGACATTCATAAATATCCTTTGCGTCATATTTCTTTGTGTAGGCCTCAACAAGAGCTTTTCTTCTGTTTACAGAAAGGCTTTCCGGGAAACAGTCTCTGCTGACTGCAACGATTCCAACTTTTACTTCTGGCATGTTATTCATGATTTTTTCCTCCATTTTTTCTGTTATTTATTGGTTTATAGTTGTTTTTATACGACTGCGTATAAGTTTTATAAATATCTCTTTATAATTTTCTTTTTATAAATCTTCTGATTTTTCTGATGCTGCATCCTTATTCAATTGTGATATTTTCACCTTTCAGCCCATTAAAAGCTCCCTCAATTCCAGCTTCCTCATGAGCGATCAGCCATTTACTTTTTTGCAGTAATAAGTGCGTCCTCTCCTGATTTTTTCCAACTGGAAATTAATCTCCGTATTGGTTCCCTTCGGCAGAACAACCACGCACTGGAATCCGCTTTCATTTTACATTGCAGGGCGCATAATGCAGTGTTGTGGCATACACCTCAATGGCTGTGCCTGCCGGTACAAGAAAAGCTTCGATTTTTGATGTATCGTATGTAAAATCATCCTCAATATCCTTCTGTTCTCCGATCAGAAGAACCAGATCTGTGGCTGCAACATTGATCTCAGAATTTCTGTGATATTCTACTGCATTCAGTTTTTTGTTGTGTCCGTTGCAGTATCCGATCTGAATCGGCAGTCCGCCGTAGGCTCTGTTCTGAAGCTCTTTTGCCACATCCAATGCCTCCAGCTCATCTACAGAAGGAACGTAAATCACATCTTCCGGTACTGGCATATGCTTCATTTCTTTTAAAAGACCGGTGAAGTCATATCCCTCCAGAACTTTTCCGTATTTTCGGAAAGAATCATCTGTTACATTCTGAATTTTCATTGTAATTCCTCCTTACAACTTCCATGAAAGTCCCATTGCTCTCCGGTGCTCTCATTCATTGAAAAAATGCATACCACAGTCCGGTATGCTTTTCGCCGCTTTTTTATCTGATTTATAGCATTTTTTCGACATTTTTATTTAAAGCTGTCAGTTTCCTGCTCAGCTGCTTTCTGCTTTTTTGCACGCTTCACCTCACTTGGAAGCACCCGTACCGCTTTCTGAAATCCTTGGACAGTCCACGGCTGCTGCAAAACCCGTTATCCAGGGCAATCTGACCGATTGTATGATCTGTATTCAGAATATCCCGGTATGCATAAGAGGTACGGATATCCTGAAGATAAGTCTTAAAATTGACCTTTTGCATACTCCCTGAACATTCTTGACAGATAAGCGTCTGAATATCCGAACATTTCTGCCAGATCTGAAAGCTTTAGCTCCTCTCTGTAGTGTTCTCTCATATAAGTGGTAATTCTGGAAAGAGCATTCAAATGCCGGTTATGCCGAAGCTCCTTCTCCTCAACCTCTGTTACCCGATACTGAGTAACCAACAGATAAAGAAGCTCATAATACAGAGAAATCGTGCGAAAATCGTATCCATTCCGCTTTTCTGCATACACATTATAAAGTCTCTGCACCAGAGAGATCAGCCGCCTGTCTGACGGATTGCCGCTGTCCTTTCCACCGCGCACACCGCCCTCAAACCGGATAAACTGCTGGGCTGTAAAAATCACCTTCAAACTGCCTGAGAGGTATCTGGATCACTGCGGTTTTATTCGTCTTTAATGCATGAACTGAATGGATTTCATTGGCATTCACTATGAGAAGTTCTCCTGCATGAAGGGGATATTTCTCATGATTAATATAAAAAAGTAGCTCTCCCTCCATAACAGCAAAAATCTCTATAGAGGTATGCCAGTGCTTTTCTCTTATATAGTTCCCCCTGCTCCCCTCAAAAAGAAAAATCTTAAAGGGCAGCCCTTCATTGGGAATGATCAGTTCGTGCTGAAACTCCATACTCTCACCTGCCGTTTTCCAAAATATCTGCATTTATTTTATCATAAATCCACCTGCATTTTAACATATCAGAGGTTATAATTTTTTCGTAATTCATCAACAAACAGGCTGCTGTCAGAAGAACCGGAGATATCCAGATAGCTCTCAGTCCAATATGAAGGGACATCACGCCTCCCATACCTGCTCCCACTGCAAAGATCAGAATAATCCCATAATAATGTACAGCTTTTTTCAAAGCTCCGGGCTTTTTATCTCTCAGATAAACAGCCAGACTTTCTGTTCCCGCCCGTAAATTTCCGATGCACATGGTACTGGCATAGCCATAACCGTGAACTTTTCGGAAAGTCTGAACCTGCATGGCGCAGGAAAAAGATACCAGCATAGTGGCAGCCATATTAAACTGTACAGGAATAAATCCCACCAGAAAAAGAATCGCAATTTCCAGGGCAACAATAATCTGCCGCCAGTGGATGCGGCTTCTGTATTTATATTTCTGCTGAATTCTCTCTGCCACAAATACTCCCATGGCAAAGGCAATTACAGGGAAGAGATAATGCAGGGCTTCCACCCACTTTCCCATCATAAAATACTGGCTCATAAGCACCATATTTCCTGTCTGCGCATTGGAAAAAACATGATCTCTTACATTATAAGTATAAGCATCCTGAAAGCCTCCTGACAATGCCAGAAGCGCACTGAGCCGGAATGTTTCTGATGTCTGATGCCTGATTTTTTTCCACACTTTCCATCTCCCATCCGTATTTTTACCAAATAAAAACTGCCGCAAAAATCAATTTCCCGGAAAGTAATTTTTTTACATCTTTCTGCAAAAAAATACTTTCCAGTGATACCCGTGACAGCTTTTTATTTCTTATTTTTTAAAGTAGATATATCGGAAGCTCTTCTGTTACATGCACCGGTCCATTGACACTTTCCGGCTGTTTCGCCTTATCAGAGATAAATTTTGCCTGGATCTCTTCTGAATTGGCAGGAGTAAGTACAGAAGTCTTTACACTTTTTGCAGTCTTTGCCGCTGTGGTTTTTCTCGTTGTTGTCTTTTGGCTGCTGCCGCCTTGGTTACAGATGTTTTTCCTGATGTTGTCTTTTTAGCAGTTCCCGCTTTTTTTCTGCGGATGAAACCTTTGTCTCTGCTGCTTTTACAGTTGCCGCCTTTGCCTCCGTCGTCTTTTTAACGTCTGCTTCTGCTGTCTTTGCTGCTGCAGTTTTCTTTGCCCCTGCGCTTGCCGCGCGCTTAATGCTTTCCTTACCTACTGACACGTCTCATTACCTCCTCTGCCAACGCTGTATATTCTTTTGCACTTCTGCTGGATTTTTTGTACTCCACTACCGGAGCGCTGTTGTCCTGCGCCCATTCTACAGAACTGTCCACCCTGATAAAGGAATCAAACACATAGATTTCTTCCAGCTCGTGTAAAGTTTCCATTGTCTGTTTAAAATAGTTTTTACGGGTATCCACTTTTGTAACTGCAATTCCCGCAACCTTCAGTTCCGGCGCAATCTGCTTTACCTCGTTCAGGAAATCAAACATATTTGCCAGACCGAACATTCCCCAGGGACTTGCCTCCACAGGAACAACCACCTGATCCGATGCACACAGGATATTCATGACCCAGCCTCCCAGCGTAGGCGGCGCATCGATCAGAATATAATCATAAACGCCCGAATCTTTTATGTTCTGAAGACATTTTTTTAAGATAAATTCTCTCTGCCATTTTGTAAACAGCTCATACTCAATAGAACTCATCAGAGTAGAAGAAGGAATCAGATCCAGGTTCTCATAATCCGTATGCACAATATAATCTGCCAGATCCTTCTGCTCTCTTATTGCATGATAAAGATTCTTGTCGCCTGCTGCCTGTTCCAGCACCCAGTCCTCGGAAAAAAAAGCCAGTGACAGATTTAACTGCATATCTCCGTCAATCATCAGAACCTTTTTTCCGACCCGGGCCATTGCCGCGCCAATATTGGAACAGGTGGTAGACTTGCCGCTGCCGCCCTTATTATTTGTAAAACAAATGGTTTTTGTTTTCGTTCATAACATTCCCCCATGTCTGTGAAACCTGTGGAGCAAAATAGTCCTGTGCCCTCATTCTTTCTTTCACTGATTTACATTATACGGGTTTCTCCGACAGTTTTCAAGGCAATTTGCCGATTCCCACAGGGTAATTCATTTCATGCCATTCTTCGCCTCCCCATGTAGAATTGGCAGCTCCCTTATCCTGAAATCCCATTTTTTCATACATAGGTACTCTGGAATCCAGACAGGTGAGAAGTACCATGTCTTTTTCTTTTTGCACCATTCTGCAAAGATACCGATACATAAGCGCTCTGGCAAGCCCCTCTCCCCGATATTCCGGAAGAACTGCCAGTCCAAGAAGCATGACTGTTTTTCCTTCCGGGACATGAAGCTCTGCGTTTGTAAAAAATTCATCCCTGAACGTTGTCTCATCTGTAGCAAGACCATTTAAAATCCCTGCGATTTTTCCTGTTTGTCTGTCAACTGCCACAAGAAAATACTCCGGCGCCTTTGTAGCACGTTCTACCATCATTTTTGCAGAGCAGGCCTCACTTGGAGGAAAACAAGCTTTTTCAACCCCTGCTGCTTCTACGGCTTCTCCTAGTCTGATCTCTCTCAGTTCAAATCTGTCATCCAGGTTTATTTCTGAAAAGATACTCGTTTTTCAGCATCTTCTGTTCCTCCCCTGTCTCTTTTTTAATCTCTTTCTGAATTTCATTTTCTTTTATATTCGCATTCTCTGCCATTCTGGTTTTCATGATATCCTCCCTGCTTTTAATCCTGCGTCAAGATTCAGTATATTACTGCTCACTCCATTCACAGTAACCTGGTCAAATGCCTCCTGCACAGTAACTTCAGTACAAATTAAAATACGAATTTTTCTGTTTTGATTTGCCGGAATACTCAGCATTATGTATGATCTTCCATGTTGTATAATGTTAGAATACTTCATAGTACAAGGCTGAATCTCTGAGCTTTCTGTCCCAATCAGTCTAGCACATAGAATATAAAATTTCCAGACATGACCGCAGCCCTAGGGAGAGTTTTTATCTTTATCATTCACCGTTTTACCTTCCAGTGGTCGTACAGAATATATTTTTTCCTGCCAGATAAAAACGGCTTCCGCTTTATTTACGGAAACCGTTTTACCTGTCAGATGACTTCGATTTTAAATTCTTTTTTCAGTACTTCTCTCAGTTCCTCTCCTGAAGAAAGGGTAACGATCTTCTTGCCTTCCTTTTCGCGAAGTGTAACCTGATTTCCTTCTACGGAAAGAGGGCCGTACTCTGTCATTCTGTGCACCACTACCTTGTCATAAAACATGGCTCCAGGACTGCACATTGCCTGATTTGCCGGAGCAAAATCAACAGGAGCGCTGGGAAATTCTGCCACCATAAATATTTTTATGCCTGATTTTTCCCTGATTTTTTTCTCCCTTATGCCAGAAATTCAGCCATCCTGCACATTCTCTTTCAAAATAAAAGCTGCCAAAATCAGTATGCGTAACAGCGCCCGGCTCCATAAGAGCGGCGCGGACGCAGGCAAAGCCTCCATAACCCACATCGCAGAAATATTTTTTACCGTCAGCGCAGACCACGCTGGCCCTGTGTGTAGGCATCCGAAGTCCCGGACGCCTGAGAACCCGGCAGGCAACAGGATACGCCTGATATCCAAGTCCCCTCAGCAAGCCCAGAAATAATGCATTCAGCTCAAAACAGTAGCCACCTCTTTTGCCCTGAATAAAGTTTTTTTATAAACCGTATCCAGATCAGTTGAGATCAGCTCATGGGTACGTACCAGATCCAGATTTTCAAAAGGAATTTCTTCCAGATGTCTCCTGATCAGCCTGTCCAGAAACTCCAAAGTACACTCTTCCTGTGGAAGTTTCAGCCTTTTCAGATAAGCAGCGCACTGCTCCTGATCCAGCTGCTCAAAGGATTCTTCAAGCATATCACAACTCCCTGTTCCGCTCGTTCATTCTCATACAGCCATTTTATGTAAATTTTCTTTTAAACCGCAGTTATTATGCAGCAAGCTCTCTTGCCTTCTTTGCGCAGGAAGCCGCATCCTCTGTGTACGCGTCTGCTCCGATCTCATCTGCAAAAGCCTGAGTAATAGGCGCTCCGCCAACCATTACTTTTACATTCGGGCGGAAAGAAGCCTCATTAATAAGCGCTACCGCATCCTTCAGTGCTGGCATGGTTGTGGTAAGAAGCGCTGAACAGCAGATGATCTTTGTATCCGGATTTGCCTCATATGCCTCCACAAATTTTTCTTTCGGAACATCAACACCGAGATCGATCACCTCAAAGCCTGCAGATTCCAGCATCATACTTACCAGATTTTTGCCAATATCATGAAGGTCGCCTGCTACGGTTCCGATAATTACCTTTCCCGCTGCCCCTGCTGCGCCTGTTGCAAGATGAGGTTTCAGAACCTCAACATCCTTTTTTCATGGCTCTTGCAGCTACCAGCATTTCCGGTACAAAAATTTCACCGTTTTTAAACTTTTCACCTACAGCATCCATTGCCTTGATCATTCCGTCATTCAGAATTTCTGTCGGATCACAGCCTGCATCAAGTGCTTCCTGAACTGCATTTGCGATCACCTTTTGCTTTTCCTTTTCTACTAAGCGTAAACTTCCTGAATACCTGCCATTTGAAACTACCTCCTCATTTTTATATTAAAATTAATAACTGTTATTTTTTCGGTCCGAAAATCCCTTCCCGGTATGCGCTGATGTATTCCATACAGTAATCATCCTGTCCCAGAAGCGCTTCTGTAGCATAAATCACGCCCATCATATCTCTGTTGGTGGGATCAAGGATCGCGCTGTCCAACCCTGCGTTCATTGCAAGAACCGTAAAGCCCAGATTCACCATCTTACGAACCGGAAGATTAAAGGAAATATTGCTGACTGCAGCTGTAATGTGAATGTCCGGATATTTTTCCCGAATGGTACTGATCACTTCCACATTCATGGCAATTCCATCTTCTGAGGTACAGAGCATTTCCACAAGCGGATCAATGTGCATTCTGTCCGGACTGATTCCGTACTCCTTTGCCTTTGCCATAATATTGTCAAAAACTCTCAGACGGTCTGCAGCACATTTCGGAATACCTGTATCATCAGAAAGCAGACAGATCACTTCCCATTTCGTATCCGCGATCAGAGGAAACAGTACGTCCATCTTATTTCCCTCACCGGAAACAGAATTGATAAGCCCCGGTCTTTTACAGTATGGAAACACCTGCGCAAGCACCTCCGCGCTTGGACTGTCCACAGAAATCGGAAGATCGCTGACCTCCTGAATACAGTCAATCATCCACTTCAGGGTTTCTGCCTCTTGTTCCTCTGGAACAGAAGCGCAGCAGTCAATATACGTAGCTCCTGCCTCGTCCTGCATTCTGGCCCTTTCTTTAATAAATTCCCCGTCACGGCGGGCAATGGCATCTGCCACAGCAGGAATGGAACCATTGATTTTTTCCCCAATAATTATCATGCGTAAATCCCTCCTACACTTTAACTGTTTTCAGTATAACAGAGGATACAGATAATCTCTATTTTCAAAATCGTCTATTTTCTTATTCATTTTCCTACAATTTGTATGAAGTATCTGAATGCAGCTATTGAGCCTGGAAACCATATAGGATATAATAAAAAAACTGCTTTAAATGACACGGCAGTCCCGTCAGAAAGGAATTTTTTATGAAACTCAGCGCCCAGCTTATTATATATCATCTTCGTCAGCATTTTTCTGCAGCAGCCTCTTCCTGGCTGTCTTCAGAGCCTCACCTGGAATATCCTGTGATCTATCAGTCTCCCGGGCCTCTGGCCGGAGGAAAAATATATATCAGTGATGACCCTGACTTTTTGGTTCCCTCCCATCACCTGTCTGAAACCCTGGTGATCCTCACCGGCAAATCCCGGTATCTGGAAGAGGATGACTATCCAAATTTGTGCATTTTGCAGGAAACCGTTTCTGCTGTTTCCGTGCTTTCATTTCTACAGGAAATTTTCCGGAAATACGAAGAGTGGAATCAAGATCTGTTTGACCTGATCCTGAACCAGCCCTCTGTCCAGAAGCTGATTGACCTCAGTACTTCTGTCATTCCCAATTCCCCATGACAGTGATAGGTCTTGACTTCACAGTGATCGCAACCGGAAAATCAGCCTGACTCTCAACTGAAAGACGAAATCTTTGGCTCCACAGAGAAACTCAGAATGTTGTCAACTCTCTTGAAGCAGGACAGTAATTACGAAGAGGCTCAGTACCGTACCGGTTATTTTTATTATCCCGGAAACCATACTGCACCTCCGGCTCTGTGCGTCAATATCAGACGTTCCGGAAAAACCGGATACCGCCTTCTGATTCGCCCCGGAGAGCTTCCACTGGATGACACCTTTGGCTTTGTGGCAGAACATCTGGCATCTCTTATTTCTTATGTGCTGTCCACAAAGTCTGTGGCAGAACACGATACCCTGTACCCTCTCCACCGGATTTTTCATAATCTCCTTACCAATTCCAAAGCAGACTATGTGGAGGTCAGTCACCAGCTTACAGAAAATGGCTGGCTGTCCTCCCATTCCTATCAGTGCATTCTGATTAAAACAGGAATTCTGGACTGGAAAAACTCTGACCCTAAAATCCATTTGCAGTTATGTGGAAAATTTTTGATTCCGGCTGCCTGTGCAGTGGAGCACAGAGGAAATGTAGTTGTATATATTAATCTGGATTTGTGCGACTTTACACTGGATGAAATTTCTCAGAAGCTTGCCGGTTTTATCCGGGACAGTCTGTTGATCGCCGGTTACAGCAGAGTGATGCTGGGACATTTTAATTTTCAGAGGCAGTATGTACAGGCTTCTATTTCCATTCAGACAGGCTCCCGCAAAAATCCAACCTCCTGGATCCATCATTTTAATGATGTTGCACTGCCTTATATTCTGGAACAGATCACAGAAGCTTCCAGCTACATGATCTGCCATGAAAAGCTTCTCCATTTGAAATATCAGGATGAAAGCACCGGCACTCAGCTTTATGAGACTCTGAGGGTTTATCTGCAGAATCATCAGAGTGCAACAAAAACGGCTGCGGCACTTTATATTCACCGCAGCACGCTTCTTTACCGTATTGAAAAAATTGAGGCAGCCTTAAAATCCGATCTCACGGACCCAGATGAGCTGCTTTACCTGATGCTGTCCTTTTATCTGATGGATCAGGAAGAAAAAATCAAAGAAATAGCAGGAGGTATAGGCGATCGTTTTTGGACCGTAATAATATTTTACCTGGTTTCTGGTACAGATATCACTGACCAGGATTCCATAGGCTTCCATAGAGGAAATCCTCCGTTCTGGCTGTCTGCAGGGCTTTTCGGGGTAGGTACATTCTCCACACAGGGTGCAGGTTCCAGCTCCCAGAGGAAGAAATCCCGGACATGCCCTGCGAAGCTTTTCCGCTGTTTCAAGAAAAGTTTTTTTGTGGCGCTCTTCTGTATCTTTCATGCCTTCCCAGTCCATACTGTCCTCTATTTCTCCAACAGTCTGCACAAGAATTCCGGTCTTATAGCTGAGAAGCTGCTGCCTGCACTGATCAAGAGTTCCGCAGCCGGGAGGGCAGGACCAGTTCCTGGCATATTTTCCACAGTTTCCATTGCGGCACATATCCCGTACCTCATCCCTGAGTTCTACCGTATCCATACTGATTTTTCCTGTATGGGAAAAACCCGGCTGCCTCTATGATTTCCATTATTCTGTCAAGCTCATTCATGTTCTGATTCCCCCGGAAACTCCATTTTCTTCTACATAAATCTCCTGAAATCCCATATCAAGAGCAAGCTCCACAAACTCAGCCTTTTGTGCCAGAATCCGGCTCCGCTCAAACTGTTCCCGATTCACAGCAGCCATACAGGCTCCCTCCCCGGCAGCATTTCCTATGGAGGTGATCCTTGTCTGAAGTTCAGGAGGAATCATTCCAATGGCACAGGCGCTGGCAGGATCAAGATAATTGCCAAAGGCTCCGGCTATCAGAACACGGCTGATATCACTGACCTTAATCCCCTTCTTCTCGCAAAGACTTCGGATACCTGCCGCAATGGCAGCCTTTGCCAGCTGAAGCTCCCGGATATCCTTTTGATTCAGAAATACCCGGTCAGTAAAATGATACTCCTTCTCCAGTCTTCCTGTCTCATCAATTTTTCCCAGTTTCAAAAGACAGGCAGCCCCATCCAGAAGACCGGAGCCGCAGATTCCCACTGCCTCGGTTTCTCCGATCACATGGCAGATTGATTGTTTCCCCATCTTTTACAGTTACATGGTCAATGGCGCCTTTGCTGCCCCGCATACCACAGGTGATCTTCGCTCCTTCAAAGGCTGGTCCTGCCGCTGTAGAACAGGCGATCCAGCCCGTCTCTGTTCCCAGAACCAGCTCTCCGTTTGTTCCAATGTCCACCAGCAGCGTCATTTCTTCACAGGTATCCAGATCAGATGCCACCAGACATCCCACAGTATCTGCGCCTACAAAACCGCCGATATTGGGAAGCCACCAAAGCTGCGCCCGGGGATGTACATGAATGTCATACCGGGCAGCCATAAGCTCCTGCGCTTCGGTAACTTTAGGCGTATAGGGCGCCAGAGCCAGCGTATCAGTTGGAATCCCAGAAACAGGTGATGCATACAGGAATTTCCCACCATAACAATTCTCACAATATCCTCCGGGTTCCTTCCCGCCCCTTTTACCAGCTCTCTTAACAGTATGTTTACTGCGTTTCGGATACAGCCGCTTAAAGCCTCTCCGCCGTTATTCAGCGCATAGCTGCATCTGCTGACCACATCTGCTCCAAACTGTCTCTGAGGATTCAGAATACTTTTTGTTCCAAGCAGCTCTCCGTTTGTTCCGTCCAGAAGATAGGCCACTACAGAGGTAGAACCAATATCCACAGCGCTGAGAAGCGGTGTATCTGTGCCTTCCGGAAGATTTCCGGGGGAAAATTTCCTGCCTGTCTGCCGCTTCCCTGTGCAAGGATCTGAGCCCGCTCCTCTTTTTTATTTCCTGTATACACTGTCATATCTCTGTCTACTGCCGTCTTACATGCCAACACTTCTTTTCCATTGATCACCACTTTGCACTTTCCGCATTTTCCATTTCCTCCGCAAAAGCATCCGGAGTCATTCCTGCTGCGATCTGCACCTCCAAACCGTGGTTCCTGCCTCTGCCAGGCAGGTAAGCTGTTCATCTTCAAAGGTAATTTTATATTTCATCTTATCTTCACTTTTCTGTTCTGTTATATCTGTCAATTTCATCGTCAATAATCGGGTCAACATGAGGGAAAAGACATCCCGGTCCGCCATAAGTAATGCATGGGATAAAATGTCCTCCCGGAGCATATTCCTCACAGGCTCTTCTTACTTCCCTGCGTATCTCCTCCTCTGTGGAATCTGCTCTGTCCACAATGGATGCGTCGATTCCTCCCATCAGTGTCATCCTTCCTGCAAGCTGTTTCTGAAGCTTCGGAATATCATTCTGAGGAAGAACTCCCTGCCACACGTCAACGCCAAGCTCCACCATATCCTCTACGACAGGTTCCATAAAGGAATCCCCCTATTGATGGAGATGATGACCTCCTTTTTCTTTGCATATATCCATAGGTTTTTCGCATACTGAGGCTTAATAAACTCTCTCCATGTTTCCGGGCTTACAAAAAAGCTTGAATTTTTTGGGCCAGCCCCAGTCATCATGAGAAAGCATCACATCCGGATGAAGATTATCTACGATCAGTTTCATATACTGATAGCGATACTCTCCAATAGCATTACAGAGATCCATCATATCTTCCGGCTCCAGAAGAAAATTCATCAGCATATCCTCAAATCCCATAAGAAAGTGAAGCCGTTCAAACACTCCTGTTGGCATAAATGCCATAAAAAGCTTTCCGCTTTCCCGGATTTCCTGAGCTTTTCCTAAATGGCTCCCAGAGAGCCGGATCTGAACAGTTTTCCAGAAGCTCCGGCATTTTCAACTGCTCCTTCCATTCACAGATATCACTGATCACCTTATTGCTTTCTGTTACATGAGGCATTGCTGCAAGCTGATCTGCCGGCCAGAGGATCTCTGTACCAAACCTGTCTTTCATTGGCTCCATACCACGGTGGCGATTTCCCCGGATATAAGTGGATGCCGGATTGGGAGGATAAAATCCAAATCCCTCATACTGTTTTAAAAGCCGTTCCGGTTTTCCGTCCTTTTTAATTGTTTCCAGAAAAATTTCTTTTGCAGTCATATTCTCTCCTCCATTTCCTGATGCTGATATTTTTATCTGCAGTACCCGGCAGTACATCTCCGGGACATTTTTTATGAAACAGAAACTCCAAATCGTTCTTCATTATATCGGTTGATCTCATCGATCACAATTTCTTCTACATGAGGATAAATCGTTCCCGGTCCCCCGTAAGTGATCCCCGGCCAGTAGCCTTTCAGGTTTCCATACTCTTCACAGGCTCGCCTTGTCTCTTTTCTGATTTCCTCCTCTGTGGCATCCTCCCGGTCTATGACAGAATCAATTCCGCCCATCAGAAGCATTCTGTCCCCTACCTTCTGGGAAATCGCTGCAATATTGTTGGTATTCAGAACTCCCTGCCAGATATCTACGCCGATCTCTGCCATATCTTCAACAATAGGTTCCAGATAGGAATCCGCATGATGCATTACAATTACTCCCTGTGAATGGAGATAATCATAAAGCTTTCTGTAAGGCTCCTTAAAGAACTCTCTCCATACCTCCGGCGACATGAACAGGCTGTCTTTTGCCCCCAGTCATCATGAGAAACAATACAGTCCGGGTGAAGATTTTCCACAACCAGTTTCATATATGTAAGACGGTATTCACAGATCACATCGATCAGCTCATGCATTGCCTCCGGCTCCAGCAAAAAGTTCATCAGAGTATCCTCAAACGTCATCAGCATATGAAGCTGCTCAAAAATCCCTGTTCCCATTACTACCATGGTAAGATATTTTTCCTGGTCGATCCTGCTTTTTGCTTCCAGAGCTTCCTCCCAGCCTTCGGAGCATTTTCCTGCCAGATCAGGAACTTTCACATACTTCTGCCATTCCGCCACATCTTTTATCACCTGGTTCTCCTCTGTAACATAGGGGATCGCCGCCGGAGCATCTTCCGGAAAAAGGATCAGAGTTCCCACTGGTCATAGGATTTTGTTCCTCTGATGCGATTTCCGCGTATCAGCTTAAAGCAGGGATCTCCGGGGATTCCCCGAAACATGGTAAAGGAATTACAGAGACATTCCGGTTTTCCGTCTTTTTTCAGTGTTTCCAGCAAATTCTGTTTTGGTGTCAGCATAAAAGCCATCTCCCTTCTCCTGTTATCCTCTCTCCATAAGAAAAATCGAGAGTCTTAAATATAGATTTTTTATGGGCCTGGCAAGATGTTCATTATCAAGCCCTGTGATCTCCTTTATTTTGCGCAGCCTGTAAAACAAAGTACTTCTTCCCACATAAAGATCCGAAGCAGTGGCTACGGTATTTCTTTCATTTAAAATATAAGTCATCAGTGTTTTGTACAGCTCTGTCCGGTTCTCAGCATCATATTCCTTCAGCTTTTTTAATTCATATGCACAAAGCTCTTCCGGCTCAAATTCACTGCTGCAAAGGTCTCCGATATAGTCCATTACAATATCTCCAAATGTATAGGACCACATCATATCAATTTTTCTTCCGGCAGTACTTCAGGGCTGTAGATGCCTGCCTGTAACAGCTTTCCAGATTAGTCAGATTATGAAAACACATTGCTGAATCCTGCCTTGAACAGCCCGTCTCTTAAAATGCCTGCAATTCTGAAGTATAATGTCTGTTCAGGTTCCGGTTAATAATAATACAGACCCGGTTATCCATGCTTACAGCCTTGCTTCCCTGAACTCTGGCTTCCACATAATTACAGAGACTGGCTGCTGAGGATCCCGGATTTCCCTCCTGCTCCTCTGCGTCCAGGCGGATGCATACATAGGAGTCTTCTGTTTTCCAACCGCACTGTTCAATCCGGCTTGCAATCTCTGAATCAGAAAATTTCTTTCCCTGTATCATTCCCACCAGCATTACTTCCAGGGCCCGCTTATAAGTGTTTTCCATATGGCCCCGTTTTTCCAGAACAAAACGTACCATTTCCGCCAGATATTCTGCGGATACAAGCTGTCCCGGTTCCAGAGAGCTGTCAATTTCACAGATGACCAGTCTTCCTTCATATCCTCCGTAGCTGCCCCAGATATTCACATAAATATCCCTGTAGCCTCTCAGATCTGCAGAAAAAAATATCTGCTTTTGTAGTGGTAAGTGTTTTCAGATACTCTCTGTCTGTTTTGAACTCATTCAGCTCTTCCAGCGGAGTGATCAGAAGTCCTGTACTTTTATCCCTCTGCCAGTTGATCATTCCCTCTCTCCATACCGGACAGGAAATCACATTCAGTCTGGAATCATGCACAAAAACAGGATTATGGAAGTATTCACAGCTTACTTTACACAGATCATCCACGCTTCCCTGGCAGATCACTATATTTTTCAATGTATCTGCCCAGGAACAGTGATACCGGAAAATATCCTGGCACACATTAAAAAGCTCTGTAAGCTCCGTTTCTCCCGATATCCGGATAATGCTATTTCTGCCGTTGTTCCACTTCTCACATTTATTCTGTTCAGCCAGAGGATCCTGAACAGATAATTTACCATTGTCCGGATAATTTTCGTTACTCTGGCTCTGATAACAGTACTCTTTGTTCAGAGGATCCGGAGCACATGCATTACGGCTGCCTTTATCATTCCGGTTCAGACAGATATTTCTTTTATCTGAAATCTTCTCTCTGTCTGCCAGTATCAGAGAGCAGCGGGTATCCGGAGGGATCTCAGACTTCAGCTGATCTACATCTGCAATATACACATAACGGGAATCCAGCTTCTTTCCTTTCTGGAAAAAACGCACTCCTTCCAGACATGCGCCATCCTCTCCCTGATAAAATTCCAGCTCCGGAAAGCTTTTCCTTATTCCATCTGCCAGCATCTGCAGATTTAAAAGAAATCTGATATCCCTGTTCTCCATCCTGCCTGACCGTCCTTTATCTGTTTATGAACGGGATGCGATCTCCTGTGCGTACTGATCAACCTTATCCTTGGTAAGCTTAAATCCAAATACCAGAGCAACAACTGCAATAATAAGAGCCGCTGCCGGAATAATCATAAATCCAAGACTTATGGCACGCTTCAGTTCCTCAGAGGCTGCCGCCGGATCAATATCCGGGCTGAAATTTCCCATTGCCAGACATGCGGAAATGATAATTCCTCTTGTCATAATTGAAACCTTCAGAGGTACGTTCTGAAGTCCGCTGATCCAGCCTGCTGCAATTTTTTCCCGTTTTCCATTCACTATATACAATGGTATCACCATACAGGGCAGGTGTGCAAGCATAAGTAATGCCATATCCGAACATTGCGATACTCATCAGAACAATGACAACCATTACGTTATCATACATCAGGAATGAGATGATCAGAAGCACAGCCTGGATTGCCATAACTCCAATGGTTGTTGTCCTTGTGGTAAATTTAATGCTTAACGTCTTACTTAAATAAGCTCCGATCACACAGAAAATATTAGTAACCAGAATATAAGTGGAAAGCATTCCCTCATCGCCTGCGATATATGTAAAGTAATAAGCTGCCACTCCCATCAGTACAAAGTTAAACATAAACTTGGCAAGGTCAGCGATCAGAAGCGCGATCAGCGGAGGGTTCTGCAAAAGCGCCCGGATCAGATCCATGCCGCCGGTTTTATCCTTTGCCGCTTTTTTCCCCTGCGTTCTCTGCAGGCTGCACACTCTCATAACCGTCAAACATTTTAAAGTGCGCGTAATACAGCACTGCCATAATACATCCAAGCACAAACGCAGCTGCGCCGTACTGGTTCACTTCTCCGATGATCCCTGCCATTACTGCTGCAAGTCCGGGACCTACGTAAGAAAAAATAACCTTTGAAAAATTGGCCCAGGCTGCTCTTGTAGCAGAAAGCTGCGATCTTTCCTCCGGCGTTTTGCCTGCCACTGAGATCATGGAAACATTGGCAACATACGCAAAGTTCCACGCCACATGGCTGGCAATGGCAGCTATAATGATGATCACAGCCGAAACCATTCCGTCGCCGATCTTTACAAACTGAAATGCATAAAGAAATGGAACCAGCCATGGAATAGCGATCAGCCAGGAACGGTAGCGTCCCCACTTCATAGGTTTGATGCTGTTCAGAATGGCCCCGTAAATCCAGGAAAGCAGCGCATCCACAGCGCTTGCCGTTGTGGTGATAAACGTAACCATTGGAAGGCTGAACTTGGCAAGGTTTGTGAGAAAGAAGCTGAAATAATAGCTTTCAATATTTGACATCAGAGTAAATCCACAGTCCCCCACACCATAAAACTTTTTCAGCGCGCCGCTGAGTCCCTTTTTTTGCCTGTTTTTGCTCCTTCATAGAGAAATCCCCCTCTCCTTTCTATTTCGTTTCTGCAAGTCTGATACGGCTGTATCTGTAAAGCTCCTGAGCAAGATCTACTTTCCGGTCAGGCTTTTCATCCTTCAGGCGGCAGGCAAAACGTCCGCTGACTCCCAGCTCATCCACTCTTTTGTGAACCTCTGCAACAGCCTCCTCATCACTCATATCAGCCGGGATCACAAATAACGTACACTGGGCAAGGTCTTTTCCGTATTGATCCATAATAGCCTTTTGTCATTGGAGGAATCCTGTCCCTCCCATGCGTCAAATCCGGCTTCAATGATCAGAGGCATCAGAGAACCGATACATCCGCAGGAATGAATACAGATATACATTCCCATGTCATGAGCTGCCTTTGTGACCTTTTTGGTACTGAGGCAAAAAGCAGTTCCTTATAAATCTGCGGTGAAAAGAAGGTACTGATCTGAGTTCCCATATCATCATGGAAGAGAATCATATCTGTATGATAATATTCCTTTGCAATCTTGATCAGTTCAATGTGCCATTCTGCCAGACGGTCATAGAACTCTGTAAGGGCTTCCGGTTCCTCCAGAAGATAACAGAACGCATCCTCAAAGCTTGTAAGATCTGCCGTTCTCTCAAAAAATCCATTTACAATGATAAAATAAGTCAGCCTGTCCTGGGATATTTTTCCTTCATATCTTTCTTTGTAATCCTTTTTCCAGTCTATGGCGCGCAGATTCGGAAATTCCAGAGATCTCCAGTTAGTAATGTCATCCAGCCTCCGGGTTCCCGGCTTCACCATAGCCGCTCTTGTCAGAGGCTCATACTCCCATTCAATGCCAAACCAGTCTTTTCCTCCAAAATTCCTGGCCCGGGCATCGTCCATTACAAGAGGCTGCAGAGCATTATTTTCCAGCGTCTGATTTGGAACCCATAAAGGTTTTTCTCCCCGCAGCATACGAAGCATATTCTCTTTCGGAGTAATGGGATAATTATAGCTTACTGCTTCTGTATCCTCTCCCCCGTAAATACCGAACTGGGTATGCTTTCCAATTACCCTCAGCTCATCCTCGTTAAATGCAGCTTTCATAGTATCCTCCCTTTCCGCCCTTTAGATTCTCAGCCACTATAGACGGACTGTTCAATCTATTTCGTCCATAAACTCCTCTTCCGAA
>ENA-OPYU01000321-OPYU01000321.1-human-gut-metagenome-genome-assembly--contig:-NODE-321-length-19233-cov-3.303203_pt1 | contig 19233 bp, 27 predicted proteins | sample MGYA00242637_ERZ504482 | MGnify/ENA primary metagenome ERZ504482 (study PRJEB26092, sample SAMD00036237) | human gut metagenome | host: Homo sapiens | study: EMG produced TPA metagenomics assembly of... | reverse complement strand
TTACAGCCCAAATCTTCCCTTGCGTGGCCTGTTCTATTTTTCCGCCATATATCGGGAATACATAGAACCAGTCAAGCATCAGCTCTATACGGAAACTCCTTTGCAGATTCCTTTTCCCATCTACCTGGTTTTCTACAATGGCATGAAAGAAGAACCGGAACGCAAAGAATTGCGATTGAGTGACCTGTTTCTTCAAAAAATGCCAATCGCAAACTCCTGCATTAGAATGTACTGCTTTCATGCTGAATATCAATCTGGGGCACAACCGGGAACTAATGGAAAAGTGTAAAACTCTAAAAGAATATGCCCAGTTTATCCATGCTATACGCTGCCAGATTGCATCGGGTCTTTCTCTTGAATCAGCCGTAGAAAAATGCAGTGAATGAATGTATTCTGAAAGGCATTCTGTCTGATATACTTCGTAAAAACAGAGCGGAGGTCATAGACTTGATTTTAACAGAATACGACGAAAATGAATTTCGGGATTTTCTGAAAGAAGATTCCTGGAAAAAGGGACATGAGGCCGGCGTACAAGAGGGTCTGCAGAAAGGATTAGAGACCGGCATACAAGCTGGCATCTGTGAACTCATTAAGACCTGTGCGGAATTTCAGCTTTCTAAAGAACAGACCTTAAAAAAACTACAAAATGGATTTTCCCTTTCTGAACAAGATGCCTGGAATTATATTGAAAAGTATTGGCAGGACTAAGATTACACAATATGTAAATGGGGGGCTGCAACGAAACAGCTAGCCTCCCCACCATTCCTGCGAATTTTCAGGTAAAAGAAACGGTGTTGTGCTTTGAAATTCAAATTTCTTAAACTCAGACTTCCTACACCGTTTGGTGTGTTATGCCTTGAAAAATCAATACTTTCATCCGAAAAATGTTGTGCCGGCATCAATGGAAAGCATTGATAGCGTTTGTAATTTTATCAGCGGAGCCACTACCATTCCATCCTCAAGAACCGCATATGGTGTTTCCGTATTTCTATTAAAGTTGTCCTCCCCATCCTTTTTGGGAACTTCATCCTTACAAAATAGTACTCATAAACATAACAATCATAATGATCAGTATTATTACTCCGAAAATCAATGAAACAACTGCTACTGCTTTTACTAATTTAGGATTTGTATTGATAGCAAAATGTTTTTCTATTGCACCAAAAACGAAAACAAGTAGTAAGAATAATGAAAAAATTTTTCCGTATAAATCCCTCCTTATCTTCAAGCAGACAATCCTCCTGAAAACTTGTGTTTTCCATATATTCTACATTTCTAATTTCATTTTATCACATGGTTCTCATTCATCACAGCTTAATTTTATCTCCCGAAAGCAAAGTAAACACAAAAACTCCCACAGAAAACCACCCTGGTTTCCTGTGAGAGCCAATTTCTTTTCTCTATTTTCTGTTTTTTAGCAAACGCCCTGTGCCAGCATAGCTTCTGCTACTTTCTCAAATCCCGCAGCATTGGCTCCTACCACATAGTTGCCTTCAAATCCGTATTTCTTGGCAGCATCCACCATGTTGTGGCAGATATTTACCATGATGCCCTGGAGTTTTGCATCTACTTCCTCAAAGCTCCAGCTTAAACGCTCACTGTTCTGGGACATTTCCAGAGCAGATGTAGCCACACCGCCTGCATTGGCAGCTTTTCCCGGTGCGAAGATGATGCCGTTGTCCTGCAGATACTTGGTAGCTTCCAGAGTTGTAGGCATATTTGCACCTTCACATACTGCAAAGCAGCCATTCTCTACCAATAGTTTTGCATCATCCAGAGTAAGTTCATTCTGGGTAGCGCATGGCAGGGCAACATCACATTTGGTACTCCATACGCCTTTACCTTCATGATACTGTGCATTTGGTCTGTATTTGGTGTACTCAGACAGACGGGCACGTTTCACTTCCTTGATTTCTTTTAATGCAGCCAAATCGATACCTTCCGGATCATATACCCAGCCTGTAGAATCTGTACAGGTTACTGGTTTTGCGCCTAACTGATATGCTTTTTCAATGGCATAAATTGCCACATTTCCGGCTCCTGATACTGCAACTGTTTTGCCTGCCAGTTCTTTTCCATTGAGCTTTAATAATTCTTCTGTTAAATATAAAAGTCCATATCCTGTAGCCTGTGTTCTTACCAGAGAACCTCCATAAGTAAGACCTTTTCCTGTAAGTACGCCTTCATAAACGTCACGAATTCTCTTATACTGTCCAAACAGGAATCCAATCTCTCTTGCGCCTACGCCAATATCTCCGGCTGGTACGTCTGTATCTGCCCCAATGTGACGATATAATTCTGTCATAAAGCTCTGGCAAAATGCCATAACTTCACGATCTGATTTTCCTTTCGGGTCAAAATCAGAACCGCCCTTGCCGCCTCCGATTGGAAGACCGGTCAGTGAGTTCTTGAAAATCTGCTCAAATCCCAGGAATTTGATGATGCTCAGATTTACAGAAGGATGAAGTCTTAAACCACCCTTATATGGTCCGATTGCACTGTTAAACTGCACACGGTAGCCTTTATTTACCTGCACTTTTCCTTCGTCATCTACCCACGGAACGCGGAACATAATAATGCGCTCCGGCTCAACCAGACGTTCTAAAAGAGCTTCCCTGCGGTATGTTTCTTCGTTTGCTTCAACAACTGGTCTTAAAGAATCCAGAACTTCTTTTACTGCCTGATGAAATTCAGCCTCTCCTGGATTTTTTTTCACTACTGCTTCAATAACCTCATCTACATATGACATGACCGTTCCTCCTGTTGAAAGATTTTTTACATGTTTTATTTTTTATGTTTTGTATTATAAAGCCATCTTTTCTATTTTGCAAGTTTATTTTTATTTCTTGCATATTTTTTGATTATATCTCATATTACCCATTTTATAAAATCTTTTTGAAACTTTTATTTTTATTCATTTCATTTACTATTCTGTACTAAAGCATTTTCTCAGATTTTGGTGCTCCATGTGGAACAATCCCATACCTGGGTTGCCAGTCCGTCATAAAATTCCGGCTCATGGCAGACCATGAGAATGGTACCTTTGTATTCCTGCAAGGCGCGCTTCAGTTCCTCTTTTGCCTCCACATCCAGATGGTTGGTGGGCTCATCCAAAATCAAAACATTGGTTTCCGTATTCAGAATCTTACACAGGCGAACCTTGGCCTGCTCACCACCGCTTAACACTCTTACCAGACTTTCTATGTGCTTGGTGGTCAGTCCGCATTTAGCCAGGGCTGCCCGCACCTCATACTGGGTATAAGAAGGAAAAACATCCCATATTTCCTGAATACAGGTATTTTTATTTCCCGGCGCCATTTCCTGCTCAAAATAACCGATTTCCAAATAATCTCCCAACTGCACCTTGCCGGAAATCGGCTGAATCAGACCCAGAATACTTTTCAGAAGGGTGGTTTTTCCAATTCCATTGGCGCCGGTAAGCACAATTTTATCTCCACGCTCCACCCGAAAAGCCAGAGGCTTGGATAAAGGCTCTTCATATCCAATAACCAAATCTTCTGTCTCCACCACAAAGCGGCTTGGGGTTCTGGCTGTTTTAAAATGAAACTCCGGCTTCGGTTTTTCTTTTGCCAGTTCTATTACATCCATTTTGTCCAGTTTTTTTCTGTCTGGACATAGCCATATTTCTGGTGGCAACTCTTGCTTTATTTCTTGCTACAAAATCCTTCAGTTCACTGATTTCCTGCTGCTGCCTGTTATAAGCTGCCTCAAGCTGTGCTTTCTTCACTGCATAAACCTCCTGGAAGTGGTCATAATCTCCCACATACCGGTTTAATTCCTGGTTATCCATGTGATAAATCAGATTCACCACACTATTCAAAAACGGAATATCATGAGAAATCAGAATAAAGGCATTCTCATATTCCTGGAGATACCGTTTCAGCCATTCAATGTGCTCCACATCCAGATAGTTGGTAGGCTCATCCAAAAGCAGAATATCCGGCTTTTCCAAAAGCAGCTTGCCAAGAAGAATTTTCGTCCTCTGTCCACCGCTTAAATCGGTTACATCTTTATCCAGACCAATGGCAGTAAGGCCTAAGGCTCTTGCCACCTCTTCCACCTTGGAATCAATAATATAAAAATCATGCATGGTAAGCATATCCTGAATGGTTCCAAGCTCTTCCATCATGGATTCCAGTTCTTCCGGGGAAGCCTCCCCCATTTTGTCACAGATGCCATTCATCTGCTCCTCCATTTCAAACAGCCAGGCAAAAGCAGATTTCAGCACGTCACGAATAGTCATGCCCTTTTCCAGCACTGTATGCTGGTCCAGGTAGCCCACCCGCACATTTTTTGCCCACTCAATCTTTCCTTCATCAGGCATCAGTTTTCCGGTAATAATATTCATAAACGTGGATTTTCCTTCTCCGTTGGCTCCCACCAGCCCAATATGTTCTCCTTTCAGCAGACGGAAAGACACATCCTGGAAAATTGCCCGGTCTCCAAAACCATGGGAAAGGTTCTGCACATTTAATATACTCATGTTCTCTTCTCCTATTCTCTTATGTGTTTCATAAATCTGTCTCTCATTATAGCCTTGCCGGAAAAGAAAAGCAAGATTTCATCTTGTACATTCTCTGCACAGCTTGTATAATAATGGACAAATCTTTACCTTTGGAGGGAATCGGAATCATGCTTGTATACGAAGATTATCATTTTGGAGAACCACAGGAAATGGCGCTGTATCATATTGAAGGCTTCTCTCATTTCGCCCACCTTCACAGAAGTTATGAATTGCTCTATGTGGTAAAAGGCAATTTGACTGCCTTTGTGGATAACCGACATTTTCCCATGAATCCAGGAGATTTCATCTTAATTCTGCCTTATGAAATCCATTCCTACAGAAACGAAAACCATGCAGAATGTTATATCAGCGTCTTTTCTCCGGATTATATCCAGGAATTTTATAAACGCACAGCAAAACAGGCATTAGAAAAACCGGTTTTCCGCCTGGAAGAACCGGTTTTCCATCATATGAAACAATATTTATTTCTGGACAATACCAGGCCCTTTACAGCAAAGCTTATCTCTATTACATTGCTGCCCGTCTTCTTGAGGAATCTGTCCTGATTCCCCAGACAGCCCGGCGTTCGGATCTGCTGCACCAGATTTTAACTTACATCCAGGAGCACTATCTGGAATCCCTTACCCTTCAGGATCTGGCTTCTTTCCTTGGTTATAACCGCCTGTATCTGTCCCGGTATATCAACAGTACCCTGCACTTATCCTTTACAGACCTTTTAAACCAGCACCGCATTAACTATGCAGCCTATCTTCTGGGAAGCACCGGTGATTCCATTAGCAGCATTGCCTTTTCCTGCGGGTACAACAATCTGCGTACCTTTAACCGCTGTTTTCAGGAATTTGAACACTGCACTCCAAGGGAATACCGAAAATCCCGCCAGCACTGACAGAACCGCTTTACTTCTGTCCGCAGCATCCCGGGCAGCCTCTCCCGCTTCTGTCATCTCCCATGAAATCCTGTACATGGGTCAGAGCGCAGATAGCCTGAGCGGAAATCCCTTCCATGCTTCCTGTAAAGCCCAGTCCTTCTTCTGTAGTTGCCTTGATATTCACTTGATCTACTTCCAGATGAAGGGCTTTTGCCACATTTTCAATCATGGTATCAATATAGGGAAGAAGTTTTGGTTTCTGGGCAATAATGGTAGCGTCAATGTTGTTAATCACATACATATGTTCCTCTAAAAGTTTTCCCACATGCTGCAGCAGCTTGATACTGGAGATGCCTTTGTACTGTGGGTCTGTATCTGGAAAATGTCTTCCAATATCCCGAAGGGCCGCTGCGCCAAGAAGGGCATCCATAATAGCGTGTACCACCACATCTGCATCGGAATGACCCAGAAGTCCTTTTTCCCAGAGAATCTTCACACCGCCTAAAATCAGGTCTCTGTCTTCTGTTAATTTGTGTACATCATATCCCATTCCTACCCGAATCATCTGCTTTTCTCCTTTTCCTTATTCTACAGAAAGGACTTCATATCCTGCTTCTGTTACTGCTTTAGCTAACTCTTCTTTTGAAACATTTGCCCCTGCTTCCACATAGGCTTCCTTCTTTTCCAGATTTACCTCTGCCTTTACACCTTCCAGGGCGTTAAGAGCTTTTGTTACTGCTGCCTGGCAGTGTGGGCACATCATGCCTTCAATTTTCATAGTATACATGTTCATTTCCTCCTTATTCACTACGTTTTTATCTGAAACAGCCTCTTCCCTTGTCATAACCTCCGGCTTTTTCAATACATGGAAAAAACCTGAGCCGAAGGGCATTGCTTACCACAAAAAGACTGCTGAGACTCATGGCCGCTGCTCCAAACATGGGGCTTAATTTCAATCCAAACACAGGGTACAAAAGTCCTGCTGCAAGAGGAATGCCACAGGCATTATAGAAAAATGCCCAAAACAGGTTTTCCTTGATATTCCGGATCACCGCCTTGCTAAGGCCCACTGCTGTCACCACATCCAGCAAATCGTTTTTCATTAACACAATATCAGCGCTTTCAATAGCCACATCGGTTCCTGCTCCAATAGCAATTCCCACATCTGCTCTTGCAAGAGCCGGGGCATCATTCACCCCATCTCCCACCATGGCAACGGTTTTTCCCTCTGCCTGAAGTTTTGCAACCTCCCGCTCTTTATCCTGGGGAAGCACCTCTGCAATGACGGTATCAAGGTCAAGCTGTTTCTGAATGGCTTTTGCAGTTCTTTCATTATCACCTGTAAGCATAATAACCTGTATTCCAAGTTTTTTCAACTCCCGGATTGCCTGGGCGCTGGTAGGTTTTACCAAATCCGCGGCTGCCAGAATTCCAAGAACCTGCTCCTCTGTGGCAAAAATCAGAGGTGTTTTTCCCTCTTCTGCCAGTCTCTCAACCTGTTTCTCTACCTTACTGGTTGTCAATCTGCCGTTCTTCCATAAATTTCAAACTTTCCGGCATAATACTGGATGCCCTGGATTTTTCCCTGGATTCCTTTTCCCGGCACTGCCTGAAACTCCTGTACCTCCGGCAGCAAAATCCCCCTCTTCTTCTGCTTTTTTCAGCACTGCTTCTGCCAGGGGATGCTCACTTTTTTTCTCCAAAGCGCCTGCTATTTTTTAAAAGTTCCTGTTTCTCCATACCAAAAGCCTGAATATCCGTAACTTCCGGAGTTCCCTGGGTAATGGTTCCGGTCTTATCCAGTACCACACTCTGAATATTATGGGTCACCTCCAGAGCTTCCCCTGATTTAATCAAAATTCCATTCTCCGCACCTTTGCCTGTTCCCACCATAATGGCAACCGGAGTAGCCAGCCCCAGAGCGCAGGGGCAGGAAATTACCAATACGGAAATGGCGCAGGATAAAGCAAATTCAAACTCAGCTCCGGCTATGACCCATGCAATTCCTGTTATCAGAGCAATGGCCATAACCACAGGCACAAAGACTCCTGCAATCTTATCCGCCATTTTAGCAATAGGCGCCTTGCTGGCGCTGGCATCCTCCACCAAACGGATAATCTGGGCAAAGGTGGTATCCTTTCCTACCTTCGTAGCTTTCATGCGGAAAAAATCCTGCTTTATTCATAGTTGCCGCAATGACAGAATCTCCCGGATTTTTCTGAACCGGAATACTCTCTCCTGTAATAGCAGCCTGATCCACACTGGTGCTTCCTTCCAGAATCACACCATCTGCCGGAACACTGCTTCCCGGTTTTACCTGCAGCACATCTCCCGGCAAAATTTCCTCTGCCGGAATCTCCAGCACCATGCCGTCCCGTTCCACAAAAAGCTGTTTTGGGCGCCATATCCATTAGTTTTTCAATGGCCTGGCTGGTTTTCCCCTTTGACCGGGCTTCCAGATATTTTCCAATATTAATCAATGCCAGAATCATTACAGCAGATTCAAAATACAGATCATGGAGATACCGCTCCACCAGTTCCATATCCTGCACACCTAAGCCGTATCCCATACGGTAAATGGCAAAGATGCCATAAACCAGGGAAGCAGCTGACCCCACAGCGATGAGTGTATCCATATTTGGCGCTCCATGGAGGAGAGTACTGAAGCCTTTTGTAAAATACCCACGGTTAATATACAACACTGGAAGACACAAGCAAAACTGAGTCATAGCAAAAGCCACTGCATTTACCGTTCCATGCAAAAATCCGGGAAGTGGCGCGCCTATCATATGTCCCAATGGACACATACATCAGGGGAATCAGAAACACAAAAGACCAGAAAGTCCGCTTCTTCATGTATTCCAGATGCTCCTGCATCCGGATTTTTTCCGTTCTCTCCCTGTTGTCTCTGTGCCTGTCCAACAGCCGTTCCTTTCGAACCTCCGGCAAATCCACTGCTCTCCCTGGCAGGACTTGCTCCATAGCCCGCATGTACCACTGCATCTATGATTCCCTGTTCCTCTAAAACATTTTCATCATATTTCACCTGCATACTATTGGTGAGGAGATTCACCGTAACCTCTTCCACGCCTTCCAGCTTGCTCACGCATTTCTCCACTCTGGAGGAGCAGGCAGAACAGGTCATTCCTGTTACATCAAATTTTTCCTTCATCCACTTGCCTCCTGTTATAATATCTTGCCCAGCATGTCCACCAGTTCATCCACCTTTTCTTCCCTCTCTGCATCTGTCCTGGCATTGGTCACGCAGCTTTTTAAATGCGCGGTCAAAATTTCCTTGTTCGCCTTGTTTAAAATAGCCTCTGTCGCCATAAGCTGCTGGGAAATTTCCATACAATAACGGTCTTCCTCTACCATTCTCAAAATCCCGTCTATTTGTCCTCTGGCTGTCTTTAAAAGCCTGTTCACTTTCTGTTTATCTGCTTTCATCTTATCTTCTCCCTACATCCCGAGGGGGATATTTTTTTCATAACTTACTGTAACACAAAAAAAGGAGAAAAGCAAGTGCTTTTCTCTCCTATTTTACTCCAATTTATCCCAGAGCCACATCCAAAATTCATCATTAACACAAATCCTGCTGCAAACCCTATGGTTCCTATATTGCTGTGTTCTCCCTGGCTGGCCTCCGGAATCAGTTCCTCCACTACCACATAAATCATGGCTCCCGCTGCAAATGCCAACAGATAAGGCAGCACAGGCTGAATCAGAGAAAATAATAAGATGGTCACAAAAGCGGCCACAGGTTCCACAATACCAGAGCCTACACCATAGAAAAATGCCCTTCCTTTTCCCATACCCTCTTCGCTTCTTAAAGGCAGGGAAATCACAGCTCCCTCCGGAAAATTCTGAATAGCAATTCCCAGGGACAGCGCCATGGCTGCTGCCAGGGTAATCTCCGTATTCTCTGCCATCATACCAGCAAACACCACACCAACTGCCATCCCTTCCGGAATGTTATGAAGGGTCACTGCCAGCACCAGCATGGTAGTTTTCTTCAGACTGCTTTTCTTTCCCTCTGGCTTATCCTCTCCCAGATGTAAATGGGGAATCAGACGGTCCATGCCAAGCAGAAATAAAATTCCCAGCAAAAATCCCGCTGCTGCAGGTATAAAAGCAAACTTTCCCATAGTTTCAGACATATCCATAGCCGGTATAAGAAGTGACCACACCGAAGCAGCCACCATAACCCCGGAAGCAAAGCCCAAAAGCCCCTTCTGAACCAAAGGTTTTATTTCCCGTCTCAGGAAAAATACGCATCCTGCTCCAAGAGCAGTTCCCAAAAAAAGGAAGCAGGATTCCAATCCATAATTCCATGAGCATTTCCTCACTTTCTTACTTGTTTTCCTCATTATACACAGAGAATGCTATAAATTGCAATTAATTCTGTACTTTTTTCATCCACTTTTCATTTCCATTTCTTTTATTCTTCATTTTCTGTCTTTTATCCATTTTTATAGAAGTATGCTCTTCCTGCTGTTATAATATGCTTAAAGAAAAACAAGTTGTAGAAAGGAGTGACCCCTATGTCACAAGAATGGAAACTGCCAAATACCAGATTTCATAAAATCATGAATCTTTTTTCTCTCCTTTTGCTCCTGGGAATGTTTCTCTACACTGCCATCAAATGGCCTTCTCTTCCCCAGACCATTGCCACGCATTTTAATTTCATGGGAGAGGCAGACGGATGGGGAGGCAAGGGAAACATCTGGCTTATGCCTGTTATGAGTCTTCTGCTCTATCTGCTTTTAACTGCAACCACCTATTTTCCCGGTATCTGGAATGTTCCGGGTCCGGTCACAGCCTATAACAAAAACTGGATCTACCGGAATGTGAAAAATCTTCTGGTATTCTCAAAATTTGTTATTCTGCTGAATTTTTCTTATATTAATTACTGTACCATACAGGAAAAAATGTATGGGCTGGTTGTCCACCGTATGCTTTCTGGGACTGCTGTTTGGCTCTGTGATTTATTTCTTTATCAGATGCAAACAGGTTCCTCCACTTAATGAGGAACCCGAAGAATTTGATGGATTTTAATTTTCTTTACTCCACTTTCTGTCCATAATAAGCATTTGCCCCATGTTTCCTAAAATAATGCTTATCCTGTAATTCCTGGGGCGCTGGCTGCACCTGTGGGTTGATTTTCTCACAGCGGGCAGCCATTTTTGCCACCTCTTCTAATACCACAGCATTATGTACTGCCTCATGTCCGTCCTTACCCCAGGTAAATGGTCCATGATTTTTGCAAAGTACTGCCGGAACAGCCTCATAGTCTTTATCTTTAAAATATTCTGCAATGAGAAGTCCTGTATTCTTCTCATAAGCACCTTCAATTTCTTCCTTGGTCAGGCATCTCACGCAGGGAATTTCGCCATACATATAATCTGCATGGGTAGTTCCATAGCATGGAATTCCTCTTCCAGCCTGTGCCCAGCTTGTGGCCCAGGAAGAATGAGTATGTACTACGCCCCCAATATTAGGAAAAGCCTTGTACAACTCTATATGTGTAGGAGTATCAGAAGAAGGATTGTATTTCCCTTCAATTTTATTTCCTTCCAAATCCATAATAACCATATCTTCTGGTGTCAACTTATCATAATCTACACCACTTGGTTTAATAGCAAAATACCCTGTCTTCCTATCAATCTGACTTACATTTCCCCATGTAAAAGTGACCAATCCATATTTTGGCAAAAGCATGTTTGCCTCATACACTGCTTTTTTCAGTTCCTCTAACATTTCCTTTGTTCCTCCTGTTTTTATTCTTTGTTCATGGATTCCGTCTAATAACAGAATTCCCCTTTATGAATTCCGGCTGAATCAGTCTTGGTATCTGACTTTTCTCTTCCGGCACTTCCCTGATTTTTTCCAACAGCAGTTCTGCTGCCATTTCTCCCAGCTTTTCCTGGGGATGAGCAATAGTTGTAAGCTTCAAATCTCCCGCTGCCATAAAAGAATTGTCATACCCTGTAACAGAAATATCTTCGGGCACCCTTTTTCCCAATTCTTTTAAAGCCCGGATTACATCCACTGCAATCTGGTCATTATAACATACAATCCCATCCACTTTCATGCCCTGCTCCAAAAATCTGCTTCACTGCCAACGCTGGCTTGCGCTTCCGGTCCTCTGTGTGAAACCACACCACCCGGTCCGGGTCATAAGAAAAACCGGCTTCCTGCAAGGCTTTCACATAGCCCTTGTGCCGCTCTTTCCCCTGGAAATCATCTGCCTTAAACATTCCTATAAGATTCTGGTGTCCCATGTCCAGAAGATAGCGTGTCACCAGGTAACCTCCCTGGCAGTCATCCATAAGAATATGGGGTTTCTCCTGCATCTGGGAATACACACCCTGAATAAACACATAAGGAATCTGGTACTCATCCAAAAGACCATACAAGTTCATATGTCTGCACAGAATCTGGCTTTTGCTTGGCTCAATAATCAGCCCGTCAATATCCTTAGTCAGAATATCTTCTAACACCTTTGCCTCCATGCTTCGGCTGTTGGCTGTATTTTTCAAAATAATGCTATATCCGTTGGCTGTGAGCACCTTATCCATTCCCTGTATGAGCCTGGGAAAAATATAATCTGAAATATAGGTGGTAATCACTGCAATATTTTTGGACTGCTTTAAATGGCACATGCGCTCTGAGCAAAAAGTTCCCCTGCCATGTTCAGCCACAATGTAGCCTTCCTGTGCCAGAATGGATAAGGCTTTGCGAACCGTATGTCTGCTAATCTGATATTTTGCAGAAAGCTCATTTTCCGAAGGCAGTTTTTCTCCTGCTTTTACTCTTCCGCTTAAAATAGAATCCTTGATTTCTTCCACGAGGATATAATACTTTGTTTTTCCGTTTTCCTGATTCATGTTATCCTCCTTGTACTTTCATTGTACAACTTGTACGCATGTATTCACAAGTTGTTCTTATTCTTTTTTTCATACACCGGTCCTCCTGGATTTCCACCAGAATAATGTCCTCCCCAATTTGGCGAATACAGGAAAAGGGAATCACATATTCTGCTGCCGGGCCAAACAAGCCGCACACTTTTCCCGGAACCGGAACAATCAGGGCTTCCACACACCCTGTTTTGCAGTTAAATTCTATGTCCAGAGGACATCCCAAAGTCCTGCAGGAACAAATATTCACCACTTCCTTTTGCCGAAGCTCACAGACACGCATAAAAACCCCCTGGATTTCTAGTCTTATAGTATCCTATGAATCCAGAGGGTTTTTCCAACACTATTTTTTATTTTAAATTTGGAAGGAATGCGGGACCCATCTGGGGTCCCATGTATGAAAATGTTCCCTAATGGCAATAAGGGTTGGCATTTACAACATATTATCTCTGAACACGGCCTGAACCATCTCCACCTGCCAGTTTAGAAACTTCGTCCATGGAAACCATATTAAAGTCCCCTTCAATAGAATGTTTCAGGCAGGATGCAGCTACTGCAAATTCAATCGTAGACTGAGCATCATATCCGTTTAAGCATGCACAGATTAATCCACCACCAAAGGAGTCACCGCCACCTACACGGTCAACAATGTGCATTTTGTATTTTTTGCTGAAGTAGTAGTCAGTTCCGTCATATAACATAGCAGACCAGTTGTTATCATTTGCAGATAAAGATTCACGAAGAGTAATAGCAACTTTCTGGAATCCGAAACGGTCAGCTAACTGTTTTGCAACATCTTTGTATCCTTCATGGTTTACAGTACCTGTAGTAACGTCTGTGTTTGCAGCTTTGATTCCGAATACGTCAGCAGCATCTTCTTCGTTTGCAATACATACGTCTACATATTTGCAGATTTCGCCCATAACCTGTCCTGCTTTTTCTTTGGACCACAGTTTGTTTCTGTAGTTTAAGTCACAGGAAATAGTAAGACCTGCTTCTTTTGCAGCTTTACAAGCATCCAGGCAGATAGCAGCTACTTCATCATTTAATGCTGGTGTGATACCTGTGAAATGGAACCATTCAGCACCATCGAAAATGTTTTTCCAGTCAAAGTCTTCTCTGGAAGCTGTTGCGATAGAAGATCCTGCACGGTCATAGATAACTTTGGATGGTCTCTGGGAAGCACCTTTTTCCAGGAAGTAGATACCTACACGGTCACCACCACGAACAATATCAGTTGTATCAACACCGTATTTTCTCAGGGAGTTGATTGCAGCCTGTCCAATTTCGTGTTTTGGAAGTTTTGTAACAAATTTTGCATCAAAACCGTAGTTTGCTAAAGATACAGCTACGTTTGCTTCTCCGCCGCCGTAGGTTGCTCCAAAGGTATCAGCCTGCACGAAACGATAATATCCTTCCGGAGCCAGTCTTAACATAATTTCACCAAATGTAATAACTTTCTTTGCCATTGTTCTTTCTCCTCTTAATCTTTGTGTTTTCTTATTTATTTCTGATAGAAGCAGCTAATTTTACAGCTTCTTCTGTAAGAGTTTTGATTTCATCAAATTTTCCGGCTTTTACTAAATCGCCTTTTACCATCCAGCTTCCGCCGCAGGCAATGATTTTGTCGCAGCTTAAATAGCTTTCCAGATTTTTAGCGCTTACACCGCCTGTAGGCATGAACTTCAGCCCAACATAAGGTGCTGCCATAGCTTTAATAGTAGCTACGCCGCCGAACTGCTCTGCCGGGAAGAATTTTACTACTTTTAATCCTCTCTTAACAGCCTGTGCAACTTCGGATGGTGTAATGCATCCTGGGAATACCGGAATCTCTTTTTCCAGACAGTAATCTACGATTTCAGGGTCAAATCCAGGGCTTACAATGAATTTTGCTCCTGCTGCTACTGCGCGGTCAACCTGTTCAATAGTAAGAACGGTACCAGCGCCTACAAACATATCCGGATATTCTGTGGTCATTACACGAATGGATTCCTCAGCGGCTGCAGTACGGAAAGTTACTTCTGCACATGGAAGTCCTCCCTCTACTAATGCTTTTGCCAGAGGTGCTGCATCCTTAACATCCTCTAAAACAACAACCGGTACTACTCCAAATCCTGCAATTTTCTCTGCTACTGTACTCATTTGCTACGTCCTCCTTTATTTTATCTTCGTTTCACATTATGAAACGTTATTTCGCAATATGATATCCTTTATTTGCATTATACTACTGCATTCTTAAATGTCAAGAGAAAGTAAAAAATTTTTCTGTTGAATTTTCTGTTCCATATTTCTGGTTGCCACCTTCTTTGGAACGTGCTACAATCATGCCTATATGAACGTGAAAGAAGGAGAAGTATTATGGAAAACAAAAATCCCATCCAGGTTGCAGACCGCCTGTTTCTTGTAATGGAACAACTGGCTGAAACCGGACCGGTAACTTTGGCCGAGCTGTGCAGCCATCTGGATTTAAACAAAAGTACGGTTCACCGGCTGCTAAGCTCTTTGATGTATATGGAATATGTGAAGCAGGACAGCGAAACCGGAAAATATTCTCTCTCCTTTAAGCTGCTTGGTCTTTCCAATAAACTTTTAAGCCACATTGATATTCTGGATACGGTTCGCCCCTGTCTGAAAAAGCTTTCTGAAGAAACCGGAGAAACGGTACATTTTGTCCAACTGGACGGGCTGGAAGCTGTGTACATTTATAAAGAGGAATCTCATCAGAATTCCATTCGCATGGTATCCAAGGTTGGAAGCCGCATTCCTCTTTACTGCTCCGGCGTTGGCAAAGCCATGATGGCAGACATGCCAGCCTCCCAGGTACAGGCAATCTGGGAAGATAGCTCCATTGAAAAATTAACGCCTCATACTATTGTAGATTATACCAATTTTCAGAAAAAATAAAAGAGGTGCGTGCAAAAGGATATGCTTTAGATGATGAAGAAAATGAACTGGGTGTCCGCTGTATTGCAGTGAGTGTTCCTGACTACAAAGGACGCCCCAAATATGCATTCTCTATTTCGGCTCCCATAGCCAGAATGTCAGATGAGCGTATAGAAGAACTGGCACACATTGTACTCCAGGTCAAGGAAGAAATCTGCCAGTGTATGAAATAAAAACTTTAAAGTCTCCCATACAATTCTGTGTTTTCAACTTTTGAACTGTATAGGAGATTTTTATTTTCCAAATCTCTATGCAAAATCAAGAAAAAAATTCTTTCTTTTTCATAAATCCTGTGATAGAATAAAGAAAAAGCATTATTTTCTTATTATCTATTGGCTCAACCAATCTATTTTCAATTCTTATTTCGGAAAATTCAAGCCTTTCCCGTAAGAAGCTGGAGATTCCGAAAAACCGGAATCTCTGAAAACCAAATAAAGGAGGTTCTAAATGAATGAAAAACAGATAAAGAAAAAAAATGGACAACGCTGCCCTTTGCCAGAATGCCAAGACCAATCTACAGTGGCATCCAGCTTTTGTTGCAGGAATACAAATTGAATTCGGAGAAGAAGCGGATTATTTAACCTTTACTCCAGAGCATTTACTTGGAACAAAGCCCATGCAAATAGATGTTTTGATTAAAAAGGAGTCTTATCCCAGGAAATTAATCCGACATCTGCAAAAAACACATAATTATCAGAGCAAAGAAATAGAATCAGGAATCTATTATATAATTGGGGCACCTCTCCCTATTCAGATTATCGTAACCTCAAAACTATCTAAAAAAGAAAATCTGTGGCTTGGAAATCTAACCAATCATTTAAAAAACATAGAAGAAGTGCAAGACCCTGCTTAGTGAATATAAAAAACACAAAAAAGATACACTTTACGAATCCGTAATGGATATTATTGTAAAAGCAAATCAGAAACTATTTGAGAAGGAAGGTGATGCTATGTGTAAAGCATTAGAAGAGTTAATGAAAGATGAGCTGGAAGCCCAAATGTTAAAGGGAAAAGCAATCGGAGCTGTGCAAGGTAAAAACCGCGTAAATGAACTAAATCAGAAGCTTATCAATCTTGGACGAATAGATGACATTTTAAAATCAGTCACTGACAAACTTTATCAGCAAAAATTATTTAAAGAATTCAACCTTTAAAAAAGAGCTGCTGCCCAATGCAGCAACTCTCTTTTAACTTATTCTTCCTCCTTCTTCCTGTGCTTTTTCCGATATTTCACACATTCTGTCAGCAGATATTCAATCTGTCCGTTCATGGAACGGAAATCGTCCTCTGCCCACTGGGCAATTTCATTCCACAGGGCAGCCGACAGTCTCAACGGTACTTGCTTTTTTGCTTTTTCTTTTCCCTTATTCTTGCTTTCGTTTTCCAGAATGTGTCACCACCTTACCGTATTTTTTAATAGAGACTGCCGCTGTTTACAATAGGCTGTGCGTCTTTGTTTCCGCAGAGCACTACCAGCAGATTGCTGACCATGGCGGCCTTTCTCTCTTCATCCAATTCTACTATTTCGTTCTCACTTAATTTTTCCAGCGCCATTTCTACCATACCAACAGCACCTTCTACAATTTTCTGTCTTGCATCAATCAATGCCGCCGCCTGCTGTCTCTGAAGCATTGCAGATGCAATTTCCGGTGCATACGCCAGATGAGTAATGCGGACTTCCTGGATTTGAATTCCTGCATTTTTCACCTTTTCCTGAACCTTTTTTCGTAACTTCCATAATACTGTAATCATATTTCAGGTTTAATGCCAGAGATACTGTAACGACACCCTCTAATACATCTACCTTTACGCCTTTTGACAGGTTCTTGATTCCAAGCTTTCCAATCACTTCATTCGTAATATTTCCGGCCATGGAAGCAACGCCATCCACTTCCGTAGCAGCCAGAGCCGCAATGATCGCTACAACTTCATCCGCGATCTTAACTTCGCCGAGACTCGCATCATTTTGTATTGTATAAGCATTTCTTTCGTCCTTAGCCATATTCAAAACCTCCCGTTTTGTATCATCTCTTTTCTTATTATAACAAATCTCCATCCGTTTGCAAAGAAAAAGTTCACCGCCAAGAGAACTCTGTATTTGAATCCGATTTTTAAGATCTTCCAAACTCCGAAAGAACAAGTCCGTCATTTCTTTCCAACGTCATTCTAATGCTCCACTCATGGATGAACAAAAGTAACGGCCGGTCTTTCAAATCTTTTATTTTCTTCATATCCGACGTTCCGCTTATACGGTCAAGATCCGTATCCGCACTCTCGATCCATCGGATATATTCGTACGGAAGGTTTTCGAGGAGGATCTCTACATTATATTCATTTTTCAAACGGTATTTCAATACATCAAACTGCAAAACGCCGACAACGCCGACAATGATTTCTTCCATTCCTGTGTTATATTCCTGAAAGATCTGAATTGCTCCTTCCTGTGCAATTTGATTGATTCCTTTTACAAACTGTTTCCTTTTCATCGTGTCAACCTGACGCACTCTTGCAAAATGCTCAGGCGCAAATGTCGGAATTCCTTCATAAGCAAATTTTTCTTTTGACGTTGTCAGTGTATCGCCTATCGAAAAAATTCCCGGATCAAATACACCGATAATATCTCCCCCATATGCTTTGTCTATAATTTTCCTTTCACTGGCAATCATTTGCTGCGGCTGGGAAAGCCTTACGTCTTTTTTCCCCTGAACATGATATACGTTCATCCCGGCATCAAACTCACCCGAACAAATACGCATAAACGCAATTCTGTCCCTATGAGCTTTATTCATATTTGCCTGAATTTTAAAAACAAAGGCCGAAAATTCTTTTTCTTTCATCGGATCGATCGCACCATGATCTGACATCCTCGGCAAAGGGGACGTCGTCATGGAAAGAAAATGTCTTAAAAACGTTTCCACTCCGAAGTTAGTAAGTGCAGAACCGAAGAACACCGGAGAGAGCTCGCCTTTATCGACAAGCTCTCTGTCAAATTCTGCCGAAGCGCCGTCCAAAAGTTCGATTTCTTCCATCAGAGTTGTCTTTGCTTCATCTCCGATCAGCCAGTCAATCTCCGGATTGTTCATAGCTACAACTTTCACTTCACCTGTCGCTGTTCCTTTCCTCGTATCCGAGAAAAGCTCTACTTCCTTTTTCTGTCTGTCATACACGCCTTTAAATGCTTTTCCCGAGCCGATCGGCCAGTTTACCGGACAAGTCGGAATGCCGAGCTCCTTTTCGATATCATCCAAAAGATCGAACGTATCTTTTGCGTCACGATCCATCTTATTGATAAAGGTAAAAATCGGAATATGACGCATCGCACATACTTTAAACAGTTTTCGCGTCTGAGCCTCCACACCCTTCGACGCATCAATCACCATAACCGCCGAATCTGCCGCCATCAGTGTTCTGTAAGTATCTTCCGAGAAATCCTGATGCCCCGGCGTATCAAGGATATTAATACAGTATCCATCGTAATTAAACTGCAATACAGAAGAAGTAACCGAAATACCTCTTTCTTTTTCTATTTCCATCCAGTCTGAAACTGCATGTTTGGATGTCGCTTTTCCCTTGACAGAACCTGCCTGATTGATCACCCCTCCATATAATAGAAATTTTTCCGTCAGCGTTGTCTTTCCCGCATCGGGATGAGAAATGATGGCAAATGTTCTTCTCTTTTTTATTTCATTCGTTATCTCTGACATATGTTTCTTTTCTCCTAATGCTTATAAAATGCATCTGTTCGTTCTTTTATTTTTCCCGGAACATCTTCCGGACATACCAATTTAGTTTATCATATCTCAAAAGATACTTCAACCACGGGATTCAGGCATGTTATTAACTTGTGATAATGTCTCCTTAAGATTCACTTGAGGTTTTGTCTCTTTTTGGTATTCTATTAAAGCTATGAAAGAAGGTAAAATTACATTGTCACAAGAACAACTGAAAACGCTGACTGT
>ENA-OPYU01000320-OPYU01000320.1-human-gut-metagenome-genome-assembly--contig:-NODE-320-length-19252-cov-3.321046_pt1 | contig 19252 bp, 23 predicted proteins | sample MGYA00242637_ERZ504482 | MGnify/ENA primary metagenome ERZ504482 (study PRJEB26092, sample SAMD00036237) | human gut metagenome | host: Homo sapiens | study: EMG produced TPA metagenomics assembly of... | reverse complement strand
ATTTCTGTGCATCGCGAAGCGCGTTACTGTGAACGGAGTGAACAGTAACAGATCCTGGCTGTTGTTCACGGATAAGGTTCTGCCAGGTGCCTTTTGTGAATGGTAACAGGTTATACAGTCCGGTTAATGATTACAGAAATTACTACGGACTTGTCTGATTATTAAGAATAGGAGATCGGAATAATGATAAATGAAGAGAAGAAGAAAGCGCTGGAAGCGGCTCTTGGACATATTGAGAAGCAATATGGCAAGGGCTCTGTAATGAAACTGGGTGAGTCCAGTGCCAATATGCAGGTGGAGACTGTTCCTACCGGTTCCCTGAGCCTTGACATTGCACTTGGGGTAGGCGGTGTGCCGAAGGGGCGTATTATAGAAATCTACGGACCAGAGTCCAGTGGTAAGACCACTGTTGCATTACATATGGTAGCCGAGGTTCAGAAAAGAGGCGGAATTGCCGGTTTTATCGATGCCGAGCATGCTCTTGACCCTGTATATGCGAAGAACATAGGCGTAGATATTGACAATCTTTACATTTCCCAGCCGGATAATGGTGAGCAGGCTCTGGAGATTACAGAGACCATGGTTCGTTCCGGTGCAGTTGACATTATCATCGTGGATTCCGTTGCAGCTCTGGTTCCCAAGGCAGAGATTGATGGTGACATGGGAGACAGTCATGTAGGTTTGCAGGCACGTCTGATGTCACAGGCACTTCGTAAACTGACCGCTATTATCAGTAAGTCTAACTGCGTTGTGATCTTTATCAACCAGCTCCGTGAGAAGGTTGGTGTTATGTTCGGTAACCCGGAGACAACTACTGGTGGACGTGCCCTTAAGTTCTATTCATCCATACGTCTTGATGTACGCCGTGTAGAGACATTGAAGCAGGGCGGCGAGATGGTTGGAAACCATACCAGGATCAAGGTTGTTAAGAATAAGGTTGCTCCGCCATTTAAGCAGGCTGAGTTTGATATTATGTTTGGTACCGGCATCTCCAAGGAAGGGGATATCCTTGATCTTGCTGCTGAGAATTCTATTGTGAATAAGAGCGGTGCATGGTATGCATACGAAGGAAATAAGATCGGCCAGGGACGAGAGAATGCCAAGCTGTTCCTGAAAGAGCATCCGGACATCTGCGATGAGATTGAACGCAAGGTTCGTATCCATTATCACCTTCTTCCAGGTGAGGAGGAAGAGCAGCAGGATGTGAAGCAAGATGAAACTACACCAGAATCTGACGCTCCGGCAGCAGAAGAGGAATAAAATATGGCGGTTACACCTGAAGAGCAAAAGAATGCCAGAAGAAAGGCAATGCTTCTTCTGGAGCATATGGACCGTACAGAGAAAGGCCTGTCTGACCGGCTGCGTCAGGCAGGCTTTTCAGCAGAAGCCACAGAGGATGCCATGAACTATGTGCGTTCCTATGGGTATCTGAACGATCACCGCTATGCCATGAATTATATTTCCTTCCGCATGGGTACCAAGAGCCGTCAGAAGATTCTCCAGGAGCTTTCCGGGAAAGGAATTGACCGCGAGACTGCCCTTGCAGCCTGGGAAGAGGCAGCAGAGATTGAAGAGCCAGATGAACTGGCCATTCTCCGCGTTGCAGTAGAGAAGAAGTGCCAGCCAGATACTGTTCTGGATGAAAAAGGAATGCGCAGACTGCAGGGATTTCTTCAGCGAAGAGGCTTTTCCTATGGGGATATATCCCATGTACTTGAAGAGATGAATATTACCTGTGAGAGGAATTTTTAACAAAATTCAGCTGTTTAGTACTTTCACAGGAACCCTTGACGAAATATAAATTTCATTTTTGTGTAGAAAAAAGCTTGACATAATTCTAAAAAAAATGATAAACTTGTATTGTTGTGATTGACACAATGAAAACTAAATATTGAGGAGGTGCTCCTGTGACAAATCAATTATTGTTGCAGTTGTCGCTGTAGTAGCCACTCTACTGATTGCAGTTCCTATTACTAGTAAAGTTTCTGTGGATAACAAAGTTAAGAAAGACGCAGAAACGATTGGGTCAGCTGAAGAAAAGGCCAGAGGCATCATTGATGAAGCCTTAAAAACGGCCGAAACAAAGAAACGTGAAACTTTATTGGAAGTAAAGGAAGAATCTCTCCGTACAAAGAATGAACTGGAGAAGGAAACCAAGGAACGTAGAAACGAACTGCAGAAATATGAGAAGCGTGTCTTATCGAAGGAAGAAACCGTTGATAAGAAAGCTGAAGCAGTTGAGAAGCGCGAGGCAGAGTGCACAGCGAGATTTGCTGAATTGCAGAAGAAAGAAAAGAGAGTAGATGAACTCGAGCTGAAAGGAGTACAGGAACTGGAACGTGTTTCCGGTCTGACCTCCGAACAGGCAAAAGAAGAATTGCTCAGATCTGTGGAAGACGATGTTAAAGTTGATGTTGCCAGACTTTACAAGGAACTTGAGAGCCAGGCGAAGGAAGAAGCAGGAAAGAAAGCCAAGGAATATGTGGTAAATGCCATTCAGAAATGTGCGGTAGACCATGTTGCCGAGACTACTATTTCCGTAGTGCAGCTTCCAAGCGATGAAATGAAGGGACGTATTATCGGACGTGAGGGACGTAATATCCGTACTATGGAGACCCTGACAGGTGTAGACCTTATCATTGATGATACTCCTGAGGCAGTAGTTCTCTCATCATTTGATCCTATCAGACGTGAAGTGGCAAGAGTAGCACTTGAGAAACTGATCGTAGATGGACGTATCCATCCGGCCAGAATCGAGGAAATGGTTGAGAAGGCACAGAAAGAAGTTGAAACTCAGATCCGCGAGGATGGCGAGAATGCAGCTATGGACGTTGGAGTTCATGGTATTCACCCAGAGCTTCTGAAACTTCTTGGACGTATGAAATTCCGTTCAAGTTATGGACAGAATGCACTGAAGCATTCTATTGAGGTAGCCCAGCTTTCCGGTCTGCTTGCCGGTGAAATTGGTGTAGACGTGCGCATGGCGAAACGTGCCGGTCTGCTTCATGATATCGGTAAATCTATTGACCATGAAGTTGAGGGATCCCATATTGAGATTGGTGTAAACCTTTGTAAGAAATATAAGGAAACACCTATTGTGCTCAATGCAGTAGCAGCACATCACGGTGATGTGGAACCAGAGAGTCTTATTGCTTGTATCGTGCAGGCAGCAGATGCAATTTCCGCAGCACGTCCAGGTGCCAGAAGAGAGACACTGGAGACTTATACCAACAGGCTGAAGCAGCTTGAGGATATTACCAATCAGTTCAAGGGGGTTGAGAAATCCTTTGCAATCCAGGCTGGTAGAGAAATCCGTGTTATGGTAGTTCCTGAGCATGTGAATGATTCTGAGATGGTACTTCTCGCAAGAGATATAGCGAAGCAGATTGAGGCTGAGCTTGAGTATCCGGGTCAGATCAAAGTCAATGTGATCCGCGAGAGCAGAGCTGTTGATTATGCCAAATAATCGGAGTTAATTTACATTAAGAAATATTAAGAAACCGCTTCCGCATTTTTCATACTATATGAAGGATGCGGAGGCGGTTTTTATTTGTGAAAGTCTCGGACGGCAGCCATGAACGAGCTATGCTTGCATGAGCTGATTCATGGAAAATCAAGAAGAATTTTTTTATGTAATTCATAATCAAATCATCGCTTGCGTACAATGGTACAGGGTGAATATATGGAAAATTTACTCAGTATCAAAAAGAAAAGTTTTTTTCCAGGACTGACTTTGCTGCTTGCAGGATTTCTTGCAGGAATGCTGATCCCGAACTTTATATACCGCTTTTCCTGGAAGCAGCAGGCATTTTCCGCAGTGTACCTTTTGGAAACCTATGGGAAAACAGAAGCAGGAGGAATCGATTATCTTTTGCAGATTCTCTGGATGCGCGGTGGGAATTTTTTTCCTTTCTCTAATCTGTGGTTTTACTGTATTTGGAGTCCCTATGGCAATTATGGCGATGCTTTTTACCGGAATTGGACTGGGAATCGTATTTTCCATGTCTATTCTGCAGTTCGGACTTACCGGAGGCGCAGTTGCCGTAGCACTTCTTTTTCCGCATTATCTGATCTATCTGCCATTATGGGATTCGGTGTATCAGATGGTCTACAGGGAATCTATGGGAATCTGGCGCAATCATGGAATTTTTCCACAGAAAGTAAGCGCTTATCTCCTGAAAGTGCTCTTATATACAGCTTTATACGGTGTGGGAATTCTTTTGGAATGGCGTGTAAATCCATGGATTTTAAACAAAATTCTGGATTTTTCGAAATTTTTTGAATGAGAATAATATGAAAAATACAAGATATAGTATTGGTTACCATAAAAGCGACGCTATTTTGTAAAATGGGCGAAAAAAAGCTTGTTTTTATACGATTTTTGGCCGAAAAAAAGGTTTGATTTTATGTCAATTACAAAGTATAATACAAATACATTTTAAGATCAGTTATTGTGGGGAGGTAGCCCGTTCCTGCAATAAAGCGTGAAAGAGCAAATGCAATGGACAATAGGAATTCCGGGCGAAATCTCCCACAAATTGTGACGCACATCTTACAGAAAGCCTTTTTCAAACACGCTCCAGAATCTTTTTCAAACATGGTCTAAAGCAGTATGATCGTGGACTATATGAAATGAATTTATAACAAAAGAGACAGGAAGTAAACAATATGGAACAGGAAATACGCGAGTTTATTGAATACTTACATAATACGAAAAAAACATCCCAGAATACAGAGGTTTCCTATCAGCGGGATCTGAACAAGATGGCTGCATACCTGGAAATGAAGGGGATTATGAAAGCGGAAGATGTCCGTGAATTTGATGCTTATGGGATACATGGATTATATGGAGAAAGAGAACTTCGCGTCATCCACTATTTCAAGAAGTGTTGCTTCCATGCGTGCTTTTTTTGCAACACATGTTTGCACTTAGGAAGATGGAAGAGAACCCCACAGATAATCTGAAATCTCCAAAGGTAGAGAAGAAGCTTCCGGAGATTCTCAGTATTCAGGAAGTTGACGATCTTTTGAAGCAGCCAGATCTGACTACGCCTAAGGGAATTCGGGATAAGGCTATGTTAGAGCTTTTATATGCCACTGGTATGCGTGTCAGCGAACTGATCCATCTGGAGACCACAGATGTAAACCTTCAGCTTGGCTATGTGGTTTGCCAGGAGAATAAAGAGCGTATCATTCCGATTGGAAATGTAAGCAAGGAAGCGTTGAATCTTTATCTTGAAGAGGGACGTAAGGTATTTGTGAAAGATGATTCAGAGCATGCGCTGTTCACAAATTGCTCCGGTAAGGCCATGAGCCGTCAGGGATTCTGGAAAATGCTGAAAGGCTATGCCCAGGAGGCTGGAATTCACAGAGATATTACGCCACATACATTGAGACATTCTTTTGCAGTACATATGCTGCAGAATGGAGCAGACATCCGAAGCGTCCAGGAAATGCTGGGACATTCCGATATTTCTACGACTCAGGTATATTTAAGCATGAATATTAACCGGATGCGAGATGTGTATATGAAAGCACATCCAAGACATTGAGAAGAGCGAATAAGATGATAACTGTCCATGGGAGAGACCTGTGGGCAGCTTTTTTATGTAATAGGAAATTCCGTTGGAATTTCCTATTACATAAAAAGCCCTACCGGGCAGGATCGCACTGCGGCGGAAAGGTAGTTGTCGCTCGAGGCGACCACGCAGGCGGAGAATCCTGCAAGCAGGATTCATTTTTTATGTAATGAAAATTCTGCAAAGTAAGATTCTTTCTTGTATTATAAAAATGTTTGACCGAAAATTCTATCGAAAGATATTAGAGCGTGTCTGAAAAATCTCCCGCATTCCGAAATCAGAATACAGGAGATAAATAAATTTTATTTCTGAAAATATACCGCAAAGTGGGGCGTGTAGATTGCGGAAATGATTTTTCAAACAGGCGCTAGCACATCTCAGCGATTGTATAAAGCAGCTTCTCAGATTCTTCCCATCCAAGACAAGCATCTGTAATGGATTTACCATATACATGGTTTGGTCCGATCTTCTGATTGCCTGGCTCAATGTAGCTTTCGATCATAAGACCCTTTACCAGCCCACGAACATCAGAATCAACCTGACGGCTGTGAAGAACTTCTTTGGCAATACGGATCTGCTGCTCATACTGCTTGTTGGAGTTGGAATGGTTGGTATCCACGATGGTAGCCATGTTCTTCAGGTTCTTAGCGGAATATTTCTCGAAAAGAAGACGAAGATCTTCGTAATGGTAGTTCGGAATAGCCTCTCCGTGTTTGTTTACAGCACCACGAAGAATGGTATGTGTCAACTCATTTCCAGTAGTTACAACTTCCCATCCTCTGTAGATAAATGTATGGCTGCCCTGAGCTGCAACAACAGAGTTCAGCATAACACTGAAGTCACCACTTGTAGGATTCTTCATTCCCGCCGGAACATCCATACCGCTGACAGTGAGACGGTGCTGCTGATCCTCAACAGAACGTGCTCCTACAGCAACATAGGAAAGAAGATCGGAAAGGTAACGCCAGTTCTCTGGGTAAAGCATCTCGTCTGCACAGGTAAATCCGCTTTCCTCAATAGCGTGGATGTGCATTTTACGGATGGCAACAAGACCGGCAAGCATATTAGGATTTTTTCTCCGGATCTGGCTGATGAACCATTCCTTTATAACCCTCTCCGGTAGTACGGGGTTTATTTGTATAAACACGAGGAATGATTAAAACTTTATCCGCGATCTTGTCCTGAACTTTGCGAAGTCTCAGCAGATAGTCGCATACAGCATCTTCATTATCTGCAGAACAGGGACCAATGATTGCAAGAAATTTATCGGATTTTCCGGTGAATACGTCACGGATTTCCTGATCACGTTTCTCTTTCAGTGCCTTGATCTTTGCATCAATGGGATATTGGTTGCGGATCTCGTCGGGGGTTGGAAGCTTTTTGATGAATTCAAATTCCCATGGTATTTTCTCCTTTTATCGGCAAAATTTATTTTCGATTCAATATTATAGACTATGATGGTAAAAAAATGTCGATAGGCAAATTGCGGGAATGAATTTTTCAAACATGCTCCAGTCTGTTTAGATAAATGAAATGAAGCAAGGTAAGAATCAGTTGGGAAAGGAGCATTCCGTAAAAATATCCACGGATTCCAAGCACAGGAATAGAAAAGAAAACAAATCCAATTCGGATACACACTCCTGCAATATTGTGAAATAGGCAGGCATCTGGGCGCCCGAGACCGTTCAGAATACTTTCCAGTGCAGTATTTGTATAAAGAAAAAGGGCAGATAAAAGCTAACGTTCTTATATAAATCCCCGCAGTTTCGCTGTGAAAAAAGAAAATTTCCCAGTGATTTTCCGAAAATAAAGAAAAAGAATGTACAGAAACCTCCGAAGAAAAAGCAGTTTTCACAGGTGCGGCGGATCACATGCCGAATTTTTTTTTCATGACCGAGGGCCTGTAAACCAGCCACAGAAGGCATCAGCATAACAGAGGCAGAATTTGTCAGTGTCGCCGGGAAAAGAATCAGCGGCAGCGCCATTCCGGTAAAAATTCCGTACACAGACAGGGAATCAGTCTGATTTATTCCAGACAGAAGCAATCTTTGGGGAATAAGAACCATTTCGATGCCAGAGAGTAAGGTAAGCAGCAGCCGGTTGACAGAGTGGGGAACTGCAATCTGGGCGATTTCTTTTAAAAGAACATTTATGGAAGTGGCAGTATTGTTTTTGGCAGAAGGTGAATTTCTGTGAGCACCTTTGCTCATACAGAAAAATACTCGTAAAATACGTCGAAGCAGTCCGGTGCCTGGTTTGTAATTTTCCCTGGAAAAATCCAGTCCAAGCGCCAGCATACATGCTGCAGTGGCTGTAAGCTCACTGAAAAGTGCACCTCCGGCCGCTATTACAGGGGTAATCTCTTTTTTCTGGGAAATCAGAATCAGGTAGATCACGTAAGTGCTGCCGATCCGGGAAGTCTGCTCAAGAAGCAGGATAAAAGCTGGAATTCCAGTCGTTTTTCTGGCATAATAAAAGCTGTTTACGCATGAATGCAAGGCTGAAAAAAGGAAAACTAAAGGCAAGAATACGAAGCAGAACCGCAGTACGCGGCTCTTTTAACAAGGCAGAAGCCACAAAATCTGCATTCCAATAGACCAGAAAAGATAAAAGTCCGCAAAGTGCCATCGAAAGAAATGTTCCAAGAAGCAACGCATCTCTGGACTCTTTTTCTTTTCCAAGGGCAGTGAAAGAGGCACACAGCCTGGAAATAGCAGCCTGAATGCCCATACAGCAGGCTGCCAGTACGATTGCGTGAACCGGAAGCGTAAGCTGGTAAATTCCAACTCCCTGTGCACCAATAGTATGAGATAAGAATATTCTATAGAAGAAACCCATCAGGCGGCTGACAAGGCCGGTAAGAGTAAGAATCAGGGTTCCTTTGATAAAAAGTTTGTCAGACATAAGAATCCGCCTATCCTCTTCATCCTTTTAATTAGTTTATGCTGTAAATGTGCCTTGACAGAACTGTTATTATCTGGTAAAGTGGGATAGAAATCCAAGCGAAATACTAGGAAATAGAAAAGTACCTAAGGAGATAGATGAAATAACCCTTTCCCGGGAGTCTTTCATATCGAATTGATACCAATAAACCAGGAGGAAGAAAATGGGAAAAATGATATATCTGGATAATGCGGCTACTACCAAGACCGCTCCGGAAGTAGTAGAAGCAATGCTTCCTTATTTTACCGAAATGTATGGAAATCCATCCAGCATTTACGACTTCGCATCCAAGAGCAAAGAAGGCGTCAGCAAGGCAAGAGGCCAGATCGCAGATGCACTTGGTGCCAAGAAAGAAGAAATCTATTTCACAGCTGGCGGTTCAGAGTCTGATAACTGGGCACTGAAAGCCACCTTTGAAGCATATAAATCCAAAGGAAACCACATCATCACAACCAAAATTGAGCATCATGCAATCCTTCACACCTGCGAATACCTTGAGAAAGAGCGCGGAGCGAAGATCACATATCTTGATGTAGATGAGAATGGTATTGTGAAGCTTGACGAGCTTGAGAAAGCTATTACACCAGAGACGATTCTGATTTCTGTTATGTTTGCGAACAATGAGATCGGATCTATCCAGCCGATCAGGGAAATCGGTGCAATTGCCAAAGAGCATGGCATCCTTTTCCACACAGATGCAGTACAGGCTTTTGGACAGGTGCCGATCAATGTAGATGAGTTAGGAATTGATATGCTCAGCTCCAGTGGACATAAGCTGAATGGACCGAAGGGAATCGGTTTCCTTTACATCCGCAAGGGTGTTAAGATACGTTCCTTTGTACATGGTGGAGCGCAGGAGAGAAAGCGCCGCGCAGGTACAGAGAATGTTCCTGGAATCGTAGGTTACGGCGTTGCTGCAGATCGTGCAGTCCGCACTATGAAAGAACGTACAGACAAAGAGATTCAGGTAAGAGATCATTTCATTGAAAGAATCCTGAAAGAGATTCCGTATGTGAAATTAAATGGTGACCGCACCAAACGTCTTCCGAATAATGTAAATGTAAGCTTCCAGTTCATCGAAGGAGAGTCCATGTTGCTTATGCTTGACAATTATGGCATCTGTGCATCCAGCGGTTCCGCCTGCACATCAGGCTCCCTGGATCCGTCCCATGTACTTCTGGCTATCGGACTCCCACATGAGATTGCACATGGTTCCCTGCGTATGACCTTAAGCGAGGAGACTACCATGGAAGATGCTGATTTTGTAGTAGATAAGCTGAAAGAAATCGTAGCTTACCTGCGATCAATGTCTCCATTATATGAAGATTTTATTCGGAAAGAGAAAAAATTGTCAGTACCTTCACAGTTACACGCTTCGCGATGCACAGAAATCATGCTTTGCATGATTTCGCGCCGACATTCTCGGGTTTTCTGTGAACTACGTTCACAAAAAACACCTCGCGGAATAGTGCCTGCTGAATAGTTGAAAAAAATGAAAAAATTTGATTAAAACACTTGCCAGGAGGCAAAAAAAGATGTATAGTGAGAAAGTAATGGATCATTTCCAGCATCCACGTAATGTTGGAGAAATAGAGAATGCAAGCGGTGTCGGTACAGTAGGAAATGCCAAATGCGGCGATATTATGAGAATTTTCCTGGATATCGATGACGAGACACATATTATCAGAGACTGCAAATTCAAAACCTTCGGCTGCGGTGCCGCAGTAGCAACCAGCAGTATGGCTACTGAGATGGTAAAAGGTAAAACTATTGAGGAAGCCATGAAGCTTACCAACAAGGCTGTTATGGAGGCTCTTGACGGACTTCCGCCAGTGAAAGTACACTGTTCTCTTCTTGCAGAGGAGGCTGTACATGCTGCACTGTGGGATTACGCACAGAAGCATCACATTGAGATCGAAGGTCTGAAGAAACCGAAGTCTGACATTCACGAGGGTGAAGAGGCAGAGGAAGAAGAGTATTAATAGTTACTGCGAATTGCAGTAATTATAAAGTGTCGTCATCGATACAAAAGAATAATACTTTTTTACAGGAAACCGAATCCTTAAGCAGATTTATTTCGTTACAGATAAATAGGTGGTAAAGATGAGGCAGACCGTAAAGAGAATTCATCAGGGCGGATGTTATCATCTGCCCTATTTTAATACAATGGCACGAACGGCTTTTTTTGACCTTTTGACACTGGTATCATACAATGGGAAAAAGAGTAAAACGGAAACATCCTTAAATAAAACATAAGAATGAAGGAAGTAACGATGACAGGACTGACAAACGAACAGGTACAACAAAGAATTGAAGAGGGGAAAATCAATGTCAATGAGAATCCCAACACAAGGAGCTATAAGCAGATCGTAAGGGAGAATGTGCTTACATTTTTCAACTTTCTGAACCTGGCTCTGATGATTATGGTATTGCTGGTTGGTTCCTATAAGAACTCCATGTTCATGGGAATTATTGTGATCAATACGGTGATCGGAATCATCCAGGAAGTGCGTGCGAAAAAGACGCTGGATAAGCTGGCTATCCTTACAGAGAGCAAGGCAGTGGTCTTGCGTGAAGGGAAAAAATGGTCCATTTCCACGGAGAAGCTGGTTCTGGATGATATCCTTTTCTGGAAAACAGGAGATCAGGTGCCCGCAGATGCCAGGGTGCTTGAGGGCAGTATTGAGGTCAATGAATCCCTGCTGACAGGAGAATCTGACAATCTTCAGAAAAATGAAGGGGACGAGCTTTTTCTGGAAGTTTTGTTACATCCGGAGAGGCCTGCTGTCAGGTTATCCATGTAGGTAAGGACAATTATGCTTCCCAGATCACCAGCGAGGCAAAGGAATTTAAACGTCATAATTCCGAGTTGCGCAACTCTCTGAATGCGATTTTGAAGACCATCAGTGTGATCATAGTTCCTATGGGAATGCTGCTGTTTTATAAGCAGTATTATATTGCTGGAAACGGAATCAGAGATGCAGTAGTTAATATGGTAGCAGCTGTCCTCGGAATGATCCCGGAGGGACTGGTGCTCCTTACCAGCGTGGCGCTGACGCTTGGTGCGCTGACGTTAACCCGTAAGAATACCCTGGTGCAGGAATTGTATTGTATTGAGACTCTGGCGAGAGTGGATACCCTCTGTCTGGATAAAACCGGAACCATCACAGCCGGTACTATGTGCGTGGAACAGGTACAGCCCTATGTGGAAGGGATGGAGATCAAGGCTCCGGAAGCAGAAAATGAGAATATAAGCGAAAGTACAATAAATGGAACAGCGAATCAAGCTCAGAAAGTTCCAGAAATGGCAGCTGCAGAGGCGCAGTCTGAAGTATCCGTGGTTGCGGCACAATTGCAGATAGGAGTTGTTATGGGAACTACTGAACAGCTGTCAGCACAAGATTCACAGGGCAATGTCAATACTGATTTAGCCATCAGCGGCGCCCAGCCAGAATTGACCATGGGTGAGATCGAACGTGTCATGGCAAACATGATGTCCGTTTTAAAGGACAAGAACGCCACCGCAGATGCACTCCACAAACGCTTCTCCAGAAGAACGGACATGCCGGTAGATCATTGCATTCCGTTTTCCTCAGATCGCAAATACAGCGGTGTAGCCTTTAAAACAGAAGGAACTTATCTGATGGGTGCTGCCCAGTTCCTTTTCCCGGATGGAAATGAAAACTTGATCAAGCAGTGTGCTGCTTATGGAAAAGAAGGCTTACGTGTTCTGGTGTTGGCGCATAGCCCAAACCTGAATCGGGAGAATGAGCTTCCGGAAGGGTTAAAGCCGGTTGCGTTATTTATGCTTACTGACATTATCAGGGATAATGCCCCTGAAACCCTGGCATTTTTCAAAGACCAGGGCGTAGATCTGAAAGTGATCTCCGGTGATGATCCTGTGACTGTTTCTGCCATTGCAAAAAAAGCAGGACTGGAGAATGCAGATAAATACATTGATGCCACTACCATCACCACACCGGAGGATATGGAGCGTGCCGTTGCAGAGTGTTCCGTATTCGGCCGTGTAACTCCGCAGCAGAAGAAAGAGATGGTGCTTGCCCTTCAGAAACAGAAGCATACAGTTGCCATGACCGGTGACGGTGTGAACGATGTTCTGGCACTGAAAGAGGCAGACTGCAGCGTAGTTATGGCAGAGGGAAGTGACGCTGCCAAGAACATTGCAAATGTAGTGCTCATGGATTCCAATTTTGCCGCTATGCCGGAAATTGTGAACCAGGGACGCCGTGTGGTGAACAACATCCGTACCGCAGCCTCCATGTTCCTGATCAAAACTATTTTCTCTGTGCTGCTGTGTCTGATCACTATTTTCTGGGGCGATAGCTATCCGTTTGAGCCAATTCAGATGTCCCTGATCAGTGCCTGCGCAGTGGGTATTCCCAACCTTCCTGCTCGCCCAGGAAAACAACTTCAACAAGATCGAGAGTGGTTTTCTGCGTTATGTATTTATGAATGCATTCCCAGCAGCAGTCACCATTACGGGATGTGTATTTACCATTATGCTGGTCTGCCAGAACGTTTACCATAGCAATGTAATGCTGAGTACAGCCTGTTTCCTGGTAACCGGATGGAACTACATGGCAGCTTTGAAGACGGTATACGCGCCTCTAAGCAGGTACAGGAAAATCATTATTTACGGTATGCAGTTTATTTTCTTCTTTGCAGCCGTATGTGTGCAGAACCTGCTTGCACTTGGCTCCCTGGAGTTCGGAATGATCATCCTGGTATTTATCCTGATGACCTTCTCTCCGGTTGTAATCGAAGTTATCACAGAATGGTGCAGATCTTTGTATAACAAGGCACATGAGAAGGAAAAGAAAGGAATTATTTCTCTGTTTTTGGAGAAAGTGCAGAAATAATGACTGACCTGGTCTTGAGTGGCAATCAAAAATAATACCTCAAGCTGAATTTGAAAAGAAACGCAAAAAATGCTTCATCGCTTGTTATGGCGATGAGGCATTTTTTAACATGCTCTAAAAGCCGGGCTGATTTCTTCTGCCGGGTATGGAAAAACAGGGCTTCGTTATAACTTTACAAAGTTTGGTTTCCGATCTTTAAATACTGTATAATACTCAAATCCACATTCTTTCAGCACCTGCGCAGCCCTATCAAAAGCGTATCCTATTTTATCCGGTGTATGCGCGTCAGCACCAATGGTGATGATTTCGCCCCCTAGTTCTTTATAACGTCGGATGATATCCGTACATGGGTTTGGCTCTCCAAGACCGTAGTGATAACCGCCAGTGTTGATTTCCAGTCCTACATTTGTGTCTGTCAGTTTTTTCAGAATCGCATCCAGAATGTTCCGATATTTTTCATAAGAATAAAACTGGTTTTGTTTGGACCATAGCGGACAATATAATCCAGATGTCCATAAGTGTCCATTTCATGAAATGCATCCAGATTCTCCAGAATGGATTCAAAATATTCAAGATAAGCCTTTTCCTCGTCCCTGTCCTGGAAAAATTCCGGGTAGTAGGGGTCAGCACCGTGGACTACGTGAGAAGAACCAATCACGAAATCGAAAGGATATTCCTTTAAAAGATTGTGAAAATATTGTTTAAGATGAAGCTGCAAACCGATCTCAATACCGAAATGGATGTGAATCTGATTCTTGTAAGTCTCTTTCAGTTCGTTGAGTTTAGTGTAATAGGCGGGAATATCCAGGGCAAATTCCAGGTCATCCGGAGTTGGTGGATAGTCTGGATCCAGATGCTCTGTAAAGCAGATTCCCTTAAACCCCAGTGCAATGGCCTGGCGGATCATATCCGCAGTGGGAGTGCCGGAATCTGCGGAAAATTCAGAATGCATGTGGCAGTCCCACAAAACTCCGGGAGAGTTGGAAAAGTATTTTACATAATAACCTCCTTATAAATTATAAACCAAGAAAAGTATTTTAAAAAATATATTTTCTGTAATATAAAGATATATTTTATGGATAAGTGTACAGCGAAGGAACATGTGAAAAAAATTCTTCCTACACGAAAAAGAAAGGAAAAAACGTGCATAAATGCTGCCAATGTGTCATAAAAGGGACTTAATTGTCTCATTTGAGAGCAGTATATCATATCAGAGAATATTTGTGGCAATTTGCCTGTTATTTTTTTGAAAATAGGCTTGAATTTTTGTTCGGAATTAGGTACAATACGCTATAGGTTGATGTTTCTTTCACAAAGATTGAAGCACTCACATAATTTTACCATTTAATTCATAGGAGGAATTTATCATGGCAGTAAAAGTTGCAATTAATGGTTTTGGACGTATTGGTCAGTCTTTGCATTCCGTCAGATGTTCGGTGCAGAAGGATTTGAAATCGTTGCTATCAACGACTTAACATCTCCTAAAATGCTCGCTCACTTATTAAAATATGACTCAACTCAGGGAAGATATGCTCTTGCAGATACAGTAGTAGCTGGAGAGGATTCCATCACAGTTGACGGAAAAGAAATCAAAATTTATGCAAAAGCTAACGCTGCTGAGCTTCCATGGGGAGAGATCGGTGTAGACGTAGTTCTTGAGTGTACTGGATTCTATACATCCAAAGACAAAGCTCAGGCTCATATCGATGCAGGTGCTAAACACGTTATCATTTCCGCTCCGGCTGGAAACGACCTTAAGACAATCGTTTACAATGTAAACCATGAGACTCTTACAAAAGAGGATCACATCATTTCCGCAGCTTCCTGTACAACAAACTGCTTAGCTCCAATGGCTAAAGCACTTAATGACCTTGCTGCAATCAAATCCGGTATCATGTGCACAATCCACGCTTACACAGGCGATCAGATGACACTTGACGGACCGCAGAGAAAAGGCGATCTGAGAAGATCTCGTGCAGCTGCAGTTAACATCGTACCTAACAGCACAGGTGCTGCAAAAGCAATCGGACTTGTTATCCCAGAACTGAACGGCAAACTGATCGGTTCCGCACAGCGTGTTCCAACCCCAACAGGTTCTACTACAATCCTTACAGCAGTTGTTGAAGGAAATGTAACTAAAGAGCAGATCAACGCAGCTATGAAAGCAGCTTCTAACGAGTCCTTCGGATACAACGAAGATGAGATCGTTTCCAGCGATATCGTTGGTATGAGATTTGGTTCTCTGTTCGATGCTACTCAGACAATGGTTCTTCCACTTGAGAATGGCACAACAGAGGTTCAGGTTGTTTCCTGGTATGACAATGAGAACTCCTACACAAGCCAGATGGTTCGTACAATCAAACACTTTGGTAAACTGCTTAACGCTTAATCAGAAGCAGAGTAGGGTTTTCAAATGCTGACAAGCCATGGCCTGACAGCATATGAATAAGACTCAGAGAAGGGTCCGGTCTGAATAGGACCGGATCCTTTTGTCTGTATAAAAACGTTAAATTTTTATAAGGAGGCATAACAAGATGCTGAATAAGAAATCTGTTGATGACATCAACGTAAAATGGCAAAAGGAGTCCTCGTAAGATGTGACTTCAATGTACCTCTGCAGGACGGTAAGATTACAGATGAGAACCGTCTGGTAGCAGCTCTTCCTACAATCAAGAAGCTTGTTGCAGATGGTGGAAAGATTATCCTTTGCTCTCACCTTGGAAAACCGAAAGGAGAGCCGAAACCGGAGCTTTCTCTTGCACCTGTTGCTAAACGTCTCACAGAGCTTCTCGGACAGGAAGTGAAATTCGTTCCAAGCCCGGTTGTTGTAGATGACACTGTAAAAGCAGCAGTAGCTGACATGAAAGACGGCGAGATCATTCTTCTTGAGAATACCCGTTATCGTGCAGAAGAGACTAAGAACGGTGATGAATTCAGCAAGGAACTTGCTTCTCTTTGCGATGTATTTGTAAACGATGCATTTGGTACCGCTCACAGAGCACACTGCTCTAACGTTGGTGTTACAAAATATGTAGATACAGCTGTTGTTGGATATCTGATGCAGAAAGAAATCGATTTCCTCGGAAACGCTGTAAACAATCCTGACAGACCATTCGTAGCAATCCTTGGCGGTGCTAAGGTTTCCAGCAAGATCTCTGTTATCAACAACCTTCTTGACAAGGTGGATACTCTGATCATTGGTGGTGGAATGTCCTATACATTCTCCAAGGCTATGGGCGGACACATTGGTGTTTCCCTTTGCGAGGATGATTATCTTCAGTATGCATTAGACATGATGAAGAAGGCAGAAGAAAAAGGCGTTAAGCTTCTTCTTCCGGTTGATAACAGAATTGGTGATTCCTTCTCCAATGATTGCAATATCCAGGTTGTAAAACGTGGTGAGATTCCGGATGGATGGGAAGGAATGGACATCGGACCAGAGACAGAGAAACTTTTCGCTGACGCTGTAAAAGATGCCAAGACAGTTGTTTGGAACGGACCGATGGGCTGTTTCGAAATGCCGAACTTCGCTCATGGCACAGAGGCTGTTGCCAAAGCTCTTGCTGATACAGATGCTACCACTATCATCGGTGGTGGTGATTCCGCTGCAGCTGTTAACATCCTCGGCTATGGTGACAAGATGACACACATCTCCACAGGTGGCGGTGCGTCTCTTGAATTCCTTGAAGGAAAAGAGTTACCAGGTGTAGCAGCAGCTAACGATAAATAAATAGAGCACTTAATGAAAGCAAGCTGTAAGCGCAGCTTGAATTATGTGCGAATTTGGTTCGAAGGAACTTAATGAGAGCAGGCCAACGGCGCAGACCAGCTGACTTTCATATATGGTGATGTCGCCTGCCGGCGACATGTCCGTTTAGTGAATCGAACTTCCTTATCACACAAAAGGAGATATATAAAATGTCTAGAAAGAAAATTATTGCCGGAAACTGGAAAATGAACATGACTCCAAGTGAGGCAGTTAAATTAGTTGAAACTTTAAAACCATTAGTAGCTAATGATGATGTTGACGTAGTATTCTGCGTACCGGCTATTGATATTCTTCCTGTAGTTGAGGCTGCAAAAGGCTCCAACATCCAGGTTGGTGCTGAGAACATGTACTTCGAGGAGAAAGGTGCTTTCACAGGCGAGATTTTCCCCGAACATGCTTACAGACGCTGGTGTTAAATACGTAGTTCTCGGACACTCTGAGAGAAGAGAGTACTTCGCTGAGACAAGCGAAACTGTAAACAAGAAAATGCTCAAAGCATTTGAGCACGGAATCACTCCAATTATGTGCTGTGGAGAGACTCTTGATCAGAGAGAGCAGGGCGTAACTATGGACTTCATCCGTCAGCAGGTTAAAGTTGGTTTCCAGAATGTTACAGCTGATCAGGCTAAAACAGCCGTTATCGCTTACGAGCCAATCTGGGCTATCGGAACTGGTAAAACAGCTACAACTGAGCAGGCTCAGGAAGTTTGCGCAGGAATCCGTGCTTGCATCGCTGAGATCTATGATGAGGCAACTGCAGCAGCAATCCGCATCCAGTACGGCGGATCTGTAAACGCTAAGACAGCTCCGGAGTTATTTGCTCAGGCAGACATCGACGGCGGTCTTGTAGGCGGTGCATCCCTGAAACCAGAGTTCGGCGATATCGTAAACTATAACAAATAATAAAATAATAGCTATTTTTTAGCTAATGTGTCCAAGCGAGAAGTAATTAAACGCCCCTAAACACAAGGATGATTGGTAAATATTACCAATTGAATTGTGGGTAGGGGCGTTTTATAATTTACCTACTATCACCTTTTGGTATCACTTTTGGAAGGAAAAATCACTGTCATTCAAATAAGCAGAAATAATGAAATTAGGTATCGTTATTACGAGGCCGATTTCATAAATGTCCATATAAGTTGTTAAATGCCTTTAAATGCTGATAGCTAGAGCATTTAGCGGATTTCCGACTTGGATAAAACTCTATATAAATTCATGTGATTTTTTGAAAAATGGCCCACTTTGTGGCCCACTAACTTTTGATCGAAGTCCTAATATGGTAAGAAGAAGCGCCTGTAGGAGCGCTTCTTTTTTCTGCACAGGAAAGACCGCCTGTGGTGCGCTGCTGAATTTAAAAATGCCCGCACGGAGGCGGGCATGATAACAAGAAAATCCCTGGATTAGAAAATATAAAATTTTACTCGCCAAATCGTTATCAGATTCTTCATCATTTAGAAGATAATCCATATCTGGAAGTCCATTCTCGTTTCTCCTGCTATATAATATTTTGTAAATCATTTTGCATGGATGTTCGCTGATAATAAGTATTTATGATATCCTGTAAAGTAATTGTATTCATCTTTTCTTCAGTGTTTTTTTGAATTTCATTATAGAATCCCTGCAAGGACAACTGAATATTAATGCCAACGCCACAATCAGGGTTGGTATGAGTATCTAAATGAAGTAGCGGTTTCTCGCCCTCCACTGCTTTATAAATATCCAGCAACGTAATCTGGTCTGCTGGTTTTGAAAGAGAAGGACGGGCATGTCCGGCTACACTGGTCATAAGTTCGGCCTTTTTTAGTTTTAACATGAGCTGGCGTACAAAGCCGGGATTTGTAATGGATACTTTCTGCAATTGAGGCACTGGAGAGTGAGTTTTCCTGGTTGATAGCAATCAGAACCATTACATGGACAGTATCGCTTAATTTCGTTGAGTATTTCATGATAAGAAACTCCTTGTAGTATGATATAATGATTTTGGTTTCACGTTTTGAGGCGAAAATATTTCTGGTTTGTCAAAAACATCCCAAGTTCTCAACAGCTCTTTTAATGTGTTGAGAAACTGTACATATTTT
>ENA-OPYU01000319-OPYU01000319.1-human-gut-metagenome-genome-assembly--contig:-NODE-319-length-19281-cov-3.606766_pt1 | contig 19281 bp, 16 predicted proteins | sample MGYA00242637_ERZ504482 | MGnify/ENA primary metagenome ERZ504482 (study PRJEB26092, sample SAMD00036237) | human gut metagenome | host: Homo sapiens | study: EMG produced TPA metagenomics assembly of... | reverse complement strand
AGACGACAGGTGGGATTTTGCTCACCTGTCCATCTGCAATTTTGATGGAAGCCTCTACAAAAAGCGTTATATACGAGAAAGCACCTGATGAAAGAAGAAGTCCTGCGAGCATAACAAAGATCATGACAGCAATTTTTGATTTTTGATGCTATTGAAGCGGGAAAGATTTCCCTTGAGGATGAGGTTGTGACGAGTGCATACGCAAAATCAATGGGCGGGTCTCAAGTCTATCTGGAAGAAGGAGAAAAGCAGACCGTTGACACATTGATCAAATGCATTATGGTTTCTAGTGGAAATGATGCAAGTGTTGCAATGGCAGAGTACATAGCGGGAAGCGAGTCAGGCTTTGTTCAGATGATGAATGAGCGAGCTGCCTCTCTTGGAATGGAAAATACGCATTTCGAGGACTGCTGTGGGTTAACTGATTCAGACAATCATTATACAACAGCACGTGATATCGCACTTATGGCGCAGGAGCTGATAACACATTATCCGCAGATAAAATCATATACGACGATCTGGATGGAAAATATTACCCATGTAACAATGCAGGGAAGCAAGGAATTTGGACTTGCCAATACCAATATTTATCCATAGCAGCGATTGTAGGCGTAGTAATTTTCAAAAAAAGAACGCATAGATAAAAGTTAAAAGAAAGCTCCTTGTTGGCGACTGACCGACAGGGAGCTTTTTGGTATCAGAAGAAAGAAAAACAGTAGATGATATTGTATTTCTTTTGATACCAAAAAGCTCCGAAAAGGTGCAAAAAATATATGTTATAAAAGGGAAAGAGCGTAAGGAGAATAGAGGTTGATGAGAGGAAAAAGAATAAAACAGTTTATTTTAATTTTATGCATGGTCTGTCTTTTCGGAATGAATGTTCAGGCGGAAGATGTATATACGGAGTTTCATGTAGATAATCAAAAAGGAAAAGCGGGAGACGTCGTAACAGTTCCGGTAGAGTTTAATACAGGCCAGGAAGTCGGCGGCTTTCAGATCTCTATTTATTATGACAAAGAAGTTCTGGAATTTCAGTCGCTGGAGGCAGGAGATTTGATTGAAAAAGCCGGAGGCGGAATATTTGATTATAACCATATTGAAGAATCATCAGAAATAATCGTTGTGTATGTAGTTCCGGATACAGTGAAAAATGAAGGATCTATCGTTGATTTGAAGTTTAATTAAAAAAAGGACTGTACGGAGAAGCTCCCAATCGGAATGAAGCCGGATGAAGTGGTAGACAATACGGAGTCCAGTAACCCGATTACAGGAGAAGTTTCCGGTGTGGATAAAGAATTTCAGGAGAAAGTTGTGGGAGATCTTGCCGTAGTTTCAACAGATCAGAACAAATCAGACAGATCGAAGTCGGACGATAAATCGGACAAAAAATCAGATAAGGATAAAGACAAGTCAAAATCTGAAAAGGAATCAAGCGATGATAAAAAAGATTCGTCCGAATCAGGTGAGAAAGGGAAAGGTGACAGCGGGAAAAAAGATGCTGATAAGGCGGATAAAGATAAGAAATCGAAAAAATTATCAGCTGAAGATTTTAAAGCGCTGGCTGCATTTTTCGGAGTTATGATTTTATCAGGCGTCGTTGTTTACTTGATAAAGAAGAAAAACGGAAACAAACAAAAGTAAAAACAAGTCAGAAAACAGTGATAAAAATAAAATCAGAAAATAGCGATAAACAAATAAAAGCAAGTAAAAGCTGCGAGAGCGGGGGCGGGATAAAAATGCTGATTTTAATGACGTGTATAGTGATAGTCGGAATATTGGGCGGCGGGTATTATGTATCGGTGTCTGCGGTAACCGGAATCGTACTGACCGGAGTTTTGTTTTACAGAATGTATGTGAAGAAGCGTATCACAGCAGCGTGGGATCTGAATATGGCTGCCTTTGCCGTGCTTGTGTTCGGATATCTTCTGTCTTGTTTATGGGCGGTGGATTCGGGAATGGCTCTTATGGGAGTCGTGAAGTTCCTTCCGTTGTTATTGTTCTACGTACTTGTATCGGGTCTGACGGACGAAAGAGAGAAAATGATCGCGTCTCTTCCGATGCTTGGATGTCTTATGACTGCTTTTTCATTTGTTATGATGCAGTTTGAAGTTTTTGAACAATGGGTATCGGTTGCAGGCAGGTTGTCGGGATTTTTTCAATATCCGAATACATATGCATTGTTTATGCTAATCTGTCTGATTCTTGTAATGTGGAGATTTGATTACAAAAAAATTGACTGGCTCGATATCGTGTATGGTGTTGCCGCTGTATTTGGAATTATTATGAGCGGAAGCCGTACGGTATTCGTATTAACTGCTGTTGCCGTTATATGGGTGTTTGCGGCAAAGTCCTCGGGGAAAAAAGTTATTATTTCAGTGTTTGCGGCAGGCGCCGTTGTGGCGGTGATATTGGCTGTTGCAGCAGGAAGCGCAGGTATTCTTGAGCGATTTACAAATATTTCCTTCGGAGCAAGTACGTTTCTCGGAAGAATTTTGTATGTGCAGGATGCGCTCCCGCTTATATTAAAACATCCTTTCGGACTCGGATATTATGGTTATTACTTTATACAGCAGTCAGTACAGACTGGTGTGTATACAGTTGTAAATGCACATAATGAATTGATTCAGATCTTGCTTGATGCAGGCGTGATCCCGGCGGTATTTATGGGCGCGGCGGTTTTACGTTCTGTATTTACGAAGAGGACGCAAAGCCGGAACAGGATCGTTCTTAGCATTATGATCTTACATAGCTTGTTCGATTATGACTTTCAGTTTCTGGCGATGGGATTTGTGCTGATCCTGTTTCTTGACATGCGGAATATTAAGACGCAGAAAGTGCCTGTTTTAACCGGAACGGTTGTAGGTCTGACCGGGGCGGCGGCAGCGGCGCTTTCGATTATGTGCGGGGTTTCGGACGTTTGCTATACGTCGGGAAATTATAAAGCGGCTGAAAAAGTTTACAGTGGAAATACAATGGCGCAGCTGGCTCTTCTTACGAAAGCGGATAAGGCAGAGGAAATGAAAGCGATTGCGGAAAAAGTGATCGTGGATAATCAGTCTGTGTCTCTTCCATATAGTGCATTGGCACAGGCGGCTTTTGCGGATGGGGACGTAGAACAGTTTACGGAATATAAATTAAAAGCGATTGAACTTGCGCCGTATCAGTATGAAGAATACGAGAATTATCTTGAAGTTTTAGTATACTGCAATGACCTGTATCACCAGATGGGCGATAAAGACGGGGTAAGATTTTGCGTGGAAAAGGCGAAGAAATCCCGAAGATGCTGGAGCAGGTAAAAGAAAATACGAGCGCGCTGGGCTGGAAGATCGTAGATCGTCCGCAAGTGACATTGTCTCATGAGAATCTTGAGATCATTGAGGACATGAGGAGGCGGATGGATGAATAAAAAGAGAATTGTCGGGGTCGCATTGGCTGTCGGAGCATGTGGAGTCCTTGCGGCGGCGGGGATGATGCTTAGCAAAAAAAGGTGGAGCGGTCGTGCTTGATCAGGCCGGAAATGAGATTGCAAAACTTATATTGCAGGACGGAAAAGATCAGTTATGAGTGTGAAGACAAATATCAGTCTTATGCGGATATCGTTTCGCAGGAAGCGGTCAAAATGATTCAAGAGCGCGAAGGTGTGATGAAAAAACTGCGGCAAAAAGTACTGGCAGACAGAGAAATAACAGTGAAAACATGGCTCGACCGGGAAACTTTGGATGCGGTGATCGGCTCTTATAATGACGGTGAAGGAATGGCATGTGAGCGGTTCGGAGCGGCGGTTACTGATAAAGAAGGGCATCTGACGGCGTGTTACAGTGATACAAAAGGAAACGACAACTATAACAATGTGACAAAGCCGGCGTTTGCAGGATCGACGATGAAACCGCTTAGTGTATATGGCCTGGCGATTGAGGACGGAACGATATGTTGGTCATCGTTGTACGAAGATAGCGCTTATGGAGTTGTGGCAGGAGACAACGGGATTGCCAGAGAATGGCCGGAAAATGTCGTGCCGTTTACAGGGAAAAATGTGACGGCTGCAGATGCACTGAAAGAGTCAAATAATGCAGTAGCCGTGAAAGTACTGAAAGATTACGGTGTTGAGAAGTCGGTTCGTTTTTTGGAAGATACGCTCGGTTATGATGTGGATAATGAGAAAAAGATTTTAGAGGAGGAAGGAGAAGACCGAACCTTAAGCAATATAGCGAGTGGATATCTGGCGGAAGGAGAAGACAGAATTTTAAGCAACATAGCGCTTGGATATCTGGAGAACGGCGTGACGGTTTCCAAAATGGCGGACGCATATCAGGTATTTATAAATGAAGGAAAAGATACGCCTCTTTGTGCTGTGAAAGAAATAGAAAAATCAGGAGAGACCTATTGGACGCCGCAGCAGAAAGAATCGGAGGTGTTCAGTGAAGATACGGCTTATATTATGAACCGGATGCTTCGGGAAGTCGTGACAGACGGAACAGGTATATCAGCACAGGTGACAGGACTTGACGTGTGTGGGAAAACAGGAACGAGCGAGTATGGAGACCATTGGTTTGTCGGAATGATTCCGGGAAATGTATGTGCGGTATGGTATAAATCTGATAAAGATATGGACGCTGAAACTGCAGACGCCGCTCGGATATGCAAAGGGGTCTTTGAAAAAATCGGGGCAGATGCATCGGAGCAATATTCGATTCCAACCGGTGTGAAAGAAGAAGTATACTGCAAAAAGAGCGGACTTTTGGCAGGAGAACAGTGTCAAGAAACAGGTATCGGATATTATAAAGAAGGAACATTTTCAAAGTTGTGCGAGGAATGTCGATAATATTTATACCGTATAGAACAATACTATTTTATCGAATAAGTGTTAAAAAGTATGTTTTGAAGGAGGCGATATTTTTACTTATAAAAAAGAAATATTATGAAAAGAAACAAGGGAGGAAAAGAACATGATCACAAAATTTGAGAGAAAAGTGATTGCAGGACTTACGGCTTTTCTGATGTGTCTGTCGATGATATTTGCAGTTCCAGTTTCGGTAAATGCAGAAGCAGAGCGGACACAGGATGAAGCAGTAAGCGGCGTACAGCAGAATGAGACAGTGAAGGATGTACAGATACCGGATGGTATGTCAGAAAATGTACCGCATGATATAATTGCAGGTGATGAGGCGGGCGATGTACCGCACGACATAACTGTAGGTGATGAGGCATCAGAAAAGGTACAACAGGATACAGTTGAGGCGGGTGGTGCGGCAAAGGAAAAAGAAGATCAGCCGACAGCGCCATATGAGGAAGAAACGAGAACACCTCAGATGCTGAATGTCGATCAGCAGGAAGAAGTGGCAGGAACAATCACTCTGAAAAAAGACGGAACACCGGAATATGGAGAAGTTGCTTTTTCGACAGAACAGACAATGGTTCGTTATCGTTTGAATATCGAGGAAGACGGGCAGTATTACTTTGGTTTAATTAAAGATTGGAATGTAAGTGCGTATGTTTCTCTTTTTGGAAAGAACAGATGAGGGAGACAACTATTTGTCAAATGAATCTTACAGCTATGAGCTTCGTAAAGATGGAAATTATTATTTAGAGATAGAAAAATCTTCGGAAGAAGCGTTGGAAACTTTAAAGTGGTATGCCGGAAAAGTAAGAGATATTAAACCGGGAGAATTTGAAGCGGAATTAAGCGAAAATGTAGAAGAGATTTTTTACAATCTGACAGTGGATGAGACGGGATGGTATCGCTTTAGCTATGACGCATTGTCAATGAGCGTGAGAGATAAAGAGACCGGCGAATATATTTCTTCGTGGTCGTTCTGTAAATTAGAACAGGGTCATACTTATTATGTCGGTGTAAATAATAGAAATACAACTGGGGTGTTATCAAATAAATGGAGTGTGAAAAAATGGAAAAGCGATTCCGGTAGAGTTGGGACAAGTTTATCGGAATGAGAACTTAAAAGAGATTTATTATGTGTTCGTGCCGGAAACGACAGGGAAATATGTCGTAAAAGAAAGATCAACTATTTATGATGAAAATTGGAAAGAAATCGAACGTAAATCCGACGTTGCCGCTGTACAAATGGAGGCGGGAAAAACTTATTACATTACAGTGGAAGCTCGATATTGGAGTATCCAAAATATGTGGCAAGCGAACAGGAAGCAATAGCGGTACAGGCGGGAAAAACATATACAGCGTCTCTCGAAGAAGAGAGATATGTTAATTATACGTTTACCCCGGACGGGACGGCAGTTTATAGGTTCAAGTCTCAGCAGGATAAGATGAATCTGAGCATGAAAGAATCTGATAAGATAATTGGGTTCGGTAATAGCAGTGGAAAAATTAATTTTTTTGCTTTGCTTGAAAAGGGAAAGACATATGAATTTTCAATAGGAGGAGATGGTTCAAGAGAGGTTCAGTGGAGCATTACAAAGGCATCTGTAAAAGCTGTTGAAGAAGGAACTGAGTATACAACGACAGAAGAGGAAACTCCAGTATATGATTTCGTTCCAAGTAAGTCAGGAGAATATATGTTTTCTTCAAAAGATGGAGGAACAGGAAAAGTATACAGCTCCGATTGGAAAGAAATAGACGGATACTGGTATAACGGAGCTGTTGAATTTGGTGTGAAAGTTTCATTGGAACAGGGAAAAACATATCATTTGGGCATTGCGTTATCAGATAAAGAAGCAAAATGGAAGATCGAGCAAGTAAAAGAGTCATCGGATTATACATATCGTGTGCTGTCTGATAATACAGTAGAAATTTTGAAATATTCCGGTGCAGAGAGCAATGTAACAGTGCCTGATAAGATTGATAATAAAGTAGTTAAATGTGTCGGTTACGGAGCGTTTGCAGAGAATGAAAATATTGTCGGTGTAACGATTCCGGCGCAGGTTACAGATTTACAGTACGGCGTATTTGCGTCATGTGCAAATTTGGAAACAGTTACATTTAAGGCAGGAAGCAAATTACAGAAATTGCGGCAAGGGCATTTGAAATTGTTCAAAGCTTCAGTCGATCAGCCTGCCTGACAGTGTTCAGACAATCGAAGAAAAAGGATTTGCTTATTGTAAAAATCTTGGAACAGTTGATCTCGGAAATGGATTAAAAGAGATTGATAACTATACATTTTACCATTCGGGAGTGACACGAATTCGTATTCCTGACAGCACGACAGAGGTTGGTAAGTGTGCGTTTGCTGGGTGTTCTTTGGATAATGTTATTCTCGGAAGCGGTTTGAAAGGCATTGAAGAAAGCGTATTTTCTGGCTGCGGTAATTTGAAACAGATTGAGATACCGGATAATATTACGTATATTTCGGATAGAGCATTTAGCTATGCAGGACTGACGTCTGTTGAGATACCGGATTCAGTGACCAGTATCGGAGAAGAGGCGTTTTACGGTTGTGGATCATTGAAAAAAGCGGTAATCGGAAATAATCTTGCTTATGTAGCGTATAGCGCATTTTATTCATGTGCTCTGACGGAGATTATGTGGGGAGGCAAGATTGAGAAAATAGGAAAATCGGCTTTTGCCCAGAATAAAAATCTTACGACAGTTTCGATTCCAAACAGCGTAACAGAGATCGAGTAAGGGGCGTTTGCAGGATGTGAGAATCTGAGCGATATCGAAATTCCTGATTCGGTCGAGGCAATCGGTGGTTTTGCATTTGAAAGTGATATAAATCCAGGAAATACTGCATGGTATGACGCGCAAGCTGACGGAGATGTATATGCAGGAAAAGTTTACTACAAATATAAAGGAGAAGTACCGACGGATACAGTAGTCACGATCAAAGACGGTACAAAAGGTATCGCAGGATATGCATTTTATATGCAGAGAAATTTGAAAGAAGTTGTGATTCCTGATAGTGTTAATAATATCGGAGAAGCGGCGTTCATGGACTGCATATCTTTGAAGAATGTTACAATTCCTGACAGTGTCAATAATATCGGAGAAGTGGCGTTTATGGGATGTGAATCTTTGAAGACAGTCACAATCCCCGAATCTGTAAAAGTGATCGGAAGAGAGGCTTTAGGATATTTGTCGAGCAAGCAATATGAGCAGGGATATAAGGTAGAAGGATTTACAATCCGGGGAGTAGCAGGATCGGCTGCGGAGAAGTACGCAAAAGAAAACGGATTTACGTTCGAGGCGATGAAGCCGGATTATATAAAAGGTGATTCAGATTCGGACGGAAAAGTGACGATCTCAGACGTTCGTACTACTTTGAGGTATGTATGTCAGAAGGTTGAGTTGGACGAGGAGCAGAAACTTGCCGCAGATGTGGAAAAGGACGGAGTTATAAACATTAAAGATTTAAGGAAAGTATTGAGATTTGTATGTAACAAAATAGAAGAACTGTAAAAGCGATTGAAAGAGATTCAATTATACAGACTGCCGCTTGCGATTTTATATGCAAGCGGCAGTTTTGTTATAGAAAATAAATGAAAGGAGAGACGCGTATGATCACAAAATTTGAGAGAAAAGTGATCGCAGGACTTACAGCTTTTCTGATGTGCCTGTCGATGGTGTTAGCAGTTCCGGTTTCTGTAAATGCAGAGGCAGAACAGACGCAGGATGAAGCGGTAAGTGGTGCAAAGCAAGAGGAGACAGTGAGTGATGTGCAGATGCAGGATGAAACTGTAAATGATGCACAGCAAGACGTAACTACGGGAGAGGAAGTTGAAGAAGGTGCGGCCGGAGATATACAGAAATTGCCGGGGATGAGCGCAGAAAGCACAGATGCAATGCTGAATACAACGTCACAAGAAGATGTGATAGGAAGTATTACTCTCAAGAAAGACGGCACGGAAGAATCCGGTTCGATTATGCTGCAGGAAGATCAGACATCTGTTCGTTATCAGTTGAATGTTGAAGAAGACGGGCAATATTATATTACGGCAACAGGTGATAATTATTGGAGTACGTATGCGAGCATTACGGAAGAAACCGAAGACGGAACACAAGATGTGGAGATTATCAATTCACGAGTTGAACTTCGTAAAGCAGGAACATATTATTTGGAATTATCAGATTATTCATCAGAATCTCAAAAAATTATAAAATGGAAAGCCGGAAAAGTCAAAGATATTACCCCCCGGAGAATTTGATATAGAGTTAAATGAGGAGAAGCCTGAGGCGTACTATAGATTGACAGTGGATGAATCCGGGGGTTTATTATGTGCGTTCTGTAAAGGGGGATGTCAGTTAAGATAAGAGACACACAGACAGGAAATGAAATTTTATCTTCATCGTCTTTTTATAAATTAAAAAAAGGAGAATGTTTATGAGATTACACTCGGAAGATACAGTTGGGAAAACGCTTCAGGAAAATGGGGAATTCTGAAAGGAATCGAAAAAGAAGTAGAGTGTGACAAAGTGTATATTAATGAGACAGATGGCGTTTACTATAAGTTCGTTCCGAAAACGACAGGATATTATAGTGTAGAAGGCGGTTTTTATGACGAAGAGTGGAATCAGATTTATTCCGAAGAAATGCTTGCCGGGAATGCGTATTATTTAGCGCCGTATGGAAGATATTGGTGTATTAAACAGTCTGAATATACTCCGATTGATCCGGGTGGTTCTGGTGGAAAAGTACAGGTCAAAGTAGGCGAGACGTATACTCATGATATGAGAAAAGGCGGTTTTTATGAGTTTATACCGGAAGAAACGGCAAGTTATCATTTCCGCTCTAATGAAAATGTGAAACTGGAAGTTAAAGAGAGGATATTCGAGATAAACGGTATCGGAACTTTAGAAGGCAAAGTTGACTATTCAGTAGTTATGAGAGCCGGATCTGTATATTGGATACATTTGTACGAGATGGATGCAGCAACAGTTACATGGACGATTGAAAAAATCAAAAACAAAATCTGCGGTGACAGGAACAAAATATACTGCTGTAAAAGGCGGATCAGACACATATGATTTGTACCAAGTAAATCCGGAGATTATTCTGTTTCTTTTAACGGAAAAGGCGGAGTTTTAGTATATGATGACGCATGGAATGAGATAAAAAAAGTATTATCCTGAAGAAGCAGACGGAAGCCGTGTTGTTCTTTCGCTGGAACAGGGAAAAATCGTATCACTTTGCTGTTGCAGCATTAGAGAAAGATATGCAATGGGAAATCGAATCAGCTAAAACAAAAAAGCGGATTCGTATACACAAATTTAGCTGATAATACAGTAGAGATTTTGAAATATACAGGAACGGAAAGTAATGTAACAATACCGGATAAGATTGACAATAAAGTCGTAAAAACTCTTGGAGCTGAATCATTTACAGAGAATGAGACGGTAGTAGGAGTTACGATTCCGGCACAAGTTACGAATCTGCAGTACGGAGCGTTTGCATCATGTACGAATTTGAAGAAAGTAACTTTCGCACAAGGCAGTCAACTGAAAAAATCAAAGAAGAAACATTTGAACACTGTCAAAAGTTAGAAGAAATACATATTCCCGACAGTGTTACACAAATAGAGAAGGGAGCGTTTTATTATTGTCGGTCTTTGAGCAAGTTAACGCTAGGGAAGAAGCTTGAGGTAATTGATAACAACGCCTTTGAAGGCTGCAGCAGTCTGAAACAGATTGAAATTCCTGATTCTGTGGAAAGTATCGGAGAGGGAGCATTTACATATTGCACTTCTCTTGAACATGTGACGATTGGAAATAAACTGGCATATGTAGCGAAAAGTGCATTTTCATGGTGTAACCTGACGGAAATTACATGGGGAGACGGAATTGCAAAAATCGGAGACAGTGCGTTTGCTTGTAACCAAAAACTTACGACGGTTTCGATTCCTGATACAGTAACGGAACTTGAATACAAAGCGTTTGCCGGATGTGTAGAGTTAAGTGATATTGAAATTCCTGATTCGGTAGAAGCAATCGGAGGCTATGCATTTGAGAAGTGGGATATATATAATGAAGGTGGGGACACTGCATGGTATGACGCACAGGCTGACGGTGATGTGTATGCCGGAAAAGTTTACTACAAATATAAAGGAACAATCGCAGAAGGCGGTACTGTCAATCTGAAAGCCGGTACGAAAGGAATCGCAGGATATGCGTTCCTTGATCAGATAAATCTGACAGGAATTGAAATTCCTGATAGTGTAACGAATATCGGCGATTATGCATTTGTCGGATGTGAAAAATTAAACAAAGTGACTGTCCCTGCTTCTGTAACAAAAATCGGAGAGAAAGCTCTTGGATATTTGACGTCGGGAAAGGGAGGACAGGCTTATAAGTTAGAAGGCTTTACGATCCGGGGAGTAGCCGGTTCAGCTGCAGAGAAGTATGCGAAAGAAAACGAATTTAATTTTGAGGCGTATACTCCTGAGTATATTAGAGGAGATGTGGATGCCGACAGAAAAGTTAGTATCGGAGACGTCCGTATGACATTGCGGAGCATCTGTAAGAAGGCGGAATTGAACGGAACACAGAAGCTTGCGGCAGATGTGGAAAAAGACGGAACAGTAGATATAAAAGACTTGCGGAAGATTTTAAGATATGTCTGCGGTAAAATTGAATATTTGTAAAGCATATTATTAAGTGTATTGTTAAACGCATTTTGTGAGTGAATCTCAAAAGTGTAAGAATGGGAAGAACCCTGCTTTGCCGAAAGGCGGAGCGGGGTTCTTCTTATACTGCGATCATCCGTGAATGTGAGCGCTGACGATATCTCCGCGATAACTATTCTGTGGATGCCAGTGATATCTGCGGCGATAACTATTCTGTGGATGCCAGTGATATCTGCGGTGATAACTATTCTGTGACTGTCGGCGATATATGTTGTGGTAATTATTCTGTAAATGTCTGTGATATATGTTGCGGTAATTATTCTGTAAATGCAAGTAATATGTGATGCAGTGATCTGTGCAGATACGGCAGATATTCTTCCATACTGACAGGCTGGCTGTTATGGATACAGTTATAACTTGTAGAGCCGATCAGTTCTATCATCGTGAATAGAAGCAGTTCCGGAGCAGGGCAGTTTACATTGTAATTTTTTCAAAGCGGTCATGTAGTGATCGTAGAAATTGGCTGGAGAAAGAAGGATCTCCGTTTGTAAAGACACTTTTAAATATCCCCCATGATAAGCTTTTTGGCAATAAACTCCATGAAGAAGTGGATTTTTTTGAAATCGTTCGATAATGTAGTCCGTAGTAAAGAGCAGTTCATCCTCAAAACTGCTCACATTTGCCTTTTTCAAGAGCGCGGTGTGCATCGTCCAAAAAAGTTGATTTGCCTTATATACGATGAGTTTGTCACGCAGATCGTATTTATCCTTGAAATACAGGTAAAAAGTTCCTTTTGCAAGGCCGGCCTGTTGGACAATATCAGAAATTGTTGTTTTGGCAAATCCTTTTCCTGTGAAAAGATGAAAGGCAGTTTCGAGAAGTGTGCTCTCTTTCTGCTTTTTATTATCCTCAACTTTGCTCATAATAGATCCCCTCTTATTTTTGATGCTTAATCTTTTGTTATTTTTCCTATATTATGAATTGTTTTATTGAGAAAGTCAATAAAATGACTAAAATTCATTTTTATCGCTGAAAAATATTGACTATTAGTCATTTTTGGAATATATTGTGTATTATACAAAAAAATAAGGAGATGATTTCAGTGGTCAAAGCAGGCAAGTGGATTGCAAAGCATCGGGTGTTGATCTTGATTGTCAGCGCGCTGCTTATGATTCCGTCTTTTTTCGGAATCGTGAATACGAGGGTCAACTATGATCTGCTCAGCTATCTGCCTGAACATCTTGAAACCGTGAAGGGGCAGGATATTTTGGTAGATGAATATGGCATGGGAGCGTTTTCCATGGTCGTAGTAGAAGATATGGAACTAAAGGATGTACAGAAGCTGGAAGAAAAGTTCAGCGAAGTACCGCATGTAAAAGATGTGTTATGGTACGATGATGCCGCAGATATCAGTCTTCCCGTCGAGATGCTGCCGAAGGATATAAGGGAAGCCTTTTTTCAAAGGAGAAGCAACGATGATGTTGGCTCTTTTTGATAATACGACATCTTCGGACGAGGCAATGGATGCGGTGACACAGATGAGGCAGATTGCAGATAAGCAATGCTTTATAAGCGGAATGACAGGTGTTGTTACAGATATTAAAAATCTTTGCCTGCATGAGCTCCCGATTTATGTGGTGATCGCAGTACTCTGCTGTCTTTTGATATTGGAACTGACGTCCACGTCGTTTCTTGTACCGATCTTGTTTTTGATAAGTATCGGAGCGGCGATTGTATATAATCTCGGAAGCAATATCCTTTTTGGGAGAAACGTCCTATATTACGAAAGCGTGACTGCGATTTTACAGTTAGGCGTAACGATGGATTATTCCATTTTCCTTTTGAATAGTTATGAGGAAAATAAGAAACGGTTTCCGGGAGAAAAAGAACGGGCGATGGGGCATGCGATCGCGAATACGTTTAAGTCGGTTGTCGGAAGTTCGGTGACAACGATCGCAGGCTTCGCGGCGTTGTGCGCCATGACGTTTACACTTGGAAGAGATCTCGGAATCGTAATGGCAAAAGGTGTTGTTATGGGAGTGCTCTGTTGTGTGACGCTGCTTCCTTCACTTGTTCTTGTATTTGACAAATGGATAGAAAAAACAACGCATAGACCACTGTTTTCTAATATGAATAAACCGTCAGAGTTTATTACGAAACATTATGCTGTCTGGATCGTTTTGTTCCTTGTCCTTTTGTTCCCTGCAATTTACGGAAACAACCATACGAAGATCTATTATAATATCGCTCAGTCTCTTCCGGGATCGCTTGACAGTAATGTGGCGAATGAAAACTGGAAAAGGATTTTGAAATGGGAAACATGCATATGATCCTCATGGATAAAAATATGGATGGTGTGCAGAAACAGAAAATGCTCGATCAGGTTGATGAAGTTGACGGTGTAAAATGGACGATCAGCATGAACTCTTTGATAGGTCCGTCCGTGCCGGATTCGATGATCCCGGACGATATTAAGAGTATGTTGAAAAGCGATCACTATGAGCTGGCATTTATTTGTTCGGAATATGCATCTGCAACAGATCAGGTAAATACACAGATCGCACAGATCGACGATATTGTGAAATCATATGACGATGACGCTATGGTGATCGGGGAAGCGCCTTTGATGAAAGACCTTCAGGATGTAACGGATGTAGACCTTACAATGGTCAATGTTCTTTCGATGGCGGCGATCTTTCTGATCATTATGATCGTATTTAAGTCAATTTCCCTTCCGGTTATTCTTGTATCGGTTATCGAGTTTGCAATAGCGGTCAACATGGCGTTTCCATATTATATGGGAACGGAACTTCCGTTTGTGGCAAGTATTGTGATCGGAACGATTCAGCTTGGAGCGACTGTTGACTATGCGATCTTGATGACGAGCCGTTATCAGAAAGAACGCGGACGCGGAAGGTCGAAAAAAGAAGCGATCGCGATCGCTCATAAAACAAGCATGCCGTCAATTATCAGCAGCGGTTTAAGTTTCTTTGCGGCGACGTTCGGAGTGGCGTGCTACTCTAAAGTAGACATGATCGGTTCTATATGTACATTGTTGGCAAGGGGAGCGATCATCAGTATGATCGTAGTTATACTTGTACTTCCGGCGATGTTTATGATATTTGATAAAATTATCTGTAAGACATCGATTGGATTTCTCGGAGAAAAGGCGAAGAAACGGCGCAATAAAAGTAATGGAAACAAAAAGTAAAACTATGAATGTCGGGAAAGGATGTTGGCAGTTATGAATAAAAACAGAAGAATGAAACATGTAGTAGCGGCTTCACTGGCTTTCGGAGCGGCGGCGCTTACCGGATTCGGACAGATCGCTCCGGCAGCAGTATATGCGGCAGAGCAGACGGAAACTGTGAAAACAGAAAGTACAAAAAGCGGAGAACAGGCAGACGAAGGCCTGTTTAAAGAAGAAACGGTTTATGTCAATGCAGATGCAAACGGAGCGGTAAAACTTATAACAGTTTCGGATTGGCTGAAAAATGCGGGAACGACAGAAAGTTTAAAAGATGTCAGCGAACTTGACGGTATTAAAAATATTAAAGGAGAAGAAACCTTTTCGGAGTCGGGCGATAATCTGACGTGGGATACAAACGGCGCAGATATTTATTATCAGGGAACGACTGAAAAAGAACTTCCGGTTTCCGTGAAACTGACCTATTATCTGGATGGAAAGAAAATCAGTCCTTCAGAGCTGAAAGGAAAAAGCGGACATCTGAAGATCAAAATTGATTATACAAATAACACAAAGAAATCGGTGAATGTAAGCGGAAAATCCGAAGAACTAAGCAGTCCGTTTGTAATGATGACAGGAATGATACTTCCGAATGAGACGTTTAGCAATGTGGCGATCGACAACGGAAAAGTAGTGTCAGACGGGAATAGAAATATCGTACTTGGATTTGCTGTTCCGGGTATGAAAGAAAGTCTGGGAATGAATGATTTCTCGCAGTCGTCTTCGCAGGTATCGCTTCCTGAAAGTCTTGAGATAAGCGCGGACGTAACGGATTTTACGATGTCCTCTACTTATACGGTCGCATTGTCCGATATTTTGGAAGATTTGAATGTGAAAGAAATCGTTGATTACAGTTCTTTGCAAAGCGCTCTTGATGAGCTGGAAAATGCGGCGTTGGAACTGGTAAGCGGAACAGATACGTTGTCTTCCGGGGCGGCGCAGCTTTCTTCCGGCGCGGCAGAATTAGAAGACGGCATCAAGAAATATACAGATGGAACGGATACGTTGGCAAATGGAGTTGTATCTTATGTAAATGGGGAACAACAGTTAGCAGACGGCGCAAAAAGCCTTACGGAATTGAGCGCAGGCTTATCCCAGGTTCAGTCAGCAGTGAGTCAGCTTAGCGCAGCCACAGACGGAAGTTTGACAAGCGTGAATGAGAAAGATATTAAGGCAGGAGCGCAGAAATTGGCAGACGGAACGCAGCAGCTTGTACAGGTTCTCGGAACAGAGGCTGTTCAGGCTGTGATGCAGCAGGTGACAAGTATGATCGAGATGGGAAAGGCGCTCATTGAGGAAACGAAAGGGCTGGAAACAAGTCTGCAAAACGGAATCGTAACCCCGGTTCAGGATCTTGCGGCGCAGGCACAGGCAATTTCAGGAGAGCTTCAGAAAATTTCAGATTTGCAGACGAATCTTACAAATGCATGTACTGCCGTAAATACTGCGGTAAACGAAAATAATGCTGTTATTGATGCCGATAATGGACAGATTGCGGCGAATAACGAAAAGATTACGTCAGCTAAGACGAAAGCCATCTCAAGTTCACAGACGATTCAACAGGCGGTAGATTCCCTGACGGCGAAGAGAAATGAAATCGCACAAAATGATCCTCAGTCAGCGGCTCTTGCAGATCTTGATAATGCGATACAGGCGCTGAATGAAGCGAAAAACGCCGCGGCTGAAGTGACCGATATGCCGGAACTTTCTTCTATAGAAGGAAAACTAAATCCGGTGCAGGCGGATCTGTCAGGCGTGGATGTGCAGGCTGTTCAAAATGCAGTAGGAAAAATGAAAGTAGATCTGTTTACATTAAAACTTGCGGCTGCAGGAATGAATGCAAAACATTCCCGAAGTAGAAGAAAATTAGACGCAATCCAGAAAGCGGGAGGAAAACCTGCCTTTGGATCAACTGGGAGCGCTGACAGGTAAGATCGACGATCTAAATACGGGAATGCAGGGGCTTAACAGTGGAATCGGATCTTTGCATACGAATCTATCATCTTTAGATCAATCTCTTGCAGTATCAGTACCGAAAGCGGCTTCCGGAATCGCACAGCTAAACGGAGGATTTACACAATTAGGCAGCTTTAACAGTCAGCTTACGGCAGGAGCGGAGCAGTTAAAAGAAAACAGCAGCGTACTGAAAAACGGAGTGTCGGCTTTGAACAGCGGAGCGAAAACTTTGTCAGAAGGAGCTGTGACGCTGGCGGACGGAATGAAGACGTTTGATGCAGAAGGAACGAGTAAACTGAAAACAACGGTTGAAGGTGCGGTCGGAGAATTGATGAACCGGTTAGAAGCGCTGACATCTAAAGAGTGCAGCTATGATACGTTCAGCGGAAAAGACAGCGCGATGGACGGTAATGATAAAATTTGTAATCGAAACAGAAGCGATTGAATAAAAGCAGAAAAAAGTGCCTCCCCTGTCTGAGCCGCAGGAGAGGCATTTTTTATAAGGACAATTAAATAAACTTCTGTTCAGGAGCATCCACTTGGGAGTGGATGCTTCCATTTTTCCATCCAATAATTGACCTGCAGCATATAAGCAAGCATCTGAGGTCCTGCCATAAGCTGCCCATACCATGGTTTTCCGTAGTCGGAAGGCGTATCAAGGAAACGCAATACTTTCTTTTTATCAAGAAATGTTCGTATAGGAGCATTGGGGGAAGCGAGGACTTCTTTTAGTTGATCTGCGAGCAATGCTTCATAATGAGGATCATAAGTTTTTGGATAAGGACTTTTGCGTCTCCACAAGATCTCTTTTGGCAAGATGCCCTCTCCGGCATGGCGGAGCAGACCTTTTACAATTCCGTCCGGACATTTGATGTCCCACGGGATATTGAAAATGTATTCTACGATCCGATAATCGGCAAACGGTACGCGGGCTTCAAGTCCGCTGTACATACCGGCGCGGTCCATCCGATCAAGAAGAGTTGCCATAAACCAGCGGATATTCAGGTAGGCGATCTCACGCCGACGTTTTTCTTCGGGAGAATCATCAGGTAGAACCGGCGTTTCACGAATCGTCTGTTCATAGGCGTTAAGGGCATATTCTTCCATGTTCAGTTCGTGAATAAAATCGTCGTCTAACAATGCTTGCCGCGGCTGCATAGAAGGCGACCATGGAAACATATTCGTTTCAAATGAGCTTTTTTATGAAACCAAGGGTAGCCTCCGAAAATTTCATCAGCACATTCGCCTGTAAGGACAACGCTGTTGAACTGTTTGACAAGTGAACAGAAATACAACATAGAGGACTCGACGTCGGCCATGCAGGGGAGATCCCGCGCGTCTACGGCTTTGTACAGATAATCCAGTTGATCCTGACTGCTGCATTCGAGGAAGTGATGGTTTGTTTCATATAATTCTGCCATCTGTTCGGCAAACGGACGATCCTGACTTGGCTGGAATGTATTGGATTTAAAATACGTTTTGTTTTCCGTGAAATCAAAAGAAAAAGTATTTAGTTTTTCCCCTGATTTTGCCAGATGTCCGGCGCAGACGGCAGTGACGAGGCTGCTGTCTATTCCGCCGGAAAGAAACGTGCAGATGGGAACGTCTGAAAGCATCTGCTTTTTGATGGAATCTGTGAGAAAGCCATCTCGTTTTTTCGATTGTATCAGAAGGCGAATCAGCGTGGAGGCAGCTGCTAAGTTTCCAGTAAAAACTGTCTTTTGAAAGAAGTGTGACTAATGGAAATGTGTTCGCCGGGGAGCACTTCAAGAATATTTTTAAATACACCTTTTCCGTATGTTTTTGCAGGACCTAAGGCGAATATTTCATTGAGGCTGTTCCGGTCAAGTTCGGGAACGATATCGGGATAGGCAAATAATCCCTTGATTTCGGAAGAAAAAATAGTAGTCTCGTCTTTTTTGTATAAAAGAGAGGTTTGACACCGAGCCTGTCGCGGAACAGATGAAGCGTTTGACAAGATTCATCCCACAGCGCGATTGCAAAGATTCCGTTTAACTTTTTAATAAAAGATGGTCCGCAGCGCATAAATCCGGCAAGGATTACTTCTGTATCGCCGGACGTCAGAAACTGTTCACCTTCAGAAATCAATTCTGCTTTCAGTTCCGGGGCATTATATATTTCACCGTTATATGCAATGACACAACTGTGATCGCCTCTGACGCGTCTCATCGGCTGATGTCCGGTGACTAAGTCGATGATGTTCAGACGAACATGGGCAAGCCCGCATTGAGGGGAGAGAAACGTACCTTCATCATCCGGCCCACGGTGCTTTTGAACTTGATTCATCATTTCTAAAAATGTGGTTTCTGTAGTTCTTTTCTTTTGTATAATCCGCAGATGGGTTTAAAAAAATCCGGCGATTCCGCACATAGAAAATTCTCCTTCTTCTATTTTTTGACAATATCGCGTATGACAGGCTGAAGCTGCCGGTTCTCAAGAGCGGCTTCCAAAGCCGGGATAAGCAGATCGGTATGGGCAGTCATTGAATTCGGCTTTTTTCGGGATCATCCTGCCCGAACGGAACAAAG
>ENA-OPYU01000317-OPYU01000317.1-human-gut-metagenome-genome-assembly--contig:-NODE-317-length-19346-cov-5.516832_pt1 | contig 19346 bp, 15 predicted proteins | sample MGYA00242637_ERZ504482 | MGnify/ENA primary metagenome ERZ504482 (study PRJEB26092, sample SAMD00036237) | human gut metagenome | host: Homo sapiens | study: EMG produced TPA metagenomics assembly of... | reverse complement strand
ATTCTTCGGCTCTTTTAGCGATATTATCAAGCGGAACTTTTCCCTCACCCTCGCCAAACTCAACTTTTACGTTGATATGTCCGTCTGGCTTTTTGTGGGAAAGCAGTACTACCGTCTCCACATGCACCGTCTGACAAAACTGATCCACCGCCACACTCTTCACAACCTCATATCCTCTTGCCTGTATCATCTCCAGATCCCGTGCCAGACTGGTCACTTTACAGGAAATGTAGACAATCTTGTCCACTCCGTAATCCAGGATTTTCGGCAAAGCCTTTGGATGAATCCCGTCTCTTGGCGGATCCAGGACGATCACATCCGGTTTTTCCTCAATCTCATCCAACACTTTAAATACGTCCCCGGCAATAAATTTACAGTTGGAAAGTCCGTTGTGTGCAGCATTTTCTTTGGCTGCCTCCACAGCTTCCTCGATAATCTCCACACCGATCACCTGTTTTGCCACCGGCGCCAGCACCTGCGCGATCGTCCCAGTTCCGCTGAACAAATCGAACACTGTCATATCGTTGATATCTCCGATATAATCACGAACTGTACTGTAAAGCACTTCCGCCCCTCTTGAATTTGGTTGAAAGAAAGAAAACGGCGTGATCTTGAATTCCAAATTCAACAGCTTCTCATAAAAATAGTCCTGCCCGTAAATGATTCTGGTCTCATCACTCTGAACCACATCAGAAAGAGAATCATTTAAAATATGAAGAAATCCCACGATTTTCCCTTCCAGTTCCAAATTAAGGAGTGCCTCTTTTAATGGAGACATATCGTGTTCTTCCTGTGTAGTTGTAACCAGATTGACCAGGATTTCTCCTGTGCGGTCACCTCTCCGAAGCAGCAAATGACGCAGATAGCCTGTATGCTGCATTTTCTTATAATAGCTGACATTTCGCTCCTTAAAATATTCCAGCACACAATTTAAGATTTTTGTCATGTCATCATGTACCAGCTTGCAGTCTGACGCTGTCAGCACATCATACGTGCTGCCTTTTTTATGCAGTCCCAATGTCAGAGGCCCGTCCTTATACTCGTCGCCGAACGAGAACTCCATCTTATTGCGGTATGCAAATTCTTTCGGACTTGCCTTCACTCCTTCAAAAAGATATTCACCGTTCACTGCTTCATTCAGAATGTTTTTCACCTGTTCTGCCTTCATGTCCATCTGTGCTTCATAAGACATGGTCTGGTACATACACCCTCCGCATACCGGGAAAATGCTGCACACCGGTTTTCTTGTTTCCAGCGGAGATTTCTCCAGCACTTCCAACAGGCGCCCCTCTGCATTTCCTCGCTTAAACTTATTCACACAGAATTTTACCTTCTGTCCCGGAATCCCGTTCTTTACGATCACAGATTTGCCTTCTTCTGCAACTGTGACAACTCCTTTATTGGGAAACTCCACTTTTTCTATCGTTCCTTCTAATACTTGTCCTTTTTTCATTCTCTTTTATCCTTATCTTTTCTTTGTTTTTGTAATACTTCCTGACGAAAAAAGAGACAGGGTGCAGTGTATTCCGACCACATCCTGTCTTCTGTTCTCTTTTCGTTCTGATTAAACCTGATCTTCCTCACTGAAATAATCATCGAAATCATCATCAAAATCTTCTTCGAAATCTTCCAGATAATCCGGTGTAAAGAAGCAATATACCGCATATGCGATCGCTGCCACTGCTGCAACAGCACCTACAATCGCCAATACCCAGATGACTGTCTTTTTCACTTTTTCATCATCTTTCTTTTTCAGTAATTCATTCAGTTTTGACTCTGCGATCAATTCCTCAACTTTACTCATATATTCACGTCCTTTCTCCTTGCCGCCGTACAGGTTTGCTTTTCATTATTATAACACTATCATTTTCAGATTACTACTGATTTATGCCAAATTCACATAATTTCTATAATTTTACCAAACGGGCAAATCCGGCAAACATTTTTTTCACTCCGGCGGTGTCAAACTCTACGGTTACCTCAAAATCTCTGCCGCCTTCCGTAATCTGTGTCACGGTTCCTTCTCCAAATTTCATGTGCCGGACACGGTCACCCACACCATAATCCAGCCCCTTTTCTTTGCTGACTGCAAACTGTTTTGGCGCAGCCGCAGAAAATGCCTTTGCCTTAAAGGTCTGTTTTGCCTGCGTATACGCAGTCTGTTTCGGAATCTCCTGTCTTTCTTCAAACATTTTCGAAGAACGGTTGCCATTGTCAAGCAGTTCCAATGGAATTTCTTTCATAAACCGGGACACTTTATTGTACTGTGTCTCTCCCCGCACCATCCGCCGCATAGCACTGGTCATGGTCAACTTCTGCTCTGCTCTTGTGATTCCCACATAGCAGAGGCGCCGCTCTTCTTCCATATCCTCCCTGTCATCTGATGTAACTGTCATATAACTTGGAAACAGTCCGTCTTCCATTCCTGCCAGATACACATGTGGAAATTCCAGACCTTTTGCACTGTGCAGTGTCATTAAAACTACATAATCCTGTTCCTCATCCAGACTGTCAATGTCTGCCACCAATGCGACTTCTTCCAAAAATCCGCTAAGTGTCGGTTTTTCATCCTGATCCAGACAGGATTCTTCATAAACCGCAACCTTGCTTCGAAGCTCGTCGATATTTTCAATTCTTGTCTCTGACTCTTCTTTTCCTTCTGCTTCCAGACTCTCTATGTATCCCGTCTTATCGATTACTTCCTGCAAAAGATCCGACAGACTTAAGGTTTCTGCCACTCCCTTAAAGTACTCGATCAATGCCACAAATCCTTCCAGCTTTGCAGCACCTCTTGCCACCCCCGGTATCAGATCCAGCCCTAAAAGAGCATCATAGAATCCGATTCCTCTGGACGCCGCTGACTCCTGAATTCGATTGATCGTAGTCAGGCCAATGCCTCGCTTCGGTACATTGATGATCCTTCTGACTGCCAGATCATCTTTTCCATTGTCGATGGTCTTCAGATATGCAAGCACATCCTTGATTTCTCTTCTCGCATAGAAATTCACACCGCCGACAATCTTATATGGAATATTCTGTGCCACAAACCGTTCCTCAAACAGACGGGACTGCGCGTTAGTCCGGTATAAAATCGCATGATCATTGTAAGATGCCCCGTTTCTGACTTCCCTTTCAATGTCATCTGCAATATATTCTGCTTCATCATATCCGGTATCAAACTGGCAGAACTTAATCTTCTCTCCTTCTCCATTATCTGTCCAAAGCTGCTTGTCCTTTCTACCCACATTGTTGCTGATCACTGCATTTGCAGCATCCAGGATATTGCCTGTAGAACGATAATTCTGCTCCAGTTTGATGACTGTCGCATCGGGAAATTCCTGTTCAAAATTCAAAATATTTTTAATATTGGCTCCCCGGAATTTATAAATGGACTGATCATCATCACCGACCACACAGAGATCTCTGTATTTGCCCGCCAGCAGACTCACCAGCTGGAACTGCACGGTATTTGTATCCTGATACTCATCCACCATAATATAACGAAACCGCTCCTGATAATTCTCCAGCACATCCGGCTGAGTCTCAAACAGTTGCACCGTCTTCACGAGCAGGTCGTCAAAATCCAGTGCATTATTGGCATGCATCTGCTTTTCATACTCCTGATATACCTTGGCGATCTTCTCTTTTCCAAAGTCCCCCTGCGCATTCAGCGCATACTCCTGTGCGGAAATCATCTCAATTTTTTGCTGAGGAAATCGCCGCTAAAAGATTTCTCTCCTTATATACTTTCGTATCGATCTCCACCAGCTTACAGACATCTTTCATCAATGTCTTCTGATCATCCGTATCGTAGATTGTAAAATTCGTATCATACCCCAGGCGGTCAATATGTCTTCTCAAAATCCGTACACAAGTCGAGTGAAACGTGCTCACCCAGATACTCTCTGATCCAAATCCCACCAGATTATCCACACGCTCCCGCATCTCCCCGGCCGCCTTGTTCGTAAACGTGATCGCCAGGATATTCCATGGATTCACCCCCTTTTCTTCTATTAAATATGCAATCCTGTGCGTCAGCACTCTCGTCTTTCCCGATCCCGCTCCCGCAAGGATCAGAAGCGGACCATCCGTGCAGTAGACCGCCTCCCTCTGCTGTTCGTTCAGTGTATCATAAATGCTCATAATTGATCTCCTTTAATTGTCATGATTCTATTATCGAACATAGTTTCGTTCAAGTCAACTATATTATGGAAACAGATAAAAAATCTCCGCCATTTCCTTACAAAACAGCGGGATTTTAATGACTGTATTCACTTCATAACATCTCTGATCTTATTTGGGATCATCACTACTTCTGCCGGAATATCATTATCTTTATAATCATCATCGATACATTCATCCCAATATTCCAGATGCCTGATATCGATATAGCTTTCTGAATCGTACACCTCTGTACCGCCTTCTCCCTGTACAGAGTACCAATACAGAAATTCTGTTCCGTTGACCACTTCCCGGTGAATCGATTCTACAAACATTTTTTCATTCTCTAATGTAAGAAGTGTATCTTCCATATGGTCATTCAGAAAGGCCATCCATTCATCTACTTTCCCGGATTTTCCTTCTTTTACCTTAAATCGACTGAGTTCTGCTTTCAACATCTGAAATCCTCCCGTTTTTCTTTTAGTTTACTCTCGTTATGATCATATATCAATAATAAATACTGCTTGACTATCTGGTTTTCATTACTATATAATAAGTACATCGAGGTGATTATATGACAATTGATACAAATGATATTTTAAACAGCATACTGGAAAGTCTGTCCCGGATCGACTACATTCATCCCGAGGATATTCCGAATATCGACTTATATATGGATCAGGTGACCACATTTATGGATACTCAGCTTTCTTCAACCAAGCGCTACGCAGATGACAAGATTCTGACCAAGACCATGATCAACAATTACGCGAAGAACAATCTGCTTCCGCCGCCTGTTAAGAAGAAATATTCCAAGGATCATCTGCTCCTTCTGATTTTTATTTACTATTTAAAAGTATTCTTTCCATCAAGGATATCGAGACACTGTTAAAGCCGATGACAGATGCCGGCTTTGGTCAGGATTCTGACAAGGATACTTCCAGCCTTGCAGATATGTACCAGCAGATCTGCACCATGTGCAAAGGCCAGCTTGAACCGCTCAAAGAAAATATTTCTTCTGCCTGGGAGACTGCCGGAGAGACATTTTCCGAGATTCCTGATACCAGCAAAGATACTTTTCAGATTCTGGCATTTATCTGCAGCCTGAGTTTTGACGTATACGTAAAAAAAAATGATGATTGAAAAACTAATCGATACGTTTTCCAGCGAAGATTCTTCCCATAAGAAATAAAAATACCCGGCTATACTGGCCGGGCATTTTTATTTCTTCACATCTTTTATTTTTCCATCCGCTCAAACACCATATCGTATCCGTCATTTCCATAATTCAATGACCGGTTCACACGACTGATCGTTGCTGTGGATGCGCCTGTCTTCTCTGCAATCTCCAGATATGTCTTCTGCTCTCTTAACATCTTTGCCACTTCAAATCTCTGGGAAAGTGAGAGCAATTCATTGATGGTACAAATATCTTCAAAGAATGTATAACACTCCTCTTTGTCCTTCAGACTCAAGATTGCATCAAACAGGTAATCTACTGCTTCTGTTCTGACTTTTTTTACTCATCTCTTACCTCTCCTTTGTCAGTCAGGTCACTACTTTTACATTTTATCACACTAAATTTTTAAAGTCCACTTTTTTATAGAGATTTTAGAGATTCAGACAATTTTCAATTTTTTAAAGAAATATTACGATTCTTTATAATTATTCAAAAATTCCTTTAATTTATTAAAATCTGTTGTCACCACCAGCTCTTCCGGGAACTTGCAAAATTCCAAAACTTCCTTTATATAGCTGAAATTTCCAGCATCCACGTCAATGTGAGCATCACTTCCCGTTGTCACACAAACTTCATATTGTTTGCATAATTCTAACATTTGCAGCACATTTTCCCTGGTATTTTTTCTGAATCCATCCGGTCTTAAGGAACTGTTATTGATCTCCAAAAGCGTCTTTGTCTCCTTTGCAGTTTGAACCAGCACTTCATAATCTACCGGAAATCTGCCGTCATCCGGATGCCCGATAATATCAACATACGGCTTTTTCATGACTGCCGTATAAGCTTTCGTATTTTCTTCTCTGGTATGATCAAGTCCATAACATGGAGAATGAATCGATGCGATCACAATGTCCAGATTTCTGCAGAGAGATTCTGAAAGATCCAGATCTCCGTCCGGATTCATAATGTTGAGCTCCGTTCCAAGAAGCAGTTTCACACCATGCATTTCGCGCGGGATCACATTAAAATTCCGAAAATAAATCTCCTGACAAGATCCCGGCATTTGAGGTGCATGTTCTGTCAAAGATAATACTTCCAGTCCATTTTTTGATGCTGCATATGCCATTTCTTTCAAAGAACTGTATGCATGTCCGCTTGCAATTGTATGTGCGTGTGTATCTGCGATCAATCTCATAATTTATCCACTCCATTTCTTTTGATTTTTTATTCAGTATACCACATTTTGTTCTGAATACAATTTTTCATCATGGATACACTAAATCCGAGGTGATAATTTTGGATAAAGAAACACAAAAAGAAATGAAAAAAAAGTCAAGAACTGATTGACCATTATGATTATTTAAAAAATGCCGCTTCCTCCACAGACTGCACCGGACTGATCCCGGCGCTGCCCGAATCCGAGGACGAGCTTGATGCCTACAATGATGTTTATCAATATCAGACTCCACTCGTCAAACCAAAATCATAGAGGGAGCACACCCGGTTACTGTTCAGTAACACACCCACTCTCCAATCACGATAATTTGACAAAAAAGCGTTGTTCTTCGTCAAACAAAATGCTATAATGTCTTTATCGTAGGTAAAACGAGTCACAACAAGTGATACAAAGGAGAGATATAAATAATGAAATGCCCAAAATGTGGAAAGGATGTCATTTTACAGAAAAAGCAAGTAGGGGTTGATGAAAATGGCAATCCGGTTTTAAACGAATACGCAATCTGCAAAGACTGCAAAAAACAATGGAATCTTGACAAACAACGTGCAAAAAAATCGGCTCCTAAACCGGCTGCTTCTGTAGCAAAACATACAGAAGCAGCTCCAAAGCAGGAGGCGCCAAAAGCACCTGTAGAAAAAAACAGAAGAAACAAAAGCAACAGAACAAAAGAAAATCGCTGAGCACACAGACGAGCCAAAACAGCCTGTACAGAAAAAGAAGCGTCCAGCTTCCGAAAGACCTGTTTCTGAGCATTCCGAAAGACCGAAAAAGAAACGTCCGGTCTCTGATCATTCTGAAGAAGCGCCTCGGAAAAAACGTCCTGATTCCGAAGCTTCTGATGCTGTACCTAAGAAAAAACGCCCGGCTCCTGCAGATTCAAAAACAAGAGTGATTTCTGTTCCGGAAGAATTCAAACAGGAACCTTCCGAAGAAGGGCAGCGTTACGGTAATATTCCTTCTGAAAAAGTACGTGCAAAACGTGAACGTGCAGTGAAAAAAAGTTACGAGGATATGCTTGCATCTGATCCGGACAGAAAGTCTGTACACAAACGCAAGCCGGCGCCGAAGCCAGTAGAAGAACCGGAAGAAATCGAAGACGAGGAAGAATATGAGGATGATTACATCACTCCAAGATTTCGGGTACTCCGTGTGATTTTCGGACTTCTTTCTATCGTAGCGTTTGGTTTCTTTACATACAAAGGAGTGATCAGCGGACTGGACAGCATTACCTCCGGAAGTAATTCCAACATTGGTACTTTCTATGTCATCATGGCACTTTGCATGCTGATCTCCGGACTGCTTCTTCTCATTCTTCAGAAGAGCAATACGATTTTTGCATTCCTGCTCCCGATGCTCTTTTATATCGGATGCAGCGTGATCGGTTTCCTGAAACATGGTGATGACAAGATGCTCTTATACAGTGCGATCGCATGTGTTGTACTTGCAGTGATCTTCCTGATCCTGACGATCTTGTCCAGACGTGACACTGAGGAAGACGAAGACTTTGATGATTATGATGATCCATTCGAAGAGGATCACGATAACTACTAATTTTAAATTATAATTTTATGCCGGTCTGATTTCATTCAGACCGGTTTTTTTCCACGCTTCTTTTTTTGCCGGCATATACTTTTAGTAACATCTTTAAAAACTATGGAGTGCTTATGAAAAAAATGAATTCTCACATTTCTTCTTGCCGCATCCATGATCCTGCTTACGGGATGCCACTCTTCAAACAACAGTACCCCGACCGGCGGCAATCCGGATTCTTCCAAAGAGGAATTGACAAAACTCACCTTAAATGAAGTTGCACACTCAATTTTCTATGCCCCTATGTATGTTGCCATTGAAAAAGATTATTTCCGGCAAGAGGGCATTGAACTGGAACTCGTCACAGGATTTGGGGATGTATACTTAGTACAAGGCAAATGATACAATATTCTCAGGACGGCAACTCCATCCGTCCAACACTCATATACGCCGCCCGTAAAAAGGTGTGCATCATTTCGGTTGTCAGGATCATCCCTTCTGGCAGCCGGAATTTAAAAGTATTTCCGGGTATCTCTATAAACTCTTGGTATAGTAAAAATGTATCGTAAGATTCGTAGATTTGATATTCCATATCTATCCCCTCCATTTATTCCATTATATCATAAAAATATTTTAAAAACTTTTCAATTTGCTCTTGACTTTACGCCAATATTGGCGTAAAATATAACCATAAGATAAAGCAAAGGAAGATAACGAAATGAAAAAATACAAACAATTATCCAAAAATTATTGAAAAGCAAGTCATAGGGGAACTGGTAAAAGGAAAAGCAATCATTTCGGAATCTCCGAAGCTTTGAAGAAAGCATGGAATGAAGCAAAAAGAGGTGATACAAAAAATGACAGGAACAGAGAAGCAGATCAGCTTCGCAAATGATCTGATCGAGAAAATGAACAAGCAGTTTGATGCTCTGATCGCAGACTGCAAAGCAGGATTTCCGGAAAATGTAAGCATGTGGGAGTCTTGCAAAACTGGATATAACAGAATTATTTCTGAATCTGATGCAGGACTTGTAATCGAGTTATTAAAAATCAACGAAACATCTTACCAGAAATACTATCAGAAACTCTTTTTTAACGTTAGACATGGCTATAACACAATGTGTAACAGAATCTTAAGCGAAGTTTACGGAAAATAAATAAAATGCTGTCCTATCGGCTATACGGGGAGAAGGAGAAGAACTATGGCAGAACTTAAAGAACTCAGAAAATTTATGGGACTTACTCAAAGAGAATTGGCGGAGAAAACTGGAATCAACATCCGTCAGATACAGAAAATTGAAAAAGGCGAAATTGACGTAAGTAACATGACTGCAAAAAATGCGCAGGCTTTATCTGGCGCACTCGGATGCAGCGTTGAGGATATGTTGGCATTAGACTTAAACGTTTTTACCAGCGAAACTAAACAGTCTTTAAAAGATGGAGAAATGGACTTACATGACCTTTTAAGGATGGACAAATACCAGAAAATCAAAAAACTCAGCAAGATTGGAAGCTTTGAAAGTACATTTTACGAAAATTACAAATGGATCCCAGAAGCACTGTTTGGCAAATTGACACCGGATGAGCTTGCAAAGCTTGTTGATAGATTTTATGACTGCTATAGCTCTGGAAAAAATGCAAGATAAAAGGATAAGCAATAAGCTTATCCCTATCTTTTAGCTTTAAATATACTGTTAATATTTCAATCCGCGTCCGCCGGAATTGCTGGCAGAACCGCACACCAAAGCATCCATTGGGTGCGACAACTTTAATATCTCGTATTAAAGCTACTACTAATATTTCAATCGGCGAAACTGTGATTTGCTCAGTTTCCGCAATACAGAGCATCACCTGTATTGGACGGCTTTATAATATCACATTTATCCGGATATGTAAATACACCCAAAAAATTTATTTAATAATTGCAAAGATACCACACTCAGAGAACTGATCTCCGAGGGGGTTTTTATTAGAACAACTGGAACCGATCGATTGCCTGTCCGAACGCTCCAGCATATCCGTCCTGTCCGTTTCCAGTCTCGTTATCATACTGCCATGACCAGTAAGCTTCATTTACAGGGCTGACACGGTACTGCGCTTTCTGGTAGCCGTATTTTGCCGCATAATCTGCTGGAGTATTGTAGTACACCTCGATTGCGTCAATCGGCTGTCCGGTACCTGCATAACCATTGTTGTGGTCATTCCAGTTGCATCCAGTCACATAAGGCAGCCACCCTCTTCCGATCACGTGAACTCTATACTTTACGGATCCTTTGTCTACCTTAATAGCTACATCCGTGATGCGCTTACCCTGAATCCCGGCAAAATCCGTGAGATTACGTACAAACGGCAAGATGCGTCCGTCCTCCAGCTTGACAGCGTAAGTAAATACTACTTCCGGCTGCTGTGACGCCGATACCTGTCCACCAGATACGTAAGTTGGTGGCGTGACATTTCCGGCCATATACTCCTTAATCCGCTTGATAAAGTAGGATTTCGTAGCTTCTCTGCCACCGTGAATCTCCACAGATCTGTGAGGGCATGATGTGGCATACACCTCCTGGTGCAATCTGATCGTGCTTGTGCTTGGTGTGATTCCATACTGCTTACACTTCTGTGCTGCCAGCTGCAATGCTTTTTCCTCGTTTGCTTTAAATACATCCAGATCACCCATGCTCTGGCATACTTCGATACTCAGATAATTCAAGTTTCCGCTTGTGTCTCCACAGTGCCATGCACAATTCCAGTCGTCCTCTGCCTGCAAGATTCCATCCTGTGCTACATAATAGTGCGCAAATCCGTTTTCCAGAGGATGTGTCTGTAACCAATTTCTATAAAACGCTGCGTTCGCATTCTGACTACCAGCGTCATTATGGATAAAGATTCCCGCTGGATTTCTCCTTCTGTTTCCTGCTACTCCACGACAAATACTCATATTTCTTCTCCTTTCTGTGCGATGTCGCACAATAAAAGAGGACGATTGCTCGCCCTCCTGCTCCTGTGATTTATTTGTTAAAACATCCAGTGCTTTTTTTAACGCTTCCGGATATTTCACACCCATAATTCCAACATTTTCCAAAATCGAGATACCCTCATTTGCTATAAATGCCAGTACTACGGCTGTGCGGATGTAGTCTACGCCGAGAGTGACATCCAATCGGTATGCAATAAGTACGATCAGGAGAGATACTCCTTTTCTGCACAAGCCTTTCCATGCAGAGTAGCTACTCAGTGCCCCGTTTTCCGACTTGTTGCTCTTTTTCCAAAAGGCGGCAATCAGAAGTCCGAGAACAAAGTCCACTCCCATAAAAATAAGTAATGTAGTCAAATCCTCGGACCATCCTCCAATCAGATTTACAAATCCTCCAACAATAGCTCCAAACACCATGCATAAAAACGCTTTTACATTTGCCAACTGTTCCATTTTCTTCATATCCTCACTTTCCTTTCTGGTTTTAAGTATAAAAATAAGACCATTACGGTCTTGCTCTAATCTCCATATTCACTCCTTTAATCAATCATCTGTAATCCACGTGAACGCTGCGTGACGTTCTGTAAATGCGGCATTCTCCACATAAATCTTGATCCCCCCATCTTTTCCTATGCCGTATCTTCCCGTTCCAAATATGTTAGGTCCTACAACTTCACTATAGGGAGCAAAGAAATCAACAACCGGTCGATATCCTACTGGAATTTTCACCTCGTTGAATGGCCCGTATTCGCCACTTCCTGGAAATTGTGCAAGCATTGTGATCTTGCATGTTACCATAAATCCTCTTCTTTTTAGTTCTATACGGATGTTATTAGCGGAGTTTGTGCTTGTATATGGACCTTTCACGGTGCCGGAGTCGTAATTGCGATACGCATATATGCTTATACGTGGGGATACAGAATTTCTTGCATATATCATTTCATCCTCAAACTGGATTGTCGTTGCTTTTCTTGTATTTTCATTTGTAAACATGATGTTTTGCAAGTTCACGCTCATAGTAGCTCGATCTATTGTCGGAGCCTTACCAGAGAAAGCCAAATACGCATTACTCAATGACGCAACATTTTCCACTGCTCCTTGCACGATTTTCTTGCTAATAATCTTTCCGGATGTAACATCGATAAGCATTGTTCCATTCTTATCCTTAATAAGTCCGGCAGTTACAGTTCCAAGATCTGCCGCTATCGCACTTAAAGTCTGTGCGTTTAAGTTATCAACAGAAATATAATGGATCACCCACCTACTTCCATCCCACCGCTTGATCGGCTGACCGGATGCCGTTTGCCATAACTGGCCAACTTTAGGATTTGACGGAGCCGTAGAAGATACAATTATGCCACTTGGTCCTGTTGCTCCTGTAGCACCGGTCGCTCCCTTATCACCATATGCTCCGATGATACATGGTGCTGATTGATACGTGCTACCATTTGTATAGGTAACAACTTCATAATTCCACAGATATTTTTTTGACGCCGTTATTGCTTGTACAGTTGTAGTCCATCCTGATGTGGACGCCGACACACCGCTTCCGCTTGCCGTTGCAAGATAATAATTCGTGATAGATTTTATTCCGTTTCCAGTTACCCCTTGTGGTCCCGTTGCACCAGTTGCCCCCTGCGGTCCTTTCGGGCCAGTCGCTCCTTGTGGCCCCTGCGGTCCAGTAGCACCTGTATTCCCTTGAGGTCCTTGTGGACCGGTAGCTCCTGTTGCTCCTTTGTCTCCGTATATCCCGATTATTTTTGGTGTAGTGGTCGCTGTCGTATTATCTGTAAACGTAAATTTTTCATAGTTCCACAAGTATTTATTTGTTGCTGTCATCGTAGGAATTGATGTACTCCAACCGCTTAACTCCGTTGTAATTCCTGTTTTTGCGGAAGAAATCAAATAATATTCCGTAATAGTTTTTATCCCTCTTCCCGATGTCCCCGCCGGCCCTTGTGGTCCTGTCGCACCTTGTTCTCCTTTAATCTTCGCCCACTTATAAGATCCAACACTTGCAGGATCGGACTGATTGTAATCCACGCAAGTACCAATATACGTTCCTACATCTTCTCCGCTGTTTCCGGTAAATGTTTTCCCTCCATCGTTGGAATATTTAATGTGCAGATAGCTTGTCTTGCCGTTTGTACCGTTCGTCCCCGGAATCCCCTGTGTTCCCTGCGGTCCTTGAAGTCCTTGGAAGCGTGACCAGGTATATTTCTTTGGATCCGTGCTATCCGCCTGAACAGAGTCTACATAAGTACCAATGTATGTAGACGGCGTTTCCGTCATCTGGCTACTTGATGTAGGATTCGCAACTGAGGAATACTTAATATGAAAATAGGTGGACTGTCCGGCTGGTCCCTGCGGTCCAGTAGCACCTGTATTTCCTTGAGGTCCCTGTATTCCCTGTTCACCTTTAGGACCTTGTACCCCCCTTGCAGACCGGGAACTCCCTGTGGACCACGTTCCCCCTGTTCTCCTTTAATCTTTGTCCATGTATACTTCGCAGCATCCGTACTATCTGCCTGTGTATAATCTGTATACTGCCCGATATAGAGCTTATTTGTACCATCCGTGGTGGAAAATCCCGTCTTGCCATCTGCGCTGTTTGCATAGGCGATATGTAGATACGGGGTCTTTCCATCAGCTCCCGGCTTTCCGGGTGTTCCGTTTTCCCCGTTTGCGCCTTTGATCTTGCTCCATGCGTATTTTGTTGGGTCTGTGCTGTCGTTCGGAATAAAATCGACATACATTCCGATATATTCCCGATTACTGTCAGAAACAGAAAAATCTTTAGACCCATCTGCGCTGTTTGCATAAGCAATGTGGGTATACTGTGTTCTTCCGTCTGCCCCCGGCTTCCCGGGAATCCCTTGTTCCCCAGGTGGTCCTTGTGGTCCCGCAGGTCCCGGTTCCCCATCATCTACCTTGGTAATCGTAACCTCGTAATACCCACGTTTTATCCCATTTTCCAGAGCCTCAAACGAGTACACCGCCTTTGTATCAACATCAGTTGCATTTACCGTAACGCTCTTACCGACATAAAACTCTGTACCATCTTTGCTCCATCGGAATTGTAGCTTGTCTGCCACATCCACGCCGTTATCGTAAGCGCAAGCGGTCAGAGTAGTGCTACCGATGCCATTTTTAAAGATAATGCCGTTGTTGGTAGAGATACTACTGGTGTAAATCTTTGTTTTGTTAATCAGATCCTCTACTTTCTGCAGCAAATCTTCAGAGATTTCCGACTGCTGCTCTTTAAAATTGGTAAAGACTGTCTTGTTTGCTTGCGGATTCGTGAAACTGCGAACCTGCTCCGATACTCTTGCACTCAAGTATAAGGTCGGCACATATTCCTCATCCTCAATCTCCACGGTATCCCCAATGGCGGTATCAAAGTATCCCGTCACATCATAAGTCACGACCGGTTCAGATGCTGTTTTAAGATCAGACAGAGCCATACTGTACAACTTGTCTTTATTATCCGTATCGTAGGATTTTGGCATAAAGATGTATCCGTCTTCTTTGTTTATCAGATTCGATGGGAAGCGATCTCTTGCCTGTGGTGCCCGGATATCTGGACCTTGTGTATAAAACTCTACTACACCGTTCTCATCCAGCTCTTCTTTCTCAATTCCCTGTATAGTCAGTCCATCCTTTCCTGTTGGACGGATACCGGTGTACAGGTTTTCGATACTGGATTCCTTCCGGATGCCGGTAACATTTTTCCCGTACCGCAGTTTGATATCTCCCCGGAACTCCCCAACTCCCGTGTTATTGTCTGAGTGTTCCCGATACACGTTCATTACAATTTCTTCCAGTGAATAATCATCATTTAACACAGTCTGGAACTCAATCTCCGCATCGAATACATTCGCCACGGAAAATAAACGGGACAGTACCGTTGCCTCACCTGTCCATTCGTTTGAAATCCGCTTATCCGACACTTCATTGATCCCGATCCGCACTGTACGTTCCGGATCAAAGGCAGTTACATATTCCTCAAAGCTCATTGCGCTTTCAGATTTGTACGCACCCACATTCTCGTTGATCAATTCGAAGCTTAAAGACCACGCCGTTGCAGTAACTGTAAATTCATCCTTTTCCACATGTACGATATTCAGATAGTAGTCTTTTCCGTTATATACAAAGGCTACTTTATTCCCTTCTACGATATACGCCGCATCCTCGTGTTTGGAACTTACCGTAAATGCGTATGTATTCGCTGTCCCCTGCAGATATTCATGGAGCTCATCGTTCCAATAATGCATAGAGTTTCGATGGGTGTTATCCAAAAATGCAAGCACCCTGTCATGTGGATTCAGTACGGCAATTCTGATTTCATTCATTATAAATACGCCTCCCTTATTTTGGCTTTAATCGTTGGTGGAGGACTGCTAAATGCCGAGTAGGAGAACTGGATCTCCGTCTCTCCCGGCGGCACCAGAAAATGCTTACTTCCTCGGATTTCATCTTCCATCCGCTTCATCCCGTTTACATAAACCGCTGTATCATTTCCATCAATATAGACCACATCTCCGGACTTATACCGGTTCGGCACATCTCTGTATTTTTCCACGTTATCCTTGCGGAACCAGATACTTTTTAAATAATTGTGCGTAACCAGCTGATTTCCAAGATCTCTACTTCCCCACTGCCCGATCCAGACCTGTATCTTCTCGCACGCCATGTCCTTGATCTCCGGGATAGTGAAGTAATAGTACTGCCCATACCAGAAAATACGCAACCGATCCCCTTCTTTTTAAAAAATCATTATGACCGCCACCCATCTTTAAATTAAACGGGTTTCCTCATAAGCTGTCGGCTGGAAATCCAGTGTCTTAATTTTCTTGTTTTGAGGGGCGAACCAGTCCACATGCGCCGTATTACCAACCGTATCACTCTTGTTAATAGACATAGAGCAGATCACTTCATTTTCCCCTGTAAGAAACGCAATAGTCTGTGCTCCCGTCTGTCCCATCAATCCAGTCTCGAACCAGTGCTGCGTGTAACAGTAAAAGTTCTTTGCCCCACGTCTGCCCTCGCTGTCAACCGGGATAGTAAGTGTTCTCATTCCGCCGTTCCAGTACCCGGATGTTGCCTGTCCACCTTTTAATGCCATGACGTTATATCCGGCAACATTCTTGACTTCGAGTGTTCCCTGTGTGGTATTTTCTGGATTCTGATAAGAGGTGCCGTGATCGTCTTGAAACAGGCTATACCCCTCTGACAGTATCTCTGACGCCTTATAGTCTTCGCCGTCTGCTTCTTCGATCTTGCCGAGTTGTATTGCACCGTATTTACTGGCAATCCCAATAAATCCATTTTCATGGTTGTGAGTGATATCGTAGCTTACCGGAACGGATTCTGTACCACCATTTACAATAGTAAGCGTCTGATATCCGCTTTCCTGATGAGCGGTAAACGATTTTTCCGCTGCAGAATATTTCCGTGGATCGCAACAATAAAAAGTAAATTCGCTTTTTACGTTCAATCTGCCTGGCTCCACATCTCCTACACTTGATTTCGTCCCGATAAAATATTTATCCGGTTCATCTGCAAAAATCAGCTTTGCCTGTTCCTTATTTAAGATTCCAGAGAGTTTGTTGAATTTTTCCTGGAACTCTCTAGGAGATGCGCAAAGCAACTGGTATCCAACTGTAATGCTTCTGGTTGTATCTCGCTTTCCCGTATACTCGGACCCATCCACAAGATCAATTTCTCTCTCCGAAATTTCCGATCCCAAAAGCTCACGACCGGTCACGTACAGAGTTCTGTATCCGTCAATTAGGTTTTCGATGTATTCTCCATCAATCTGCAGGGCCTCACTTGGCAGGGAGTTTTCACTCCCAACCTCGCCCGTGTCTACAAAATCATACATGACTTCGTTCTCCTTTCAGTCTCATCCTCATACTCTCTCGACTCTCCAGCTCTTTCTGCGTAAATTCTGCCGTAACTCGTGCCGCTTCTCTTCCGTTGTACTCAACTGGTACAACGATTGTGTATGTCGCGTTCCGCTGATAGGTGTAACCATCAGATAATTCCTTTTTTTGTATCAGTTCTACTTGTATATGCCGTCATGACTGGATCAGCACTGGAAATAACCGGAATATCAATTCTGTCATTTATTTCATCGTCCATCCCATAAACTGCAACCATCGGAGTATTTTCTATGCCACCTACTACGACACTTCTCGTTTTTGGCAGACTCGCCCGAGACGCTACTGCAGAATTTGCCGCGGCCGCCATCTGTGCCGCAATCGCCTGTATTCTTCCGAGGCTTGCAGCCAGTCCATTTGCGAAGCTCATCCCGATATTTAGACCGCTACTGTAGGCACTTCCGGCTCCAGACGCAAAAGAGGCAAGCACAGCGGAAACAGTACTAATTGCAATTGCCTGTGTTGGCTGTAGTCCGTTCTGTACACCCTCTTTTGCACTGTCCCCAAGTTTCTGTCCAGAGTTTCTCGCTTTTCCTGCGCCGGAATCAAATGCGCTGATAATGGATTTCACCGCACTTTTCGCTTTATTTCCAAGAGCATCCAGACCGTCATTCACAATACTTACAGAATCTTTCATACTCTCGATAGATTTCTGCGCTGTTTTCGCATTCTTTGCAATCGACTTCATACTGGAATTTACCGCCAATAGTGCCGCTGCCATTGCCAGCACGCCAACACACGCTGCTGCGATTGCAACTCCGAACGCAGCCACTCCAACCGTAACACCAAGCACCGCAACGCCTACTGCAAGCAATCCAACAGCAAGGACAGCGCAGCCCGCGCCGGCCACGATCACACCGGCTCCAAATACCGTCATTGCAACGCCCAATGCTCCGATTGCTACAGATGCCTGTAAGCCATACTCGGCGACAATCGGAAGTACACTTGCCACGATCGCAAGGCCTGCGCTCGCAAGCAATACTGCCGTTCCAACAAGTGCCGCAGCCACACCGAATGCGATCAAACCAACAGCTCCTGCGGTTAAAACGGGTGCTACTGCTGCCGCTACGACCATCAATCCACCAATTGCTACGATCAGGCCAACCAAGACTCCAATAGCAAGTGGCCCCGCATTCGCGAGAGAAATCGCAGATACAGTCAATACCGCAATTCCAGCCGCTGCCAAAACAACAGCTGCTCCGAATGCAACAAAACCGACTGCACCGGCTGTTAAAGTCGGAGCTACCAATTTTTGCCACGATCAAAAGACCTGCGATTGCAGCTACCATTCCAACTAAAACGCCTATTGCTAAAGGACCTGCTTCTGAAACTCTAATTGCCGCATCTGACAGCACCCAAAACGCAGCACTTATCAGCAAAATACTTCCTCCAAGCGCTAACATTGCAGTAGACATAGCAGTAAGTTTCTTTGTGCCGCCAGACATTGTGGAAAGCATTTTCATCATTCCCATACTCAGCCCAATTAAAGCGCCTACCATTCCGACTAAAACAGCAACGGCCAATGGCCCGGAATCCGCCACTACTTTTGCACCCTGCGCCAACAAGAAAAATCCACCGCTAATCAAAGCAACTCCGGCACCCAACATCATGAATGCTTTAGCGGACGCAAGCATTTTCTTGGAGCTTGAAGCACTGCTTTTACCAACCGCATCCTGTCCTTTGGAAATTCCGAATAATTTTCCGGCAATTTTACTTATTCCTGCGCCAGCAAGACCTGCAATCGCACTGGTGAATGCGCCTACAAATGGAGCAACACTTTTTGCAATCTTAAAGCCTTTATATGCAACAAAAAGCTGTGGGAGTTTTGATATCACTTTCGCGATGATCTCAGAATGTTCTTTCAAAAATCCGGCAAAGGTTTGCAATGCCCCACTCGCAGAGTCCATTACACCAGCAAAAGAACTGATACTTTCCGTGGAGCCAAACGCACCAGTAATCTTTCCGAGATCTTCTCCAATTGCGGAAAAAGCATCTCCAAAAGCGGTCTTCACTTCCAATGCTTCTGTTTTTAAAACATTCCAGTACCCACTTGCTTTATCGAGAAATCCAGTTAATTTCCCTGCGATTGCATCTCCATCAAGATCTCCAATTTTATTAATTATCCCGTCCAAAGATTTAATCGCTCGACCGGATAAAACATCAAATGACGGTGCCAGCTTATTGCTTACTGTTTCGGTCAGACCATCCATTGCCTGATCTACAGTCTTATACTCTGTAGCAAGCTTCGTAAATGCGTCATTTGTGCCGACTTTTGCGATAGCATCAAAGAAATCTTCTGTCGCAATTTTTCCGTCCTGCACATTC